>JAEEGH010023452.1_pt1 | contig 12542 bp, 7 predicted proteins | sample 9134181 | NCBI WGS metagenome assembly JAEEGH01 (sample SAMN16246544, study PRJNA631951) | gut metagenome | biome: gut microbiome; feature: rumen; material: DP-attached | host: Bos | place: Iran: Karaj | collected 2018-10 | reverse complement strand
CAGATATGCGGCTTTAGATATAACGCCGATTGCGCAGAGCCTGTTGATGATGACCTCTCTGCTTACGGCAAAATCTCTGGCGATAGAACGGACATACGCATCATCCAGGCCGTATTTTTTGATCTGAGTGATTGCTTGATGTGTTTTGAGTTCTTGATTCGGCACAAGGACAAGTCCTGCGACTTCATTGCAGAACTGCTCAATCTTCGAAGAAGCCCCTTCTACGGAAACATCATTGCAAATGCCGGTATTCCGAAGGACTATGTGCACAAGTTCATGGACCAAGGTAAACAGGCGAGCGCTGTACTCGTCTTTGCGATTTAAAACGACTATCGGCAGAACATCATAGCCAATAGAAAGCCCTCGCATTTCATGAGGGTCAATTCTGGCCGCCTGGAATACCAATACGTCTTTCAACTCCAGATGTTCGATCCAAAAAGCCAATGCGGTTTCGGGCTTCCTGAACTTCAACTGTATAGGAGCTGTGAGCCCGATATAACTCCTAATCTGACTTGCCATTGCTTCGGCACCCGTAGAATCAGACAAGAAGAAATTGAAGAGAAGCGGATCTCTGCCATCCATCGCGTACAGTTCTAACAAAGCATCACGCCGATCTTCAATATCTCGCAATAACCACCTTAGTTCTCTGGACATTTCAAACTGGTTTCCAATATTCCCGAATGTTCTGAAATCAGACGGCTCGATCCGCTTTGTTTTCTTCGGGGTATCCGGAAGATAAAAATACACAAAAGGAACACGATAAAACTTGGCCAGTTCTTTGGCCTGGTGTAATGTTGGAAGCGCGAGCCCTTTTTCCCAGGATTCTAGCTTTTCCTCTGTGACATGTATCCGCGCAGCGGCTTCAGCAATTGTAATCCTGTCCAGATTCCTGGCCCAGATCAGCACCTCCGGTGTCACTAGTGCCGGGATAGATTTAGCCATTATTGCGTCCGCCTTTCAAACACATTTCATGAATGGATATTATCCACTTCATATCACACTGAATTCCCGCCGGATAGAATAAACCGTTTCAGGTAACTCTCTGCCTTCTGTACAACACGGTGCGGTCTGATTTCAACGCCTTCGATTGCTTCCATTGCAGCCTTTGCCTTGCTGCGATCCAGTGTAGCCATGATTTGGTCAAAGAGTCCGCCTTGGAGCAGCGTGTCCTCCGTCAGGTGGAACACCATGATACGCGCCAGCTTTGCCTGATTGAAGCCAAAGGAATCGGCGAACTTTTTCACACTCGCCCGAAGTGTATTTCGGTTATAAACCTCGATGTACTCGGCAAGCGTTTTGTCTGCATCAAAGTCTCTGAGATTGCCGGAAAGTGCATCCTCAAGAATTGCCTCGGCGGTAATTTGATCCTCGGAGGACAGCGTTGCAAAATTCGACCGTAGATCATCCAGCAGTTCTTTGATATCCTCCGCCTTGGCCCCATTGGACAGGTCCTTCAGCACTTCGGAAAACTTTGATTCCAAGAATGCGCGGTTGATTTCTGCGGATGAGATTTCCGTCAAAAATGCTTTGATGTCATAGATGATGTCACCGCCCGGCTGAACGGTTCTTGGGATTTCGCAGTATCTCTGATGAAGCGTCTCATACGTTGTCTCATCCAAATCCACCGTAACTTCGCCTGCATCCTCTGTGATGTAGGTTTTCTGTGTCCAGGTGAAGAGTTGGGGGATCGATCTGTAATAATAATTGCTGATGTTATTGAACAGATTGGCAAACAGGTCAATATCCTGCTGCGAATTGGGAAGCCGACTAAATCCTTCGATCCCATTTGCTTCAAATAACGCTGTAATGCGCTGGAAGTCGTTGTTCATGCCAATGATGTTTTGTCCTAAGGAGGATACGAATACAGCCCGATAATCCGTTTCGGCATATAGCTTCAGGGCATTTTCCGCATTTACGTCCATTGTATACGGTTTGCGGCAGTATTTGATGATGCCGTACTGCTTTTCATAGCCGTTCAGTCGGTTCGTTCGGGAGGCTGCCTGAACATACTGTTCATACGCCAGAACCTTATCCAGATACAGCGTGTTGATCCACGCAGAGTCAAAGCCGGTGAGAAGCTGATTGACGACGATCACGATATTGACTGCTTCTTCCCGTTTGCTGTCTAAATCCTGATACGGCTCTTTATGGGCAAGTCTGGCGCATACGTCGTCTTTGAACCGGCGGTAAGCGCCGACGGTGCATTTCATATTGAAGTGCTTTCCGTAATCAGTCAGTATTTCTTCCACGGCCGTGTCTTTGAAGATGTCATCATCGGCATTGTCAGTATGGGGATCAAATACTGCGGTAACAAACAGGCCTTTATCATTGCCCTTCAGCAGGCGATAGTATTCGATGGCCTCACGAATGGAAGAAGTAGCTAGAATATAGTGATATTTGCCGCGAAAGCTGATCCGCTCCCATTTGCTCAGGATATCCTCAACGACGTTTTTACGGTGGGCTTTCCCTGTGTCGCCGTCCGCATACAGGCTTGGGCTGATATCCGCCTCGATATGAACCATATCGCGGGATGCCAGCTCATGGTATTTCGCATACTCTTCATCAGTCAGTTCGGCGACGCTGTTCTTTCCCAGCTTGAGGAGGGCGATCTTTTCTCTGAGATCCTCGTCGGCGAATGTCACGAGCTTAAAGGGCTTGAACCCCAGCACATTCTTATCGCGGATTCCTTCATTGATCCGATATTGATGCAGCGGCTTCCCAAACAAGCCTTCCGTAGTGATCCCATCGACAGCGTTCACATCCATGATCGGCGTGCCGGTAAAACCAAAGAACATGGCCCTTGGATAAGTGATCTTGATGTCCCGCAGCATTTTCCCGAAGGTAGAACGGTGCGCTTCATCGATGATGAAGACCACCTTTTTCTTTTTCACCTTTGCAATGCGTGCAGCATACTTGTTTGGCTCGACAGTAGTAAGCAAGTTCATCTTCTGGATGGAGGTGACTACCAGAAGATTCTGCGTGTCGTTCTCCAGCTTGGAAAGCAGACTGACCGCATTCTCCGTGTCCTCGATGTCGTCACAGTCGGAATAATTGCGGTAATTATCATATGTCTGCTTCCACAGCTCATCCCGGTCCATCAGGAACACGATCTTATCGACCTTGCCGGAGGATTTGATGAGCTGTGCGCACTTGAAGCTGGTCATGGTCTTGCCGCTGCCGGTGGTGTGGTAGATATAGCCGCCCTTTTGCTGGCCATCGTCCCAATCCACCCGCTTGACTACTTGAGAATAGATCGTATATGCGGCGTGATACTGATAGCTGCGCATGACCTTCAACACATGATCCGCCCCGTCCGCAACGGTGCCGTATCCAATCAGACGGTGCGCCATGGGGATGGAAAGAAACTTTTCAGCAATTTCTTCCCATTCATTGATGTACTTGTTGTTGAAATCCGCCCAGTGGAAATAATAATCGGAATTGAATTTGCGGTCACGACCGGGATTAGCAAAATACAGCGTCTCCTCCGGCGTCATGGCTACGAAGACCTGGATGCAGGAGAAAATGCCTGTAAATGCACCATGCTGCATATACTTGCTAATTTGGTTGCAGGCCTGTTCCACCTTGACCGGTGTGTTTTTCAGCTCAATATGATAGAGCGGCATCCCGTTGATGAGAAGCATCAAATCTGCCCGGCGGTCGCCGAGCACTTCGGAGGGGATTTGTAGCTTCGGCTGTCGGGCAATTTGATAGACGCTCCGTCCGGCAGCGATTTCGTCCTTATCGAACAGGAAGAGGTCTACCCGCTTGCCGTTGTGCAGCGTATCCTTCGGATTGTCCCGGATGATGGAGATATAGCGGGCGTTCAGCCTGCGGTTGATGGCATAGGGGCTTTCTCCGTTGATCTGGCTGATGATCTGCTGCATCTCCGATTCCGTCAGCTGGCAGTTGTTCAGCTTATCTGTTTCGTTGTTGTTGCTGAACAGAATCTTCGCCCAGTTGGCGATCAGCTCCTGCTCGGTCGGGTAGGAGAGGATCTCCCGCGACCACTGGTTGTCCAACTGCGTGAGCTTGGCAATCAGGGCATCCTCAAATTCTCTTTCGCTGTTGAATGGCATAGGTGTTCCCGCCTTTATACGAACATTTTATGCAGCATGGCCTCTTTGAACTGCCTGAGCTTCTCCAGCTTACGCTGATGAAGGGCAATCAGGTTGTCCAATTTACTGACAGTCGACCCAATCAGTTTCTGTTCTTCAGCATCTGGCATATACACGATTACATCAGAAAGCGTATTCTGCGATACGTTGATATGTTGTGCTCCCTGAGCCCTGTGAGTAATTTGCTCCCGAACTGGTGACGAGTCCAGAAGATACCTGAAGAATATAGGGTTATAGTCAGCCTTCTTCTTTCCTCTAATTACAAAGCCACCAAAAGATGCAGGTTTCTCATGATCCAGATATACATTTGATGTTCCAGCATCGTCGAAGTTTTCTGAACTTCGCTGAAACAGCACGTCACCATAATCAACGGAATAACGCTTTCGTTCATCTTCTTTTAAACGTGCTCTTCCGCGAATTGAATCATGTGTTATAAAACCGCTGTCGAGAATATCCAACACACTGATAAGTGGAGTACCGCTACCAAATGCGCTGCTCGAACCATTGAATCCATTTCGAAAAGATAACAAATCCCCCAATTTGCGCTGTTTCCAATCTCCCGTAAAACCAGCAAAGCGCATCTCCGGCACCTTGCTTCCGTTTTGCGGAAACATCTTATCGAGGCAAGCGGCTTTCAGGGCAATGAGCTTATCGCATTTCTGCTGCTGGTATAGGATGCTGCGGTCCAGTTCAAGAAACAATTCTGCTATCTTGCTCTGCTCCGTCAACTCATCAGGGAAACGTAACGATGTCTCGTTCAATGCGCTTTTTGAGATACTGCTTACTTTTGTTCCCTGCATCAGCGGAAGAAGTTGATTGTGGAAAGCATCGGTATTCATGTAATATCCGAGATAACCGGCAGAAAAACCAACCAAAGGGCGTACAGGAATCGTATGAAGCCCTGATACGACCATATCTGAATCAATGCCGCCCATTTCTGTGCATTTGCCAACGGTAGCATCTTCGGCAGTATCGGCAATCACGACATCGCCATTTTGTAATACAGCGTTTTTCAATTTTTCCGCCAATTCGTCGGAGGAAATATAGGGAACGAGTTCTTTCGAGACATCCAAGACTGAGCTGAACTTTATGAGAACATCTCCGTAATGGACATTCTTAACAGAACCTTCTTCATCATTGAGATCAGCTCTTGATAAAGTGTTGTTCGGGAGTACAGAAAAGGCATCAGCAAAGCTCTTTGAAAGCCAATCACTGCAGAATCCAGAGAACCGTACTTGTGGGGTTTTGTTCATTCTGCGTCACCCCCAAGAAGTTTTACCATTTCCGTGATGGCTGCCGCATCAAACGCATCGCCGGACAAATCGCCGAGCAGCCCGACAAGGGCTAGTTCTGTTTCCGCGATTTCTGTATCCAACGCCGCAAGAGGATTCTCATATTTTTGTATGATCGTCCGCACCTTGCCGGTCAGGTCACTGACAATGGCGGAGGGGATGCTGTTGATGCTTTGCATGATGGGAGAGAGCCATTTCTCTCGCAGGAGCGCCTTAATCTCTTCATCCGTCAGGGAGACAATGGCCTCTCGCGCTTTGATGTCCAGTGCCGTCTTTACTTCCTTGATCTGCTTCTTCAGCGCAGAGATCCGTTGGCCGAGCAGATACAGATAACGGATCTTATAATCGTCCTCGTCCTCCGGAATCTCGATCCCGGTCTTTATCTCTTCTATGATGGATTTTATTGCAGGCAGCTTATAGGCGCCATTTGTGCCTTTTTCGGACGCATCCGGCCAGGTGAGTTCTGTATGCTCCTCCTGGTAGGCCACCTTCTGCTTGGGCTTTAACTTCAGGTACTCTGCGTATTTCCGGGTAGCTTCGTTGGACAGGGCGTTCATGACTTCCTGATACTTTTCTTTGAGCACTTTGGAATCCAGCTTGGCCTCGCTCTGTTCCTTATCGCCGTCTTCCTTCTTTTTCAGCGTGTCCTTGAGTTCTTCGTCCATATCCGCCCAGAAGGATTCTGACTCCGATACCGCTTCGGCCAGTTCTTTACTTAAAGCCTCCAATCTCAGAAATTCATCCGTGAACATATGCCTTTGGATCAGCGCAAAGGGGATCACGCGCCCCTCTTCGCCTTTCTTTACCGCCTGCTGCTCGTTTTTATCATAGACCTCCACGTCTTCCACGCTGCGGGCAGCGTCAAAGCCCTGCAAACGGATCGCCTCCAGGTCGAGACTAATCTGGTCCCATTCTTCATCAAACGCTTTATAGACCAGGTATTTGTCTACGATAGCGAACTGTGCGCAAAGGCCGAAAATCCGCTTCGTAATGTCCGCTTTCAGATTGTGGACGTTCTCAATCGGATTTTCGATCAGAAGCGTATAGAGATTCTCCTCCAGCGCCCGGAAAGCACCATTATAAGCAGCCTCAAAGGACAGGACATCCCGGTTGCCGCAAATCACTGTCTTGATATCCGTGGAGGCAACTGCAGAAGTATGCTCATTCTGCCGGGTAAACAGTTCTTCCCGGAGAGTCGGAAACGCCTTCCAAAAATCATATAAATGCTCGACCTCATAGTTGGGAATTCCACCGAACACCGTTGCGTGCAGATCGACGGGAACCTTTTCCTCCGCTTCCACATAGCGCGGGATGTTGAGATTATAGTCGTTCCGCTTGATCCGGTCTTTGGGTACAAGCGTTGCAAAGTTCGGAATCGTCTCGCGGGCAAGGATCGCATCAACGATTTTTCTGATGTGATGACCGGAAAGCCGGTTCTTGTTCCCGTCCTTGAAAAACTCTTTGGAGGCGTCGATGATCAGAATATCGCTGGCTTCCCGGTGCTTTTTCAGCACCATGATGATCGTGGAAATGCCGGTTCCGTAAAAGCAGTTGCTCGGCAGACCAACGATCGTTTCGATGTTGTTGTGTTCTATCAGGCTGGTACGGATTTCTTTTTCCGTTCCGCCACGAAACAGCACGCCATGGGGCATGACGATGCACATGATCCCGTTGTCTTTCAGATGGTAGAGATCATGCAGCAGGAAAGCGTAATCGGCCTTTGACGCCGGAGCGATTCCGTATTCCTTATATCGGGGATCGTTGGTGTGCGAATCCGCATCCCATTTATGAGAGTAGGGCGGATTGGAGACGACGCAATCCACGGGGACGTATTCGTAACTGTTTTCTTCGTTATCGTCGAAATACGGCCAGTCATTCGCCAGGGTGTCGCCTCGGCGCACTTTGATGTTCTGTGGTTTGATGCCGCGCATGACGAGGTTCATACGGGTAAGGTTAAAGGTCTCCTGTATGAGCTCCTGCGCATAGTAGGTGATGTTGCCGCTGTCTTGCAGATACTTCTGAACGCTCTGCCCAATGTTGATGAGCAGAGAACCCGATCCGCTGGTCGGGTCCAGAATATTGATCTGCTCCCGATCACGGAGATGGTGCGCAATGATTTCGGACATGAGTACCGAAATCTCATGTGGTGTATAGAATTCGCCGTCCTTTTTGCTGTTGGAGGCGAAGTTCTTCAGCAGGAACTCATAGATGAAGCCAAGCACATCATATCCCCGATGCTCCTCCATGGGGATGCGATTAACGACCTTGAGAACCTTCTTCAGATGGGAGGTCTGTTCGCTGATGGAACCGATTTTGCTGAGCTTTTCGGAAAGAGATTTGAAAATGTCCGTATACAGTTTCTGGTGATCCGGCTTGCTGTCAGTGTTCCGAACGAATGCGTTCAATGCTTTCGTCACATCGGCGACCGAAAAGCTGCTCTCCGCTTTTTTCATCCAAGTGGAAAACAGGTTTTCATAAGCAATGAAATAACCAAGGTGCTCCTTGCACTGCTTGATCGTCTCAGTATCATCTTCGTTGAGTTCTTCAGCCATGATTTCCTCAGTCCAGTCCTGCTTTTTCAGTTCCAGGGCTTCCTTCTCGGAAACGAAGCGGTAGAAAATCAAACCGAGGATCACATCTTTGTATTCGACGGCAGATATGGAGCCGCGGAGATCGTTGCAGGAATCCCATATTAGGGACGCTAATTGTTGTTTATTCATCTAATACCACCCCGAGAATGATTGCATCGTTGCTGTCAAAAACTCTAGTTCTTTAGTGCCGTGATCGGTACTACATATACGCCGTCTTCCCTGCGATAGGCATAGGGTGAGGTTCCGGTCAGAACCATCAGGAAGGATGGTTCTTTCATTTTCGAGGTGTCGATCTTAGCGGCGACCTCTTTCAGCGTCTTGACGCCCTCTTCGATCAGCTTGTCACCGCCGAGCTTGATCTCCACAAGGCCGTAGCTGCCATTCCGCAGATGGATAACGGCGTCGCACTCGAGTCCTTCCTTCGTGCGGAAATGATACACGCTGCCGTCCAGCGCCTCCGTATATACGCGCAGATCACGGATGCAGAGCGTCTCAAACAGCAAGCCGCAGGTCGCCAGATCATTGATTAGGTCACCCGGGCCGACGCCCAGCGCAGCGGTGGCAATGGATGGATCGACGAAATAGCGCGTGTCCGATGTGCGGATCGCGGTTTTTGAGCGGAGGTTCGGGCTCCAGGCAGGGCAATCCTCTATGACAAAAATCTTCTTCAGCGCATTCGTATAGGAAACCACAGTGTCCTTGCTCAGTTCCATGTCGTCGCTAACATTGATGTCCTCGCAAATCGTGGTATTGGGCGCTTGCGTCCCCTGATGCCGTGCCAGGGAGCGCATCAGCATACGGGCGCGGGTCTCGTTGCGGGTGACCCCATCCACGCGGCTGATATCGGACTTGACCACAGCATCCAGATAGTCGAAGGACTGCACCAAGGCGTCCTCGCCCTCCAGGAATGTCGCCTGCGGCCATCCGCCGCGGCAAATAAGAAAGGTGATGTCCTCCAAAGTCGCTTTGTTCTCAGCAAAGACCGGCGTGTCATCGGGCAAAAACAGCTTGCCGAGGCTGACCGCACCGGAGGACTCGCCGGATTCATACAGGCTCATGGGACGCATCTTGATCCAAGCGAATCTGCCCGTGCCCGTATGATGCACCTGCTCCATCTCCGCCGGAACTGCGGACCCTGTCAAAAGGAAATGACCAAAGCCGTCCCGATGATCCGCTTCAAAACGCACGGCATCCCACAGCTTCGGGGCCATCTGCCACTCGTCGATCAATCGCGGCGTCTCACCTTGCAAAAGGGACCGGGGGCTGATATCCGCCAACTGGAGATTCTGCTTCACCCGGTCGGGATCGCTCATATACAAAATGCTTGCAGCGTGCTGCTCGCAGGTCGTGGTCTTTCCGCACCACTTAGCGCCTTCGACCAGTATTGCACCCTTATTTTTCAGACGGTGTTCAATGGCCTCGTCAATGACCCTGGGCTTGTAAGTTGCCATCTGAGTCTCCTCCGCACGATACTTATATCTGGATTATACCCGATAGTACTGTTCAAATCAAGGTAATTCTTCATTTTGGCTGAGTTTAATCCTTCGATTTGGCTGAGCTGCGACCAGCGTATTGGATAAGCCAATCATAACACCCACGTTGTTCCACACAGGAACAGCGTGGTTTTTTGTTTTGTTTCGCCACAGAAAAGCGGTGGGAAATAGAAAGAAAGTCAATTCTGTCGGTTTTCTCTGTCAAATGACGCGGTAGTAGGGTGAGAACTGATTTTTTTGAAATTTCATGTCGTTTTTCGGCTTCTCATGTTGCTGTAAAGGAGTGAGGGACAATGTTTTCCTGTATTATTTTACTTTTTTCAGAATTCCGTGTCGTTTTTTGGGCCTCTGTGTTGCGGTAAGAGATTGATAGGCTTTTTCATCTTTTTTTCCTGGAACACCCCCCTAAACGAGGTTTCCCATGGCTTAACAAGTGAGGAGGTATTTGTAAAATTCGCTTCGGATGACTTCTTTTTGGCACCCCTTTGTCCAAACATAATGAGGGGACTATCGCCATGAAAACTGAATAGCTGTCCGATGGGATATGGTCCGGGCGAAGTGTGCGAGGATATGAGCATACCAGCGGGCCGATACGCTGCGGTGAGACTCCGGGGCAGGAACGGGATCGGAAACGACAGCATATGATGACAATTACGAAGGAGACAATGCTTTGAATGATTATTTCACCGGGCGAGACGCCATCGAATACGCCTTCTATCGCATTCCCAAGGCGCTGATCACAGAACCGGTATACCGTTCGGTTTCGACCGACGCCAAGCTGCTTTACGGGCTTCTGCTGGACCGTCTGGATCTTTCCGTGATGAAGGGATGGCTGGACGAGCTTGGCAGGGTCTTTCTCTTTTACAAGATAGAAGCCATACAAGCCGACCTGTGCTGTTGCAAGGAGAAGGCCTGTAAGCTCCTGTGTGAGCTGGAGCGTGCCGGGCTAATCGAAAGGAAACGACAGGGCCAGGGCAATCCATCCATTATCTATGTGAAGCGGTTTGTCAAGAAGTCGGAAAAACCGACTTTTGGTGGTCGGAAAAACCGACCCTAATCATACTGAGAGAACAAGACTGAGATATTTATACCAGCTGAAAGAAAGGAATGATGATTTGTGGAAGCGGATTCCAAAAAGAAAAAGCGCGGCAGACCTTCTGTCTTCATGCGGACATTTGGGGATGAGAGTTTTGCAGAAGTCATCCGGCAGAGTTACGACCTGGAGAGCGAGCGGTCGATCACAAACGAACTGTACTATCACGAAGGCATGAGCATCGCCCAAAAGGTTTGCGACACCAGGGAGATATTCTTCACCCCGAAGGGTAAAAGCCGACGGAACTGTATTTTAGAGCAAATCGGGCGGATGAGCCTGCAGAACAATTTCGACCGGGAGTCCTGTGAGTGGGCCTTGAGAGTTGCCTTGAGCGCGTTGGAAAAGGGCTGCACTGTCCGACAGATCGAACGCTATCTCCGCCACGGAAGAAATTACAACGAGTGGTACACGGAGCAGAAATAGTCACGTAATTCTTGGCTGGGATAGCTGCAGGTGTTCCCCATATTTCTTTTTCAGCCGGTTCAAGCGGCACAGACGGCTGTATCGATTGCTGAATAGGCCCACTTTCTGTCAAATGTTGGCCATCTTTTTGCGTCCGAAAGGCGGAAATACCAGAAGATGGCCAACTTTTTCTGATTGTTGGCCATCTTTCTCAAAGAGTAATGATTCAAGGAGAGGATGAGGAAGATATTTGGATTTTTACGTAAGAAAAAAAGGAAAAGCCAGTCCCGGAGCCGCCCACAAAGGTCGTCCGTGAGACTGACCATGATGAGGCAAATGTACGTGACGCAATCTTAACAAGCAACGCCTCGTGATATCACTCGACCGCTTGAAAGGGGGCATCCCCTTTGACCCCGGCGGAAGACATGCTGAGAAAGGGGTTCAGGGGCTTCCCCTCTGACAAGTGGAATGTGCTTGTGCACATTCGTTGCTTGCTAAGATTTGGTCACACAAAAATGAGGAGGAATTGAGAATGAATGAATTATGGGATGCGTCCGCGAGGACGCCAGACAACTTCAAAAATGATACACAGATCATACAAGTTCCGGTCAGTAAGCTCCATCCATTTGAGGGACATCCCTACAAGGTGCTGGACAATGATGAGATGGACAGTCTGACCGAGAGCGTCCGGGAAAACGGCGTGCTGACGCCGGTACTGGTGCGGCCTTTGGAGAGCACGCCGGGAGAATACGAGATAATTGCTGGGCATCGGCGGATACACGCGGCGCAGAGGGCCGGGCTGGACACGGTGCCCGCCTTTGTCCATGCCATTGACCGGGACGCCGCTTCAATCCTGCTGGTGGACAGCAACCTGCACAGGGAGCACATTCTGCCCAGCGAGAAGGCGTTTGCGTACAAGCTGAAATTTGAAGCCATGAAACACCAGGGACGTACTTCGGGACAAGTTGGCCCGAAGCTGACGGTGGACACGATTTCGGAGGATGACAGTGGCAGGCAGGTCAAGCGCTATATCCGTCTGACCAACCTTGGTCCTAAATTATTGGACCTGGTGGACCAGGGGCGGATTGCCTTCTCCGTAGGCGTGGAGCTGTCCTATCTGGATGAAGCAGCCCAGGCGTATATCGCCGAGATCGCCGAACGGGACGATATGACGCCGTCCTATTCACAGGCATCGCGGATGCATGGCATCATCCGGGTTATGAATGACCCGATCACTCGTGAGCAGATCGAGGCGATCATGTCTGAGGAGAAGCCAAATCAGCGGGAGACGGTCAAAATCCGTGTAGACCGGCTGCGGGAGGTGCTGCCCTCCGGCGTGGAGGGAGAGCAAGCCGAGGAGTTCATACTGAAAGCCTGCGACTATTATCGGAAGCATCTTCAGCGCCAGCGCGACGCCAGATGAAGGAGGTAAGCAGCTATGAAAAAGCAAAATGGAGGAAACCGATGGATCGTGGGCGTAGGCATGGAGGACCGCAGCTATACCATAAACGGGGTAACGTACGTCGTGTCCTCCCGCTTCGCCCCGACCAGCATCA
>JAEEGH010023451.1_pt1 | contig 12544 bp, 11 predicted proteins | sample 9134181 | NCBI WGS metagenome assembly JAEEGH01 (sample SAMN16246544, study PRJNA631951) | gut metagenome | biome: gut microbiome; feature: rumen; material: DP-attached | host: Bos | place: Iran: Karaj | collected 2018-10 | reverse complement strand
GATGGAGCAGCAGTATTCTCTTATCTTGTCAGGACACAACAATTCCAAATAAGTGCCTGTTTCCTTATGACACGCCGTCGTGTGTTAGTAGACAATAAAATCTTTTTCCCTGTTGGGTATGCTGATGAGGATGTCAGCTGGAACTTGCGACTATGGCAGTTTGTCAAATCTGTTTCTTTCCATAATTTACCTTTCTATGGCTATTATCATAGAGCTGATAGCCTTACTACGACCTACTCCATCCATGTATTCCACAGTAACGATCGCATCTTAACTAATTGGGAGACATTATGCTCAGATGGTTGTGTGAATAGTGCATCGATTTTATCATTTTTAGCAAATATTTGGGTGAGTTTGGGGTATCGTATTCACATGCTAAAGGATACAGAAAGACCAGAAGCCGTCAGTATTTTAAATCGTCATAAAGATTTATTGCGCTATGCGACGACTCCTAAAACCCGTCGTACTGCGTTATTGGTAAAAATAGTTGGTGTAAGAAGAACAACTCATGTTTTGGGATTTTATTGGCATTTGAGGACTGCTATTCTCGGTAATGTTGTTAAATAATGAAGTTATTATGAAAATACTTATTGTTGCCAACCACAATAAAGGATACTTCGTCCCTTTCGTCGTTGAACAGGTGGATGCCTTGAAACAATTAGGTGTTGAAGTAGATTATTATGGTATATACGGAAAAGGAATCTGTGGATACTTATCGAATAGGGAGTTATTGAAGGCAAAGATACGTGAATATCGACCTAACATAATCCATGCACATTATGGACTTAGCGGTTTATTGGCTAACTTGCAAAGAAAAGTTCCTGTTGTTACGACTTTCCATGGCAGCGACATTCACGAAGGTGGGAAAAACCTCTTTTTTTCAAGAATGACCACACGCCTTTCTGCATACAATATTTTTGTAACAGAACAGCTACAAAAACAAGCTAGTTATCATGGAAATAATCAGTGTGTATTACCATGTGGAATAGATACAACAACCATCCATCCGATGGATAGAGCCGAGGCTCGGAATTTGCTTGGTTGGGATGTTGATGCCAAATATGTGCTCTTCGCTGGAGCATTTGATAACGGTGTGAAAAATAGTCCATTAGCTAAGGGTGCTGCTGCTCTGATTCCTGATGCACGGTTGATAGAGATGCGTGGATATACTCGCGAACAGGTCAATTTAGCCATGAATGCAGCCAACTGTCTACTGATGACATCCTATCGCGAAGGTTCGCCACAGGTGGTTAAAGAGGCGTTGACATGCGGAACGCCCATCGTTTCAGTCAACGTAGGTGATGTGAAAGACGTGACAAATGGTATTGAGGGTTGTTACGTCACTAACTATGATGCGAATGATCTGGCTGTTTGTCTGAAGAAGGCAATTGCCTTTCAAGGTAAGACAGAGGGGCCTCAGCGTATTGTTGAGCGAAACCTTTCTAACGAACTTATTGCCAAACGAATTATTGGTATTTATCAGAAAGTGATTGAATAATAAAGATGAAGATTATTGACAACATAAAGGAAGTTGATGTAAAACAATGGGATTTGCTTTTGCAGACTTCTTCCCAAAAAAGTTTTTTCCAGACAAAGAACTGTTATGACTTATACAATGCCAACCAACCCTTTATGACACCCTTTCTTATGGGTGTTGAGGATAATGACGTGTTGAAAGGTATTATTATAGGCTATATTCAGGCTGATGGAGGAATGTTGAAGCGTTATATGTCCCGAAGAGCCATTATAAATGGAGGCCCGTTGTTAGCAGATAATATTTCAGAAGAAGCGTTAATGATGTTATTGAACCATTGTAAAACGGTCCTGCGAAGAAAGGCTATTTATGTAGAATTCCGTAACTTTGAAGATTATTCTTGCTATAAGGATTTGTTTAAGAGATGTGGTTTCGAGTATGTTCCCCATCTTAATTTTCATATAGATACAACATCAGAAGAGGTTGTTAATAGCAACCTTGGGAAAAGCCGTAAGCGCGACATCAGGACATCATTCAGAGATGGCGCTGAGATAGTTGAGCATCCAACCATGGAAGATGTCTGTGAGTTCTATGGCATTCTGAACGACCTGTATACTAACAAAGTAAAGACGCCGCTCTATCCGATGTCTTTCTTTGAGTATCTTTTCAAGCAATCTTATTCCAAATTCTTACTTGTCAGACTAAATGGGGAAATTATTGGTGGTACGGTCTGTGTCACCCTACCAGGATATGCCGTTTACGAGTGGTATGCTTGCGGAAAAGATGGGGCATATAAAAACATTTATCCCTCAACTGTTGCTACTTTTGCCGCCATACAATATGCTGCCATAAACGATTATCATCATTTTGATATGATGGGTGCTGGGAAACCTGATGAGAGCTATGGCGTCAGGGAGTTCAAGGCGAAATTTGGGGGGCAACTGGTTGAGCATGGCCGGTTTCTTGCAATACTAAACCCGTTATTGTATGAAATAGGAAAGTTGGGAGTGAAACTAATGAAAAAATTATGAAGATATGAAATTGGGACAATTATTTACAAAGGTCAAATATTGCCTGATATATAAGATTGGTGTTCATTTTCCTGATAGGAATGTAAGAGTGCGGAGTCTTAGGTCTTTGGGCTACGAAATAGGCGACGGAACCTATTTCGCGGATGACCTGACCATTACGCTTGCATATGCAAACAGGGGTCATCTTAGAATGGGAAAACGTGTGTCTATTGGCCCAGGCTGCATTTTAGTATTGGCAGCACATGCCAATAACTCAAATATCAAACAACAGATACCTGAGAAAGGTCGATGGATTAATATTGAGGATGATGTGTGGTTGGGAGCAGGTGTGATTGTCCTTCCAGAGGTGACTATAGGTGAAGGGGCGATTATAGGTGCCGGCGCAGTAGTTACTAAGGACATTCCGCCTCATAGCGTTGCCGTCGGCAATCCTGCTAAGGTCATAAAGAAAGTAGGAGAATGAAATTGTTACAAGCACATTCACATAAAGTCAACAAAAAGATACTACAATGAGAATACTGATTGACATAGGACATCCTGCTCACGTTCATTTATTCAAGAACTTTGCGCATATCATGGAAGAGAAGGGCCATCAAGTTCTTTTTACGTGCAGGGAGAAAGAATTCGAGATAGAGCTTCTTAAGGCTAATGGCTTTACTTATCAGTCGTTTGGGCCTAAGTATAAATCCATAATCGGAAAAATTCTGGGCTTGTTGAAATTTGATTATATGGAGTGGAAGGCTTGTCGTAAGTTCAGGCCCGATGTTCTATTAAGTCATGGATCGATGTATGCTGCCCATGCTGCCTGGCTTTTTAGAAAACCTCATATTGCTTTTGATGACACGTATAACATGGAGCAAATCCGGTTGTACGAGCCATTCACACCTGTAATACTCACCGGAGATTATGACCACCCTCGTATATCGAAAAAGGAAATCAGGTATGCTGGGTACCATGAACTATCCTACCTGCATCCAAACTACTACAAACCTGACAAGGGTGTCTTGAAGGATCTTGGATTAACCCCTGATGAAAAGTATGTGCTGGTACGTTTTATTGCATTGAATGCCACTCATGATATCGGGAACAAGGGGGTTCCTCCAAAGCTGAAGATTGAAGCAGTAAAAACGTTGTCAAAATATGCCAAGGTGTTTATTTCTTCAGAGGGCGAATTGCCAAAAGAGTTGGAAGAATACCGGTTAAGAACAAGACCTGAACAGATACTCGACGTTATGGCTTTTGCTTCTTTGGTCTGGGGTGAGAGTATAACGATTCCTGCTGAGGCAGCAGTTCTTGGTGTGCCTGCCTTGAACAATAACAATATGAAATCCTATTATCTGCATGACGAACAAGACAATTACGGTCTTTGCTTCTGTTATAAGGGCAATGAGGAGGAATTGAACAAGGCTTTACAAAAATGTATTGAACTTCTTAAAAGAGATAAGCAAGGTCTGGCAAATGAGTGGCGTATAAAGCGTGACAAACTGCTTAACGACCATATTGATGTGACAGCATTTCTTGTTTGGTTTGTTGAAAACTATCCAGAGAGTAAACGTATCATGGAAGAAAATCCCGAATATCAGTATCGTTTTAAATAAATGGATTTCACAAGAGATAAGTACAGACAGCTTCTGAAGCAGCTTAAAGGAAGCGGTTATGAATTTGTAACATTTGCAGAGTATTGCAGGGGATGCCTTCCGCAGCGTTTTGTTATACTCAGACATGATGTAGACCTGAAACCCCATAATTCTCTGGAAGTGGCAACGGATGAAAAGAGTATTGGCGCTAATGCTACCTATTACTTTAGAGCCGTTCCAGAAAGTTGGGATGACAGCATCATTCAAGCTATTCGTCAGATGGGACACGAAGTGGGTTATCACTATGAGTCATTAACGACTTGCAATGGTAACGTACAGCAAGCTTTCGAAGATTTCAAGAAGAATCTGGAACAATTGAGGAAACTGGTTCCTGTCAGTACCATCTGTATGCACGGCAGTCCCCGTTCGCCGTACGATAGTAAAGACATTTGGAGAAAATACGATTACAAAGAACTGAATATTATTGGCGAGCCATACCTCTCTACCGATTTTTCAAAGATGCTTTATCTGACAGACACCGGACGTCGCTGGGATGGATACAAAGTCAGTGTAAGAGATAAGATTGAAGTTTATCAGGAAGAGTGGAATGCCAAAGGCTGGTCCTTTCATTCTACTGATGACATCATCAAAGCTCTGAAGGAGAACAGATTGCCCGATGGTCTGATGATTACTACGCATCCTCAACGGTGGTTTGATTTCGGTATTAGCTGGATGAAAGAATTGTTGTTGCAGAATGCAAAGAATGTCGTGAAAAGAGTGATTGTTATACTTAAGTAGTGAGGATGAAATACGATATAGGGAACATAACAAATTACATGCTATATTATGACATTGGTATACCATCCATGGTTGTCATAGGTGTGTGTCTATTTGTGTGCTGTATTGTCTTTCTATTATTTAGGATAAGAGATAGTTATTCCACTTTCGTAAGACAGGCATCGTTTTGTATGTTTATTGGTTATGTTTTCCTTGTGTTGTGTACAACTATATTTTTTAGGGAAGAAACGTTTGTGAAGCGTTATCATCTATATCCGTTATGGAGTTACACAGAACTTTATACTACAATTCTTGCCCAGCTTATTATGAATATTATGATGTTCGTTCCAATAGGCTTTTTTGTTGGAGGGGCTTTGAAAAAAAAACATATATGGAATGTCATCAAAATTGGTTTCCTTCTGTCCCTATTTATAGAACTGACGCAGTTAATCACCACCCGTGGGGTCTTCAACGTTGACGATATTATCCACAACGTGTTAGGATGTACCATAGGCTTCTTTTGCTTCGTGATCTGCTATAAAATGATTAAAAGGATAGCATGATTTTTCAATTATTGTTCTGATTGTCATTATTGATTCAATTATATGGACTTCACTATAGAAAAATACAACCAACTTCTCCAACAATTGAAGGATAGCAGATATCAGTTCATAACATTTAAGGAGTATTGTGAGGGAGTCCGCCCTCAACGTTTTGTCATTCTCAGGCATGATGTAGATTTGAAACCTAAAAATTCTTTTGCCGTGGCGGAAGATGAGAAAGAATTTGGTGCCAAAGCTTCCTATTATTTTAGAGCAGTACCTGAGAGTTGGGATGACTCTATAATTTTAGCGATTCACCAACTGGGGCACGAAGTGGGGTATCATTACGAGTCACTTACTACCTGCAATGGTGATATGCAGAAAGCATTTGATGATTTCAAAAAGAATCTGGAGCGATTGAGGAAACTGGTTCCTGTGAGTACTATTTGCATGCATGGCAGTCCCCGTTCACCTTACGACAGCAAAGACATTTGGATTCTATATGATTATAAGACTCAGTGTATCATAGGCGAACCTTATCTTTCGACAGATTTTTCAAAAGTATTGTATTTGACAGATACAGGACGCCGTTGGGATGGTTATAAGGTAAGTGTCAGAGACAAGATAGAGGACTATCAGGAGATATGGAACGCTAAAGGATGGTCATTCCATTCCACAGATGATATTCTCCGGGCACTGCAAGAGAACAGACTGCCAGACCAATTGATGATTACCACTAACCCACAGCGTTGGACTAACTCAAGAATAGAATGGCTTAAAGAGTCGGTGTTACAAAATTCAGTGAATATCGTGAAGAGAGTGGTTGTTGCGCTCAGTGAATAATCATGATGACAGTATTTACTGACAGTTTGCACAAAATAGCATACGCTACTGACGCATCAGTGTATCGGGAGATTCCGTATGGCGTGGCTTATCCTGAAACGGAGGAGGACATCCGGGAACTCATGCGGAAAGCTCGGGAAAAAGGTGTGGACTTGATTCCAAGAGCTGGTGGCACATCGCTTGCTGGACAGGTAGTGGGTAGTGGTATTGTGGTGGACATTAGCAAAAACTGGAACCATATACTGGAGATTAATGCAGAAGAGCGTTGGGCAAGGGTGCAACCTGGGGTTGTGCGTGATGAACTGAATATTGCTCTCAAGCCCTACGGGCTATTCTTCAGCCCAGAGACTTCGACCAGCAACCGTTGCTGTATTGGTGGTATGTTCGGCAATAACTCATGTGGCACACATTCATTGGTCTATGGCAGCACTCGCCACCATGTCATTGCGGCAAAAGGAATCCTAACGGATGGAAGCCAAGAAGAATTTAAGAATTATAGAATTGAAGAATTAGAGCTGCGATTCGGGGATAGGTTCTGGAAAAAGCAGAACCATGAGTCCCTGATTGAACAGATATATGCACAGCTTATCAACTTTGCGCTTGATGAGAAAACCTCAAAGTTGATAGTTGGCAACTATCCTGACACGGAGTTGAATAGAAGGAGTTGTGGCTATGCTATTGATGAGGTCATCGAAACACTTCCCACCCTTAACTTGTGTAAATTAGTGGCTGGTAGCGAAGGGACGTTGGCGTTTATCACGGAGATTAGGGTGAGTCTCGACCCATTGCCACCTAAGGAAATCATGGTGGTGTGTGGACATTGCGATGCGTTGGAGAAAAGTTTCGAGGGGAATCTTGTTGCATTAAAGCACAAGCCGACAGCCATCGAATTGATGGATGGTGACATTCTGCAACTAAGCAAGGGCAATAGCGAACAGCAAAAGAATCGGTTTTTCGTTGATGGAGATCCTGCTGCACTTTTGATTACAGAATTGAGGGCCGAGACCAGAGTTGAGCTTGACAAGAAAGCTGAGGCATTGGAACATGATTTGCTTGAGAGTGGCTATATTTATAAATGTACGCGCGTATATGGAGTCGAAGTTAATAAGGTGTGGGCTTTGCGCAAGGCAGGTTTAGGAATCCTTGGAGGAATGAAGGGTGATGCAAAGCCGATGGGCGTTATCGAAGATACTGCTGTAGCTCCAAGCCGATTGCCTGCCTATATGAAAGACTTCCGACAGTTGCTTGACAAGTTAGGAGTTAAATGCGTGTTTTACGGACATATCAGTACAGGTGAGTTGCATCTGCGACCTATCATCAATCTGAAAACGAAAGAGGGTAGGGTACTGTTCAGAACTTTAGCCAACGAGACAGCTCTGTTAGTAAAAAAGCACCGAGGCAGTATCAGTGGTGAGCATGGCGACGGACGACTACGGGGAGAATTTATTCCTTTGCTTTATGGTCTTGAAACTTACGAGCTAATGCGACAGGTGAAGCGGTGCTGGGATCCTCACGGCCTTCTTAATCGCCATAAGATTGTAGATACGCTGCCGATGGACTCCATGTTGCGGTTTGAGGAAGACCAGCAATATGCCATCGAAAAGATTATCGGCACTGATCATACTTATTTTAATTGGAAGGCTGTGTTTGATGAGTGCGATGCACCAGGTGCAACAGGGGCCAAGTCTCAGACGCATGCCCTGGTGTGTACTATAGAGCAATGTAACGGAGCTGGTGATTGTCGTAAGTCGAATGTAATAGGCGGCACTATGTGTCCTGCCTATAAGGTGAGTGGCGATGAACTCAAGACTACCCGTGCCAGGGCTAATGTGCTGCGTGAGGTGCTTACCCGTGGTGGTGAGGACAGTCTTGTCATGGAAATGCTTAATAGTTGTCTTGCCTGCAAGGGATGCAAGAATGAATGTCCGTCGAACGTGGACATGACCCGTCTGAGAGCAGAACTGCTTCAGCAATATTACGGCCAGCATGGTATGCCCTTGCGTTCATGGTTAGTAGCCAGGACAGCTCAATTTGAGGGTGTCAGCCAATCTATACGACCGTTCTACAACTACTTAATAACATTTAAGCCGACAGCATCCATCATCAAAAAGGCCATAGGGTTTGCAACAGAGAGGGAACTGCCCAAGCTTGAAAAAATCAACAACGAGAAGCTGAATTCTGAAGGCGAAAAGAAAGTGTGGCTCTTCCTTGACGAGTTTACACGTAACCATGAGCCAGAATTGGCCGAGACTTTCGTAAGCCTGTTAGCCAAGTTTGACTATGGCGTCCACATTCCCCAACACAGAGAAAGTGGACGGGCGGCAATTTCAAAAGGTTGCCTGAAACGCGCCAAGAAAATTGCGAATCAGAACGTAAGGCTATTGAAGGACGTGGTGACGGATGAAATACCATTAATCGGTATTGAACCGTCATGCATTCTCTCCTTCCGAGACGAATATCCAGACTTGGTGATTGCAGAATTACGAAACGATGCAAAGATGTTAGGGCTGCGTAGCCTGTTGTTTGACGAATTCCTCCTACGTGAGATTAAGGCAGGACACATCAGTCGTAGCAGTTTTGAACAGACACCTATTGAGATTTTCCTACATGGACATTGTCATCAGAAGGCTATCGTGGGTGTTGAGGTTATGACAGAGGTGCTGCGCCAGTTATTGAATGCCAAGGTGAATGTCATTCCTAGTGGTTGTTGTGGCATGGCAGGATCCTTCGGTTACGAAAGGGAACACTACAAGACTTCATTGGCCATTGGTGAGATGGTATTGTTTCCTACAGTTCGGAATGTTTCTCAACGTTCAACGTCCAATGTTCTTTGCGAGCAAAGCGAACAAGTTCGAACGCAGCATCCAATGTATGTGGTTGCACCAGGAACATCGTGCCGTCAGCAGATTCTTGACGGAACAGGAGTAAAGGCTGTTCATCCGATAGAAATACTATACAAGTATCTAAAGGTAAAAAAAGTAAATATATGGAGAAAAAGAAAATAAATAAAAAACCTAATTCTAAAAAAGTATTATGGAAAAGAAAAACTTTGCATTGATTGGAGCAGCAGGCTATATTGCTCCACGTCACATCAAGGCTATTGCCGATACAGGCAACAACTTGATGGTGGCTTACGACAAGTTCGACAGTGTGGGTCGTCTCGACAGTTCGTTCCCTGACTGTATGTTCTATACCGAGAACGAACAATTTGATCGTTTCTGCTCAAAGCAGATGCGTAAACCTAACCCATTGCACTTTACTTCTATCTGTACACCAAACTACACCCACGATGCCTTCATCCGTTATGGCTTGCGATTGGGAACGGATGTTATTTGTGAAAAGCCGTTGGTGCTGAACCCTTGGAACATAGACAATCTCGTGGAGATGGAGCAGGAAACTGGTCATAAAGCCTATACCATTCTACAACTTCGCCTGCATGATGCTATCGTGGCATTGAAGAAGAAAGTGGATGAAGGCCCACAGGACAAAATACATGATGTAGACTTGACTTATATCACCTCGCGTGGTAAGTGGTACTACATTTCCTGGAAAGGCGACATCCGCAAGAGTGGTGGTGTGGCAACCAATATTGGCGTACATTTTTACGATATGCTACAGTGGGTTTTCGGCTCAGTGAAGCGTAATGTCGTACACGTGATGAGCTTCGACCGTGTATCGGGGTATTTGGAGTTAGAGAAGGCCCGTGTACGTTATTTCTTGAGTATCAATGCTGATTGTCTGCCTGCTAACGCTGTGCAAGGTGAGAAAAGAACCTATCGAACTTTGAACATCGATGGCGATGAGTTTGAATTCAGCGTGGGTTTCACTGAGCTGCATACAAAGAGTTATGAGAAGATCTTAGCAGGTGAAGGCTTCCGCATCAGTGAGGCTCGCCCCAGCATTGAAATTGTGAGCGACATCCGTAATTCGTCCCCCATAGGTCTTAAAGGCGACTATCATCCTATGGCAAGGATGCCGTTAGCAGCACATCCTTTTGGATGGGACGACAGAAGGTAAAGTCTTCTGAATTCTTACATCTTTACTTTATACAACAATGTCTTACACACCCAGTAGCTCCCGCTTGATGAAAAACACCATCCTGCTCTACTTCAGGATGATATTGCTGATGTGTATTAATCTATACACCTCAAGAATCGTGCTGGAGGCGCTGGGTGTGGAAGATTTCGGTATCTACAATGTAGTCGGCGGCGTCGTTGTTATGTTAGGCTTCCTCAACGACAGTATGACCGTCTCTACACGACGATTCCTTAGTTTTGAACTTGGCACAGGAAATAGGCACAGATTACATGACGTCTTCGTAACGAGCCTTAATATCTATATCCTTATATCGCTGATTGTCATCATTCTCGGTGAGACCATTGGCTTATGGTTCGTACTGGATAAGATGACCATTCCACCAGAACGAATGAGAGCTGCGCTATGGTGTTATCATATAAGTATTTTTACTGCAGTAATGGACATTTTGAGTTGTCCGTACATCTCGGCCATTATTGCACATGAGAAGATGAAGTCGTTCGCCTTCATTGCCATCTTAGATGCAATATTGAAACTGCTACTGGTCTATCTGCTTTTGTTTTTCAACTACGACCGTCTTGTTTTCTATGCTTTTTTATATGCTGGTGAGAAAGTCTTAATTAGGATGGTATACAACGTTTACTGCGTTAAGACTTTTGAGGAATGTAAATACAAATGGCTATTCAAAAAAGATTTATTTAAGGAGATGACTATTTTTGCAGGATGGAACATGTGGGGAAATTTGGCCTATGTCTGCTACACACAGGGATTGAACATGATGCTGAATGTGTTTTTTGGTCCGGTTGTAAATGCAGCACGCGGTGTAGCAGTACAAGTACAAGGTACTGTGGGTAATTTTGCTAATAATTTCCAAATGGCTATCAACCCTCAGATTACGAAGACATACGCTAGTGGCAAGCTAAAAGACACACATCAGCTTATCTACCGGGGGAGCAGGCTCACTTTCTGTTTGATGTTGATATTATGTCTTCCTCTGATTGTAGAGACCCCTATGATTCTAAGCGTCTGGCTGAAAGAAGTTCCAGAAGGATCGGTGGTCTTTCTCAGGTTACTGCTTGTCATTGTCTTGGTGCAGAAATGTACCAGCCCGTTAGCGACGGCAGTATCTTCTACTGGGCAAATCAAGCGGTATGAGACTATGGTGAACGGTCTGATGCTGCTTATATTGCCGACAGCCTACTTCGTTCTAAAATATGGCGGGGCACCATGGACGGTTTTTGTAGTCTACTTAATCATTGCCATTTTGTCATTTGTAGTGAACCTTTGCATTGCGCTGCCTATGATGGAGTTAAGCCTAACAGACTATGTCAGATACGCCATAAAACCATGTATGGTGGTTATGCTTCTTTCAATGGTTGTTCCTGTCATAATGTATTTTCTGGCAACTCCAAGTATGGGTGCCTCTCTGCTGAACATTACACTTACGGTCATTGCAACTACTACAATTAGTTTTATATTTGGACTTGACGCAGAAGAACGAAGTCTTTTTACCAGTAAAATTGCAAAAATAACCAGAAAGGAAGGATAATTGTTATGCAAAAGCAGATTCCCAAAGTCGTACATTATTGCTGGTTTGGTGGCAACCCATTACCAGAGTTGGCGCATAAGTGTATTGCGTCGTGGCGAAAGTTTCTTCCGGACTACGAAATCAAGGAATGGAATGAGCATAATTTTGATGTGTTCCAAGCCCCATACATTGCAGAGGCCTATCGTCTGAAACGATATGCCCATGTCAGCGATTATGCTCGTTTTTGGATTTTATATCACTTTGGAGGTGTTTATTTCGATACTGATGTGGAGGTGATACGCACTATGGACGACATTCTTGCGCGTGGGGCTTACGCTGGTTTCGAATGTCCGGAAGGCACTTCGCTGGACAATCCAAACGGTGACGTCAATCCTGGACTAGGCGTAGCAGTTCCACCAAATCATCCTTTCTTTAAGACAATGTTGGACTACTATAACCATCACCATTTTGTAAGGTGGAACGGTAAAAATTCCGGCAACATTACCCAGAAAGTTACACAATTTTTGGACTACAATCATAAAGAAGTGCTTGATGGTGGAATTGTAAAGGTAAGTGGTCTTTTTGTATATCCAATTGAGTATTTCTGTCCGCTCAACTACTATACAGGAGAGATGAATATCACGGAGAACACCCGAACTATTCACCACTATATGGCTTCGTGGGTGAAAAAGAGTAACCACCTCCAAGGTATAATAAATCGGATGATATATATATAT
>JAEEGH010023449.1_pt1 | contig 12545 bp, 10 predicted proteins | sample 9134181 | NCBI WGS metagenome assembly JAEEGH01 (sample SAMN16246544, study PRJNA631951) | gut metagenome | biome: gut microbiome; feature: rumen; material: DP-attached | host: Bos | place: Iran: Karaj | collected 2018-10 | reverse complement strand
CTCTCCCATCCACACATGGATAAAGGGCTGATAAAGACAGAGGAGCATGGAGCTGCTTACGCCCAGCACCCACAGGAAAAGAAGGCTGATCTTTTCAAGGTCCCTGTAATTTGCTTCCCTGCTCTCCATGACCAGCTTGTTGCCTACCCCGGCCATGCAGGCGTTCAGGAACACCACAAGCATCATGCGAAGGGCTGTGATTATGAAATAATAATTCTGATAAAGGGCAAGAACGGTAAGCCCCATGAAGGCAGAGATGACCACAGTATCGGCAGCATCGAAGACCGTGGCAGAAAGCTTGGCGGTGAAAAGGTCCCGCACCCTGCGGAAGATGTCCAGAGTCTTTTCCTTTGGAAGCTTACCCTCAGGCACATACCTTGGATACATTTTCTGCGCGCACACCGCCGTCAGAAGATTTATTGCCAGCTGGCTCACCAGCTGGACTGCAAGATAAAGATAATAGTTTCTGAGGTAGATAAGGATAAAGATCTTCAGGGTATATTCCGTCACCCTTACTGTCAGACTGACCTTGCTTATGACATCCCGGCGCTGATGGGCCTGCAGCAGACTGCTCTTGTATGCAAAAAGCCAGTAGGTCATGACCGTGTTTCCAAGATTCATCAGAAACAGAATGTAAAGGTTCATGTCCTGGGGGATGTCGCTTTTGATGAGGCTCCGAAGGAATGGCATCAGAGCCAACCCAAGAACGGCGACGATCAGACCTATTATCCTGTAAAGGGTCCTGTAGAGGCGCAGAAGCGCGCAAATGGCGGGAGTATCCTCCTCTGCTATGGGCTTGTACATGCTGAAGACCATGGCGCTGCCCACGCCGAGCTCCGCCAGATTCAAAAACATCAGGAGCGACTTGAACAAGCCGTTCAGGCCCAGATACTGCGTTCCCAGATAATGTAGCATTACGGAACGAATGACGAAAGGAAACAGCATATTGACCGTTTCCTGTATTCCGCCGAACACAATGTTTCTTGCTGCGTTTTTAGTTCGTTCAAGCTTCATGCCGCTTACCAGGCTCCTTTTGGGTCAGGGACTACAGAAACAACGTTCAATCCGTCTTTACTGTCTCGATTCGGCACTCCAAAAGCGTGCGGTACAGTTCGTGCGTCTTGGCAGTGATATCCTGCCAGGTGTATTTTGAGGAGACCGTCTTACGAGCTTCAATGCGAAGCTCCTCCGCCCTTTCAGGATGATCGCACAGATCCTGCAGTGCTTCCCGCAAAGCTCCCGCGCTCCCGCGAGGAAAAGTAATGCCGCAGCCGTTCATGACATCCGCGCACTCACCGATGTCAGAAGTCACACAGCAGCATCCGTAGTTCATAGCTTCCAGAAGCGTCAATGGCATCCCTTCCAGATCGCTCGGCAATACATACAAGTATGCATTGCTGTACAGCTCTTCCAGGACAAGCCCCTGCTGGAAACCGGCAAAGATGATGGAAGGATTGTCCTCTGCCATTTCCTGCAGGCTCTTCACGTAGTCGTCTGTGTCCGATGTGCGGCCGACTATCACCAGCTTTTTATCCGTCGACAGCTTCTGATAGGCTTCAATGAGATAATGAATGCCCTTCTCCGGCACCAGCCGGCCCAGGAACAGGATATAGTCCCTCGAGGAAAGCCCGAAAAGCTTCGTGATCTCAGAAGCAGGGCGGATCTCAGCCGGATCGATCCCATTAGGGATCTGCACGGTGTCCCGTCCGTATTTTTCCCGGAAATACGCCTGCACGCCCCTGGACAGCACAATGATGCTGTGCGCGTAGCGGACAGCCATCTTCTCACCCAGCATGATATAAGCGGAAGCGAACTTTCCCCATTTCTGCCGCTGATGATCGAGTCCATGGATCGTAACCACCACCTTCTTGCCCAGCAGCCTCGGCAGCCAGCAAATGACGCACGGTCCTTCCGTATGGAAGTGGACCAGATCAAAGCGACGGAAAGAAGCCATCACCGTCGCAATGATAGATGAAGACATAGCCGCCAGCCCGCGGCGGTCAACGGTCGGCGTCCAGACCAGATGGACGCCCCGGTGTTCCCGCGGCAGCGGAGCGCTTTTCCGCATCTTTTTGAATTCCTTATTCGTCCGGTTATAGCAGGTCACGTCATATCCGATCTCCGTAAGATGCGGCGCCAGGTTGCTGACGACAACCTCCACGCCTCCTTCACGGGAAGGAATAAACTTGTGCCCGATCATCGCGATCCGTTTCGATGCTTTCTGCATGTTTTTCTCCATCTCTCCTTTACGCAGCAGCATGGCGGCCGATTTTTCCGGCCCCATCCGTCAGGGTTGCGGTCTGATCCCGGGATATGCGCGATCTGCCATCTCCAGATAGATCTCCTGCAGTTTCCGCGCTTCTGTTTGGATGTCATACCCCGCCCGGCGGACGATATCTCTCCCCTGGGCCCGGTCCGGTTTCAAGCGCCTCACTGCCATTATCTCCCCGGCCCACTCCATGTCCTCTGCCTGGAGGGATATCCTGCGAGCCTCTGTGGAAAGCAACACCTCGTCAGTGACCCGGTCGGAGAAAAAGCACGGCAACCCTGCCGCCTGCGCCTCGATACCTACCACGGGAAGCCCTTCAAACAGCGAAGGCAACACGAAGCAGTCCATTGCCTGATACCATCCGCTGACATCGGCCATCTGCCCCAGGAAGAGTGTTTTGTCCTGGATCCCCATAGCCCGGGCTTTTTCTTTCACGGATTGCTCCAGTTCCCCTACGCCGATCAGGGCAAGCCGGGCGTCAGGGACGGCCTTTACGATCTCCGCGAATATATCCAAAAGGCGGCTGTGGTTTTTCTGAACGTTGAACCTGCCCACATGGCCGATCACAAAGCAACCATCAAGATCATGCAGCCGCCTCAGGCGGTCACGCTCTTCCTGCCGGAACGCGAATCTCGACACGTTTATCGCGTTGCGCAGGATGAATCCGGACTCCCTCCAGCGCTTTTCCCCGTAATAGTATATCCCCGCGTCCCTGCCGCAGCTCCAGTAATCCGTTGCCGCTCCAGGAAGGAGCTGCTTGCAGATCAGCTTCAGCGGATACTTGTAATCACGGATGATCTGCGTATTATGCGCGTGCGCGATGCGGACCCGGACCCCGGCGTCTTTTGCGCTTTTCAGGGCGTAATACCCCATAGCTTCGTTATGCGCGTGGACGATCTTTATCTCCGGGTCGGTATGCACCAGATCCGCCACAAACCGCTTGTATTTGGGAAAGTGCAGGGGGTTGAGACCCGGGCTGACAAAGACCCGCCCGTCCATGCGGCGGATCTCCTCGTCGTATTCTCCGGGAGCGGGTTTATTGGCCAGAAAATCGAACTGGACCTGGCTCCTGTCCACCTCCCGGTAGTAATTCATCAGCATGGTCTCGATCCCCGCCCGCGCCATATTGCTGACGGAATGAAGTACACGTAGCATCTCCCTGTCCCTCTGGTCCCTGCTTTCTTCCCTCGGTCATCTTCCCACAGCCATCTGCCGGAGGATCTGATATGTCCGCTCACAGTTCTGCGCGTCCCGGACCGGATAAAAAGCATCCAGGCGGTCGCGGTATTCCCGCTGCATCCGAAAACCGTTTTCGGCACATTCATACAAAGCGTTCAGCAGCGCTCCTTCCGTCATGACGACAGGTCCGAATCCATGCTTCTCATATGAGAAATATCCTTCCTGATAATGGTATTTCCGGAACTCATCCAGGTCGAACTGGTAATAGATCACCGGCTTTTCCATGTAGCCTGCATCGAAAAACACGCTGGAATAATCCGTGATCAGCACATTGCAGCGCATCAGGAGGGTCTGGACATCATAGTCCCGCCAGCTTGCGAGAATGATCCGTTCGGAAGGCGACTTGAACTTGTCGAGCTCTTTCTGCAGCTCTATGTGAGGATAAAAGACTAGTATGAGATCCCGCTCCTCAAGGAGGCTGAGCAGGCGCGGATTATCCAGCAGGGATTGGAACTGCCGGTAAAAAGCAGTTTCGAAAAAACGTTCCCCCTGCGGATAATCCGACCCGCGCCAGGTCGGCATCACAAGAATCTCCCCGGAGGGATCTTTTTCCCGGATCAGGTTGTCGAAACGGCACAGCCCAGTGTATTGAACGACGCCCTCCGGAAAACCGAATTCCGAAACCAGGTAATCATATTCCATCTTTCCGCCGCTTGCGAAAAAATCGACCTTCAGGCGCGGATAGCGCATCCACATCATCTCATCCTTGATGATGCCGTGCTGCAGAAAGATCTCCCTGCCCCTCGGACGGATCCCGATTTGTCGCAGATGATAATATCCCATCAGATCGGGAGCCCCGGGCTGTACATGGGTGCTGATCAGGTAATCGGCCGCCAGATACATCAGATAATGCTGTAGCGATCTCCAGTCGACGGTCCTGCCGAGCCGCGCGACCTTCGGGCAGTCTGGACTTTCCGGATCGATCACATAGCATACATTGATCTCAGGATGCCGTTCCCGCAGATACCGAAAAAACCAGTATGCGTTATCCCTGGCGTCAAACCCTCGTTCCGTCACCAGCCAAACATGCCGGTACGCCTCGTTCGTTTTCCGCAGCACGGCGGCAGCGGGCCACAGAACGGCAAGGAGGAAAACGTTTTTCAGATAGACCGGCAGCCGTTTCAGTTTATTCAGCATTTCCCGTCCTTCCCTCCATTTCGATCATCCATATTTCGTTGGCTGATTCCTCCGGTGTCGGCGCGCGCCATTTTCTTTCCTTTTCGGATCTCAGGATCCGGTAGCTGTAGCTCATGGGGATTAGTTTCAGGCCGATGCTGCACCAGAAATAGAACGCGGTATTGTCCGTTAGGTATGTCACGGTCATATAGGCAAGGATCGACATGTAGAGCAGGCCGGTCTCCGTATCGTGTCTCTTCATCCAATAGCCCGGATACACGATATAATTGATGCCGGCCCAGAGGGTGAACCCCAGCGCGCCGAGTTCGATAAATATTTTGAGGATATCGTTGTGCAGCGGATACGCACGGTTGATGATCCCTTCCCGATACCACATGTTCACAAGATCCGTGACGCCTTCAAAGCCCAGCCCCTTCCATATAGGGGAAAGCCGGTAGTAGTCGTTCGGCAGACGCCACAGAAGGTCGCGTCCCATCATGTCGATCCCCAACGATTCCAGGAACGCTACGAGGATCCCGGACCGTGTGAGATAGAGATACAGGTAGAAAAACAGAAACAGGCCGACGCCGGTCATCAGGATAAACTTCCGCGGTTTCCTCAGCAGGCGGAGCAGTTTCACATACATGCACACAAAAAGCACCGCCGGGATGGTGCTGCGCTTCAATCCCACCAGAAGGAAGAAGGCGGAAAGGATCACTCCGCAGCGCTTCAGCCGTTTTTCCGCCCTTGTGCTCCTGGGCGCAAACATCATATAGAAAATAAAGAATTGTCCGAACAGGAAGGTGATGTCGTGAATCTCCAGCGCGCGAACAAATCCTTCTGCCTTTCCGAAGGTGACGATGCATGTCACAACGGAAATACCGCTTTCTATGAACCCGTACTTGGGCATCTCCAGCAGCATAATGGCAGCGTTTGCCGCGCACATGCTGAAGAACATATAGTGGACCGCTTTCTCCTCAAACAGATAGCACATGAAGACCGCGTAGATAATCGTGATCGTCTGAAACAGGATCTTCTGTCCCGCCCTGCTGATGGATGACGCCTGCGAGAAATCCGTGACCCAGATATACATGCTGATCAGGACATAAACAGCTATCAGGAGCAGATACATAGGGAAAAAGCCCACTGCCCTTTTCAGCTTTGCGAAATCAGCAACAACAAGGAAATGCAGGAAAGCGCAGACGATCGTCCCCAGCGCGATTACCTTCGGCAATCCTCCATATGCATTGTTGAGGACCTTCCAGTCCCCGAGGGCGGCCAGAACGGTGCACGCAACGGCAAGGAAGGCGATGAATAACGGGCATTCCTTCTTCTTTTCCAGGATCATCTCCTCCTCCCGCACCACAGCAACCGAGTCTGTCGTCTACCGCAACCTGTCTCCGCGTCCTCTGTCTTTACAGGGGCCTCAGCATTATCTCCGTTTTCACCTAAGATTTCTTTTGAAACATGGGAAGTCTTATTTTTTGTCCATCCTCTGCATCGCAAGACGGAGCAGCTGTCTGATCTCAAAAACATTGTCCGCGCTTGATACAGCCTTCCCGCAGGTATAGCAGATCGTCTGCTCCGGGTTCACCGTGTTGTATTTTTGGACCTGCCGCTCGATCGCTTCCAGGATCACATCCGTCTTCTGCGGCGAACAATCCGGGAAAAACGTAAGGAAAACACCGCTGCCGTTATAGCCGACGAATCCATGCGAACCGCCGAAGCTCTTCAGAATCATCGCAAAGTCTTTCAGCACTGCATCGCCGACTTCGCGTCCGTACGTGCTTGATAGGCTGCCCAAAGAATCCATCCTCAAAGCCATGCAGGAGAAGTTCTCGTCGAGTATCCGCCTGGAGCTTTCGTTAATGAACACATCGCACTTTGCCCGGTTCGGCAGTTGCACGGTCTTATCGATATACCGGAAATAGTCGATAAAGTCGAGCGTTCTTCCCAGGAGGACAGCAATGATCCCCCCCACCACCAAGAACAGAACGACTGCGATCGCGAGGTAGAGCTTGATGTTCACCGCCGGCTGTACGCTGATGCTGCTGACCATCGTCAGATAGTTTGCGCTGAGATAACGGTTCAGTTCATGACCCGTATCCTCAACATACTGATAGTATTCCGTCGCCAGATCCGCGCAGTGCCCGATCTTGTCACGGATCTCTTCCTGCGTTGAGGCGTTGCCCTTTCCGCGTGCAGCTGAATCAAATATGGAAAGCAGATATTCCTTGTGCTCTTTCTCAATCGTTTTTTGACGGACGCTGATGTTCAGGTCCACATATTCCTGAATCAATCCGTCATATGTCGTCTCTTTTTCCCCTTTTTCCCGGTTATATTCAACATCTTTCAGGATATACTCCGTACCAATCTCCTGGCCGGTTGAACTGTGATAATGGTAATCCATTATTTCCTTGTTTCGTTCGCTGTACGTATCGATCAGCTTTTTCAGGGCACCGGCGCGTTCCTGTCTGTTTTCGATGTACAGCTGCGCATCTTCGCAGTCCTTTGTCAAACGGCTCGTCAGTAGGTCGATATCGTTTGTTTCCGCATTGGTCAGAATCGAAGCATACAGGCTCGGGATCTCATAATCGTATAGGAAGCTGTAGATCTGATACAGATCGTTGTATGTATATCCCGTTTCGACCGAGCGGAAATACGGGTAGCATGCTCGTTTATCCAACAGATAATCCAGCATCTCCGACACGGAATCGTCCAGCACCTGCGCGCTTTCCAGATAGTCATAGCTTCCTTCGGAAAGCACGGAGACCCCGTTGTTCTGCAGCGGCTGCTCAACATATTTCCCGGCATAGAACTCGTAGTAATTGTTGACGATCGCATCCAGCACATTCCACGCAAACTCCTCACCGGATTCGCTGTCACCGACATAATTGACCCGGTATGTGTCCGCGACGTAGTTGGGCTGTTCTCCCTTTTCCAGCAGCGCGTCGTTCAGTTTCTGCTGCTCTTCCGGAATGACCTCTTCCGCATAGCAGTTGGAGCGGATGATGTCGATGCTGGACTCATAGCCCAGGTCCGTAAGGGCGGCGTCTATGACGGCCGGTGAAAAGATCTCTTCAACGTTCAGAGGGCTCCCGTCCGGCGTATACCCTTCTTTCGCCCCGCTGTTCGTGTATTGGATCACCGTGGACGCGATATAGCGCTGCTGAGATCTTCCATAGAAATATACGGTCAAAGAACCGATGACAGCCAGGAGCAGGATCAGCAGGCTGAACTGTTTCAGATAACGAAAAACGCTGAATTCTTTCATGCTTCTTTCTCCTTTTTCTTGGAAAAGAATGTGCGCAGGAACACGCAGATGAATGCAGCAGCAAGGATCAGCGCGGCCAGGAGCAGCGACCCGATCAGGCCGGACCGTTCCGCAAAACCGGTGCCGTCATCGCTAAAGCTGAGATAGTTGCGTGCTTTTGTGCTGGTATACGAACTGTCTACCGTCTGGATATCCGCGGCAAGCTTTTCAAGCGATGTCTGTATCTCATCGAGCATGGCATCGGCCTTTTCCTTTTGAACAGAATCGGAACCGCTCGTCTTCAGCTTTTCCGTCAGATAGGTGTTGTATTCGATCCGTTCCAGCCGCTCCGTCGCACCTGTCAGCTGCATGTTCGCATGGAGCGCCATATTATCCATCCCTGTTTTTGTCCTGGACATATAATACTGCATCGTCTGATCCTGCGTAGGGATCATTACGATCGCGCTCATGGCGGTATCATACAGCCGGATGCCCTCGTTATCTTCATCGTATGCGGCGATCATTTTGTCGTACATCAGCCGGTCCATGCGGATTTTGTAGTTCAGCATGGTGTTCAGACTGAATCTGTCGTTCACGATGCCGTTTTCGATAATGTAGGAACGCGCCTTGGCTATGTCATAGGTGCAGAGGTTTTTCGCCCGCTGTTCCAGCGCGGAAAAGGTGAGCCCCGTGCCAGGATCCCGGTAGTTCTTGCTCTCCCGGTTGCGAAGCTGCACGTATTTTTCCAGCTGGCCGCATTTAAGCTCCAGCAAGTCGACCGTCATCACATATTCGTCATTGAATTTCAGATCGTCGACAGCAAAAGACAGGATTGAGTGATTGAACCCGTAGTGCTCCACAAAGTATTCGCGGTATGTCTTGCAGAGAAGGGACAGCATATCTTCCGCACTTCTATCTCGCACAGCGCCTTTGCCTGTGAACTTAATGACAAAAGAAGTGCTGATATAGTTCTCGCTGACACTGACGGTTTTGTCGTGAGTTGCCTTTACGCTGATGCATTCGCTCAGTTCCTCCGGTGTTATCTTCCCCTCCAGGCCCGCATATCCGATCAGCCGGCCCATTACTTCACTGCTCCGGATCTCGTAAATGCTGAACCTGGTCCCGTTGGGGGCAAGTCCTTTGGAAGCTTCCTCATAATCCAGCGACAGGACGGTGCTGGCTGTGCTGCACGTATTCATAAGATACTGGACGCCGCACAACACCAGAGCAATGATCAGAAAGGCAGTGAGGACAAGATACTTCCGTTTTCGGAATGCCTCAAAAGCGCTTTGCAGGCTGTCGCGCCGTTTGCCGGGGATACCGGAGAAAGCTGCGTTCCGTGATGCTTTCAATCTGTCTGTCTCTTGCATGCCTTTTCTCCTTTTGCTTGTTTATAAATCACTTGTTGCCGGGGCATACAGCCTCCGCCAAATATATTTATCGATTTACATCGATGACAACCAGTTCCGGAGAATTGTTGATCCTGGGCGGGAACAACTTGCTGTCACCGAGTCCCGCGCTGATGATCAGGGACTGCTGTTTGTCTAGTGTATATTTCCCTGCACATAGCTTCGGGAAAAAACCCTCTTCATCGGAATACAGCCCCCCGACGAAAGGGAGATTCACGATTCCGCCATGCACATGACCCGCAATTCCCAAATCGAAATCGTATTCTGACAATTGCGATTCGAAGAGGATCGGAATATGGGTCATTACAATGCTATACGCATCAGGATCTATCTCCGTTTTTTCCATGAATTCCCTACCGCCGTATTGTTCGAATCCATAAGCGGTTCCTTCTATGCCGAAAAGCTGGATCCTGTTGCGTCCAACGTGTATATCCTCACGAGCGTTCCGCAGCAGTTTCAACCCCGCTTTTTCGAACTTTTCGGGCAGATCCCTGTCATTATTATAATATATCCTTTCGCTTTCGTGGTTGCCCAGTACGCCGTAGCAGGGCGCTATCGCGGTAGATTCCGTAACAAGATCCAGCACGGATTGATACTCCTCCTGTTCACGTATTACCATGTCACCGAGGAAGAGGATAAGGTCTGGTTTCAACGCTCGAAGGTCGGAAAGAAGCGCTTCGCTGTGTTCTCCGTATTCGCGGGTATGAATATCGGAGATGACCGCGATCCGAATATTGCTGTCAACCTTTGGGGATGTTTCCTGATAAAAACTGATTTTGTAGTGCGTTCTGTACCGTAATGCATAACCGGTCATGACGGCACCGCAGACGAGTGTCAGAAGAAGCAAAATGCCAAGAAGCCGAACACACGTTTTCCAAAATCCGTGTTTTTTCTTTGCATCGTTTGCAGTTGCTCTTTTCGAAACCAACTCAGTCCCCGTTTCCATCTTTGCGGTTCACCCTGACACTTTGTTTTATTAATAATTATATTGCTTTTTGGCCGTTATTGCAAGCACTTGCCGATTCAATTCGAAACGTTTTCCGATAATAATCGGTTCCATGCTTCAAGCTTCAGAAGCGACCGTCCGCGCAGACCATCACTACAGGACTCCTGCGGTTGTTTATCTGTGCCGCGGGATCGTGTACTGCGAATGCGGTTCGAAAATGCATGCGACCGTGTGGAGACTCAAGAAAGGGAAAAAGCACATTTACCGCTGCAAGGAAAACTGCGGCATGAAACCGATCCCGATGGAACTGGTTGACAAAGCGGCAAAGGATTATCTGGACGAGTTTCTGTCCGCGGAGATGCAGCTGAAGATCGCAGCGTTTTTGCGAAACTACAAGAATCATCAGGCGGACGTGCAGTCGGGATTCGAGGCGGCGCGGAAAAAGCAGATCGCCGAGAAACAGGCAGCATACGACAATCTGATGAAAAACATGATGTCCGGCGTTCTTTCCCAAGAAGTAATGAAAGACATCAACGACCGCATGACGGCGATCAAAGGTGAGATCGAAACGCTGGAAAAGGCGGAACCGCCGAAGGATTACACCATGGAAACGATTCTCGAATGGCTGGAATCCATCAAAAACGCGCCGGATCAGCGGGCAGTGGAGCTTTTGATCAAGAAAATCATCGTTTCCCGGGAAAATAACAAAACAGACTTCAAAATCGTATCGAATCTGAAGTCTGTCTGCGTGGAAATGGTTGCGGGGGCAGGACTTGAACCTGCGGCCTCCGGGTTATGAGCCCGACGAGCTACCGACTGCTCCACCCCGCGACGGTAAAATGTATTATAACAGCGTCGCAGGGAATTGTCAACCCCCTATTTCGTAATTGTTCCGGCAGACGTCATGCGCACATGCCGTGGCAGGACATGTAGTCGTAAAGCTGTTTGCCGTGCTGTTGTTCTTCCTTCTGGATGTGGTTCAGCGCGTCGCGCGCGCCTGCGTCGTTGAACTCAAAGATGCAGGTGTCGTACACGGACGAGACGTGCTTTTCGGTGTCCAGCGCATCGCGGACCAGATACTCGTCGTTCTTGCTCATCGTTTTGCCGCATTCGCCGCAGCAGGAGGAACCGCTTTGCTGATTCTGCTGTTGCTGCTGAGAACCGCCGCCCATCATCGGGACCGTGCCCTGCATCAGCGATTCGATGGTCTGAAGATGCTTGAGTTCGTGAGAGCGGATCGTTTCAAACAGCTGCTTGAGCTCGGGATCCTCGGCGCGTTCGGCGTAGGTGCCGTACTTTTCGATGCAGATCTCTTCGGAGTTTTTGAGATCCTTCAGAAGCATGGTTTCCTTTTGTGTCAGTTTCATTTTCATCACCTCGCCCATAGCATGGACGAAAAACCGCCGCCTATGCGCAGGCGGCGGGATTCGACGCTATTCGATTTATGATTCGCCCGTGCGCCTCAATCAAACCGCGTCCGCTCCGACTTTGTGACGAATCCGTGACATTTCATGCCGATCCATTGACCGCAGGGGAGAGAGCGTGTATAATTATACCGGAGAAAGGAAAGGAGATTCATATGAACCTGTTGTTCTTTCTGCTTCCGAAGTGCGATGTGTGCGTGCTGGAAAGCGATTACACGCTCCGGCAGGCGGTTGAAAAACTGAATGCGACGGGACGCAGCGCGGTCCCGGTGATCGATGCAGAGGGGCACTACTGCGGAACGGCGTCCGAGGGCGATCTTCTGCGGGCGGTGCTCAAGGAGGATACCCAGAAGGACTGGGAGCATGTACGGCTGATGGACATCATCCGACCGGACTTCAATCCGCCGGTCAACGCGTTCGCTTCGATCGAGGACCTTTTGCAGCGCGCGATGGAGCAGAATTTTGTACCGGTGGTCGACGACCGCGGCATGTTTATCGGCATCGTCACGAGAAAGGCGATATTAAGACATTTCATGGAATCCATGAAAAAACAGGCGTAACGAAAAAAGCCCGGAGATCCGGGCTTTTTCATTTTGCTCATTCGGGCAGATAATAGGTCTGTTTCGGGCCCGTGTCGCATACCAGAAGCTGCGGATCGCGGAAGCGGAACAGCATCAGGAACACGCCGTACAGATCGCCGACGCATCCGGCGATATGCGAGCAGAACAGCAGAACGAACGCGAACCGCAGCGCGGGCATCTGAACGAACAGCGCAAGCGGAAGAAAGACAGCCGTGAACACGACGAACGGCGCAAGCGTGGCGATCAGACTCGCTTTACGGTACACATAGATATCCGGGACGCCGCAGTAGGCGACGCTCAGCGCAAAG
>JAEEGH010023446.1_pt1 | contig 12547 bp, 9 predicted proteins | sample 9134181 | NCBI WGS metagenome assembly JAEEGH01 (sample SAMN16246544, study PRJNA631951) | gut metagenome | biome: gut microbiome; feature: rumen; material: DP-attached | host: Bos | place: Iran: Karaj | collected 2018-10 | reverse complement strand
GAACGTAGGGGAGCTCACGGCATCCTCGCTTACGCCGAGCCGCTTGCACACGGCCGTCGTGAAGGTCGTCTTTCCGGCCGCCATCGGTGCGTAGAATGCAATCAGCTTGTGATCCCCGACGGCCTCGAGAAATTCCCCCGCGGCCCGGTCCAGGTCCTGCAGGTCCTTGATATGGATTTCGTGCATCATGACCCTGCAAAGTTAATCATAAATCCAGAATATTCCGCCGGTCCAGGAAGCGGTAGCCGGCGGCTTCGAGGAGATGCCCCGGCTGGATGTCGGGGAGCCCGGCGAGGTCGGCGATGGTGCGGGCGATCTTGATGATGCGGGTGTAGGCGCGGGCGGACAGGCCCAGGCGGTCGATGATACGCTCCAGCGTGGCTTTGCATTCGGGGGAGAGGGGACAGAAGCGTTCCAGGAGCTTGGAGGACATCTCCGCGTTGGTGAAGATGCCGGTGCCGGCGAAGCGCGCCTGCTGGACGTTCCGGGCTTTCAGCACCCGGGCGGCGATGGCGGCGGAGGGCTCGCCCTTGCGCCCCTCGATGAGGGCGGAGGTCTGCACGGGGTGAATCCATAGCTGCAGGTCGATGCGGTCCATGATCGGCCCGCTGAGCTTCGAGAGGTAGGCGGCACGCGCGCCGACGGAGCAGGTGCAGCGCTCGCCCTCACCGTAGTAGCCGCAGGGGCAGGGATTGGAGGCAGCGACGAGCATGAAGGAGGCCGGGTAGACAATCTTCGCCTTGAGGCGGGAGATGGTGACTTTGCGGTCCTCCAACGGCCCCCGGAGGGCTTCCAACGTGGATTTCGGGGCTTCGCAGAACTCGTCGGCGAAGAGTACGCCGCCCGAGGCCAGACTCACTTCCCCCGGCAGGATGTTCTCCCCGCTGCCCCCGCCCAGGATGGCCGCCTTGGAGGCCGAAATGTGCGGGGCGCGGAACGGCCGTCGCCGCATGAGCCCCAGGTGCCCCGTTGTTTTGCCCGCCACCGACCAGATTTTGCTGGTGACGGATGATTCTTCCCGCGTCATCGGCGGCAAGATGCCCGCCATGGCCTTCGCCATGGAGCTCTTGCCCGAACCGGGAGCGCCGATGAAAATGAGATTGTGTCCGCCGGCCGCCGCTATTTCTACCCCTCGCTTCGCGCTTTCCTGCCCCAGAATGTCGGCAAAGTCCATGTAGTCGGCCGTCACGGGCCGCTCCTGCTCCTCCCGGAGTGCGGCGCCGTAGCATTCGGTATTCCAGATGAGGAGGTCCGAAGAATCCTCCTTTTCTTCCAGGATGCGGAGGACGTCGTCCAGCGTCCGGACGCCGTACACCAGCGCCTCGTCGAAGTCCACCGCCTCCAGCGCGGACCGTTCCGGCAGGATGGCGCCCTTGAACCCTCTCTGGACGGCGAGTTCCACCATCGGCAGGGTTCCGGCCACATAGCGGATGCTCCCGTCCAGGCCCAGCTCGCCCATGATCAGGTACTTCTCCAGCCCCGGCAGGGCCCGTTGCTCCGAGGCGGCGATAATTCCCAGGGCGATGGGTACGTCGTACCCGCTTCCCTGCTTGTGCAGGTCGGCCGGCGCCAGGTTGATGACAATCTTCTTTCCGGGGATGCGGAATCCCTTCGCCTGCAGGGCCGTAACTGTCCGCAGAAGGCTCTCTTTCACTGCCGCGTCGGCCAGTCCCACCAGATGGATCCCGATCCCCAGGGTGATATCCACCTCCACCGTCACCGGAACCGCCTCGATTCCGACGCACTTCGCTCCATGTACATATACCAGCATATTCCGTTTTTGCCCGAACCTACGGATATCTTTCCGAAGCGGGGGCAAGAAACGTAAAAATGTGGCGAAATCTTTTCGGTTGTTTCAAAGAAACATTATTTCCGATAGAGGGCAAAAAGGGCGGAGCCGCTGCCGGACATGGCCGCATAGACGGCGCCGGCGTCGTAGAGGGACTGCTTGATTTCCGCGAGGCGCGGGTATTTGGCGAAGACGGTGGTTTCGAAATCGTTTACCAGGACGTCCTTCCATTCTTCGACGGGGCGGGCCAGGATTTCGCGCAGCGGCTTCTCGCGTTCCTGCGGGACGATGCCGCGGTAGGCGTCGGCCGTGGACACGGCGATGCCCTCCGGGACGGTCACTTCCACCCGGCAGCCGGAAAGGTCGATGTCGAAGGGTTCCAGGATTTCCCCGCGGCCGGAGCCGAGCATGGGCCGGTTGTAGACAAAGAAGGCGCAGTCGCTGCCGAGCCGGGCGGCGTACGCGGCGAGTTCCGCGTCCGAGAGGTCCAGGCCGGCGAGTTCCGCGATCATCCGGAGGGCGAAGGCCGCGTCGGCGCTGCCCCCGCCGAGGCCGGCGCCCACGGGCGAGGTCTTCTCCAGGTAGATCTTCATCGGCGGCAGTTTGTACTGCTCCGCCAGCAGGCCGTACGCGCGGGCTGTCAGGTCCTTCAGCGGTTCCCAGTCCACGCCTTCTTTCCGGGCGAGGGTGATCAGGAGCTTGCCGTCGGGCGAGATGCCCTGGGCGAGCTGCGTGCCGGAATACGTCTCCTGGAGATGGGCCGACGTGCGGCTGTAGTCGTCGCCGGTAATGATTTCCAGCGTGTCGTGGAGGCCGGTATAGGGGACAAAGAGGGTGTCCAGGTCATGGTAGCCGTCCGGGCGGCGGCGGAGGACATGGAGCCCCAGGTTCAGCTTGACGTTCGGGTACGCGATCATACCCGCAAAGATAGCAAATTATTCCACAGTAACCGACGTGAAATAGCCGTTGAAAGGGATGTCGGTATGCACCCCGTCCTCCTGGAAGCGGTTCGGCGCGCCGTCGCGGCCGGTCAGGGCGAGGAAAAGACGCCCGCCGCGGAGCAGGGCGCAGCGGCCGGAGACGAGGAAACCGCCCGTCCCCTCCGTCACCCCGCCGTCGCTCCAGCGCACGCGCAGCAGGTCGCCCCGCCCGTCGGTGACGGTCCATCCCATCCGCCGGCCGTCGGCCAGCACGTCCGAGACCGTTTCGCCCGGCATCGGGGAGAACGTCTTCCCGCCGGCGGTCTGCAGGAAATACCGTTTTCCGCCGGAACTCTGGGCGCAGACCAGGGCCAGGACGTCGTCTTCCCAGGCCGCGAGCCGGCTCCAGAGACAGTACTCTCCGCCGCCGAGCGGCAGCCGGGTCTCTTTCCCGTCCACTTCCAGGACCAGGCTGCGGGGCTTCGAGCGGACGCGGGAAACGGTTCCGCCGGCGACGAGGACGTCCTGCGTCCCCTCGGACGCCGGAAAGGATCGGTATCGTTCCGCATTCCGCATCACATGGAATTCCCGGCCCCTTTCCGACGGCAGGCAGCAGACGTAGTAGACATCTTCCCCGGCTTCCGAGAAGGCGCCGCCGGGCGTTCCGGACGCCTCCGGACCGCCCAGGACGGCGCCCGTCTCGCTCCGGTACAGGATGCGCCCGTCGATCCGGTAGGTGAAGCCGCTCCCGTCCCGGTCCTGGCCGAGGGTATGGACCCCGTCCTCCCGGACCAGGAAGCCCCGGAGGGACTCCCTTCCCTCGAACCGGAACAGTTCCGCCCCGTCCCGGGAGACGATGGTTTCCGTGTCCGTGGACCAGTCCAGGTAAAGATGTCCGCCCATGTACCGGTGCATGTCCGGGTGCACGCTTGCGCCCGCCGGAAGGCTCCGGACTCTCTCTCCGTCGCGGTACAGGTCGATCCGGACCTCCCCGTCCACGGCGCAGGTGTCCAGGTCCCAGGCATATCCGTCCGGGAAGCGGACGGCGGTGAGGTACACGTGCTCTCCCGGGAGGGGCGTGTCCGTGGCGGTGGAATCCGGCCGGCGTCCGCCGCCGGGTTCGTGGGAGCTTCTGGGGGTGCCGGGAAACAGGGGGTCCCGGATGCAGGCCGCCGCGAGGAGGGCGAGGCCGATGATGCCGATGGGGTTGCGCATATCCGTTTTTTCGGCCAAGATAGCGCCCCGAAACGAAAAACAACACAAGCGGTTGATAACTTGTGTTGTTTCAGTATATGGATTATTTGTTTCTTATCTTCCGAGGGAGAACCTCAGGCCCGCTTCGAAGTCCATCCGCAGCGGCTGGATGGTCCGGATGGAGCGCGGCTGGTTGCCGTTGAAGTAGTACCGGAGCGTGGGATCGAAGTAGATGCCCACGTTCGGGGAGAACTTGAACTCGAGACCGACGCCCACGCCGGCGGAGAACTGCAGGCCTTCCGCCTTCTGGTGGAGGTGGAGGTCCCCGGCGCTGTCGTGGATGAGGAAGTGGTTGTCCACCAGTTTCTCGCCCATGCCGTCCAGGCGGACGTGGAAGTTCCAGTTGCCGGTGTTCACGATGTTGAAGAACACGTTGACCGGAATGCCGATATAGTGCTGCTGGTTGGTGATGTCCGTGTCGTAGAGCGTGGCGATCGAGCCGTCCTCGAGTTCCTTGCCGTAATCGCCCAGGAAGGAGCGGCTCAGGTTCGTGTACACGACGCCCGTGCCGATGCCCCAGCGGGGATTGAAGTCGTACCGCAGGCCGATACCGGCGGACACCGGAAGGCCGAAGCTGAACTCGGTGCCTTCGCGGGAGATGCCGGGCTTGGTGGGCGCGGGCACGAAGAAGGAACCGGACGTCCGGCGGACCTTGTTGACGGGGCCGTCGGGCCGGGTGTTGGACTGGATGGTCCCGAGGACGCTCATGGACATTTCGCCCTTGCGGTGCGTCCGGTGCTCCTCGAAGGCGAGCTGGCGCAGGGCCTCGTCATCGGAGGCGAAAGCGTCCTGCGCGTTCGCGTCGGGTTTGATCGCAGTGTCCGGACGGCGGGCGGCCGGCTCCTCGGGCGCGTCCACGGTCACGGGGAGCTCCTCCGACGCCTCGGGGGCGACGGGGACCTCCAGGACCTGGGCGACGCGGCCCTGCAGCCGGACAGCCTGCTTCTGGATAGGGGTGACGTCGTCCTCTTCCGGCTGGGTAACAGCCGGAAGAGGGGCGTCTGTCGCCTGGGCGACGGGTTGTTGTATGGTTGGTTGGTTAGAAAGGTTCTGCGCAGGTCGCAGCAGCACGAAGGCGGCCGCGGCGGCAGCGACGGCAGCGGCGGCCACGCCGCGCCAGAGCCACACGGGAACCGTACGCTTCCGGGCGGCCCGGTCCAAGCCGGCCTCCACGCCCTTCCACACGTCCGGCGAGACGGATTCCTCCGCTCCCGCCATCAGGTTCCTTACATATATGTCAAATTCGTTCTCTTTCATTTTTTCTCCTGTTCCTTGATCATTTCCTGCAGCCTGATCCGCGCCCGCTGGAGCTTGGAACGCGAGGTCGCTTCGTTGAACCCCAGCGCTTCCGCTATTTCCTTGTGGGAATATCCTTCGATCACGTACATGTTGAAGACGGTACGGGCGTCGGCGGGAAGCCGCTCGATGAGCGTCATCAGTTCGCGGTATCCTATCTTCTGGACGGGCGTAGCCTCCTCCGTGAAAAGCCCCCGGGCTTCCGAGATGTCGTCACTGAGTTTCAGGGCGTCCGTCTTCCGCAAATGCATCAGGGCAGTATTGACAAAGATCCGGCGGGCCCAGCCTTCGAAGGAGCCAGCCCCCGAATAACTGTCAAGCCTGGAAAACAACGTGATGAACCCGTCCTGCAGCACGTCTTCGGCCGTGGGCCGGTCTCCGGTGTACCGGAGGCAGAGTGCCATCATCTTGGGGGCGAGGGCGTCGAACAGGCGCTTCTGCGCTTTCCTGTCTCCGCTCCGGCAGGCCGGAACCAGTCGTTCCAGGGAGCCGCCGCCCGCAGGAGGGTCATCGGTTGTCGTCCAGGTAATAAGATGCAAATTGCCGATAAAACGTTTCATCCGCCCTGGAAAAAAGTATGCGGACACAAATTTGGTAAAATTTTCCGTGATTTGTATTATTTTTGTAAGTGGACTTATGAATACTGCACAGTCAACGAAGATGAGAAGAAGGATTCTGCTGGCCGGACTGTTCCTGTTGCTGGGGACGTTTGCCTTCGGGCAGACGGTGGACAACCAGTTGATGGACGCCGTGGCCCTCTATAATAACCGCAGTTTTGCGCAGTCCCGCACCCTGCTCCAGACCCTTTCCAAGGCGGCTCCCGACAACGATGCCGTCTGGTACTACCTGGGCCTGGACGAGGCGATGCTGGGAAATGCCGAGGCGGCGGTCTCGCACCTGCGGAAAGCAGTGGAACTGGATCCGCACAACTATTGGTACAAGCGCCGCCTGGCGGACCTCTACCAGGCCGCCGGAGAGATCGACATGGTCGTCCAGATGGACGAGAGCATCCTTGCGGAATTCCCCGACAAGACGGAAGTGCTGTACGACCTGCTGAGCCTGTACGTCGGCCAGCAGAAGTACGAGAAGGCCCTCCAGACCCTGGACGACATCGAAAAGACCGTCGGACCGAGCGAGGAGGCCGTCCGGGCCCGCTACGACATCCTGCACCAACTGGGCCGGGGCGAGGAAGCGATCAAGGTGCTGGAGGACTTCAACGACCAGTTCACGTTCCCTTCCATCCTGTCCATGATGGGGGATTATTACCTGGCCGAATACAAGGACTCCGTCGCGCTTTCCTGCTATGAGGAAGCGCTCCGCACGCAAAGCGACTATGTCCCCGCCCTCCTGGGCAAGGCCGAGGTCTTCCGCATCACCCGCCGCTATCCGGAGTATTTCTCGACGATGGACGCGTTCATCGACAATGAGAACGTCCCTGTCCAGGCGAAGGGATTGTACGTGAGCAACATCATCCGCAGCCTGGACCCGAAACTCATCAACCTGCACAAGGACGGCTTCGACGGCATGGTGGACCGGCTCGTGGACCGGCACCCTTCCGACACGGCCGCCTTAGCCACCGCCGGCGGGTATTTCTATGCGACCGGGCAGTTGGACAAGGGAATCGACTGTTTCAAGAAGGCGGCCGACCTGTACCCGGAGAGCCTGAACCAGACGGTTTCCTGCGTCCAGATCCTGATGATGGCCGAACGGTGGGAAGAGGTCAGGGACCGCTGCATCGCCGCTTTCGACCGGTTCCAGGAACTCGGGTTCATGGATTACCTGAACTCGGCCAACTACTATCTGAAAGACTACGACGCCGTCATCCGGAACTGCCGGTACCTGATCGCCCGGGAACCCGGGAATACGGATCTCGTCAAGGGCTGCTGGTCGCAGATCGGCGACATGCACCATCTGCTGGGGGACACGAAATCGGCCTACAAGGCCTATGACAAGGCCCTGAAGATCGATCCGTCCTACGCGCCGGTCCTGAACAACTATGCCTACTACCTGAGCGAGGAGGGCAAGCAACTCAAGAAGGCCCTGGCGATGTCCAAGAAGACGGTGGATGCCGAACCCGACAACGCCACTTACCTGGACACCTATGGCTGGATCCTGCACCTGCTGGGAAGGGACAAGGATGCGAAGCCTTACTTCAAGCACGCGATGCTGTACGGCGGCAAGGACAGCGCCGTCCAACTGGACCACTATGCCGAGGTCCTCTACGCCCTCGGTGAATACGACCTGGCGCAGGTGTACTGGAGCCAGGCCAAGTCGAAGAACACGGAAGGGGAGATCCCCGACCTGGATTCCCGGGTGCAAGCCCGCCTGAAAGCCATCGGCCGATGAGGCGTTTCCTTCCTCTCATATTGGGGCTGCTCCTGATGGGGGTGACGGCGTCCGCGCAGGACACCCGTCGCCAGGAGTCCCGCAAAGCCCAGTTGGAGAAGGAGATCGCCGCCATCAACCGTCAACTCAAGGACAACGCCCGCTCCAGCAGCAGGGCCCTCACGGACCTCTCGCTGGTGCGCCGGAAGATCGCGGCCCGGCAGGAACTCATCGCCGAAAGCGACCGCGAGATCCGCAGCCTGGACGATTCGATGCGGGTGAAGCAGCGGGAGATCGACCGCCTGCAGGCCCGTCACGACACGTTGTCCCTGTATTATGACCGGCTCGTGCGGGGCGCCTACAAGAACCGCGACAGCCGGATCTGGTACATGTATATCCTCTCCAGCGAGAACATCGGACAGGCCGTCCGCCGTTTCGGCTATCTGAAGGGCCTGTCCCGGAATATGTCCGAGCAGGGGAAGCGCATTCAGGAGACCGCGGCCGAACTCGAACTCGAGAAAGAGCGGTTGGAAGGACTCAGGGATGCGGCCCGGGAACTGCGCAGCCAGCGGCAGGCCGATGTGGATGCCCTCCGCACCGAAGAAGGGGAGTCCGCCAGCCTGGTTTCCCGGCTGGAGAAGGACCGCCGGAAGTATCAGGACGAACTGCGGAAGAAGAACCGCGAAGTGGAGGCCCTGAACCGCGAGATAGCGGAAATCATCCGCAAGGCCACCGCGAAGCCCAAGTCCGGCGGCAAGTCCACCGCCAAGGGCGGGAAGACCACTTCCACCGCCATCGACGAAACCCTTTCCAAGAACTTCGCCGCCAACAAGGGCCGTCTGCCCTGGCCGGTCGAGGGTTCCGTCATCGAGTCGTATGGCCAGCATTACCATCCGGTATATAAGAATGTCAAGTTGCCGTTCAACAACGGCGTCACCCTCGCCGTCGCCCGCGGCGCCCAGGCCAAGGCCGTCTTCGACGGTACCGTGTCGCAGGTCGTCGTCATCCCGGGCTACAACCAGTGCGTCCTCGTCCAGCACGGCGCCTATTTCACCTTCTACTGCAAACTGAAGTCCGTGGCCGTCAAGGCCGGCGAAAAGGTGAAGACCGGCCAGGTGATCGGCACCGTGGACACGATCTCCGGCGAGGACCAGTTCCACTTCCAACTCTGGAAGGAACGCACGCCGCAGAACCCCGAGAACTGGCTTCGTTAGGCCACCCGGACACCCTTGTTGAAAACTCCGCCCGAAAAGTAACAAGAAAGTTCCAATTTGGAATGATTCTAAATTATTTTTTAGAATAAAATGCTGCTAATCAGCGAATTAACAGGTTCGCGAGGGTCTTGTTAATAACTTTTTCCGGCGGAAACTATTTTTATTTGCAGGGAATGAATTATCTTTGTCCCTGCGGTTCTGGCCCCCACACCCGAGCCCCTGAAACGAGACTTTAAATTAAACATAAACCTTACTGGCATCCGGCCTCGAAAACAGCGCCGGCGCTGCCTCTAACTGACACATAACGTTATGGTAAAACGTGTACTAAAGCGCGACGGAAGACACGTCGAGTTCAACAACCAGAAGATCGTTGCCGCCATCCTCAAGGCGATGGATGTTACCGAAGCCGGTGAAGACATCGTGCTCGCCGCCCAGATCGCCCACGCCATCTCCACCCTCGAGAAGGAGGAGATGACCGTGGAGGAGATCCAGGACGTCGTGGAGAACCAGTTGATGAACAGCCCCCGCCAGGAAGTGGCGAAGGAGTATATCCGCTACCGCAACAAGCGGAACATGGCCCGCAAGGCGAAGACCAACGAGATTTTCCAGACCATCATCGATGCGCAGGTGAACGACATCACCCGCGAGAACGCGAACATGAACGCCGACACGCCCGCCGGCATGATGATGAAGTTCGCCTCCGAGGCCACGAAGAGCTACGTGGACGAGTGCCTCCTTTCCGACCCGGTCCGCGAGGCTGTCGCCAAGAACTACATCCACATCCACGACAAGGACTACTATCCGACGAAGTCCCTCACCTGCATCCAGCACCCGCTGGACCTCATCCTCGAGCACGGCCTGAAGGCCGGCCACGGCGAGTCCCGTCCCGCGAAGCGCATCGAGACCGCGTCCGTCCTCGCCTGCATCTCCATGGAGACGGTGCAGAACGAGATGCACGGCGGCCAGGCCATCCCGGCTTTCGACTTCTATCTCGCCCCGTTCGTGCGCAAGACCTTCGAGGAGGAGGTGGACCAGGTAAGCGACCTGTTCAACACCGACTACAGCGACCTCAAGAAGGCGGAAATCGACGACTACATCAAGCGTGACCTCATCGGCCTGCAGGGCCGAGACCGCGCCTTCCAGCACGCCATCAACCAGACGGTGGGCCGTGTCCACCAGGCCATGGAGGCGTTCGTGCACAACATGAACACCATCCACAGCCGCGGCGGCAACCAGGTCGTCTTCTCCTCCATCAACTACGGTACCGACACCTCCGCCGAGGGCCGCTGCATCATCCGTGAGATCCTGAACACCACCTACGAGGGCGTGGGCAACGGCTCCACCGCCATCTTCCCGATCCAGATCTGGAAGAAGAAGCGGGGCGTGAGCTACCTCCCGGGCGACCGCAACTACGACCTGTACCGCTTCGCCTGCAAGGTGAGTGCCCGCCGGTTCTTCCCGAACTTCCTGAACCTGGACGCCACCTACAACCAGGACGACGCCTGGAAACCGGATGATCCCCGCCGTTTCGAGCACGAAGTGGCTACGATGGGCTGCCGCACCCGCGTGTACGGCAACAAGTTCGGTCCCAAGACCTCCATCGGCCGCGGCAACCTGTCCTTCACCACGATCAACATCGTGAAGCTGGGCATCGAGGCCATGCAGGAGGAGCAGGACAAGAACCTCCGCATCCAGAAGTTCTTCCAGAAGCTCGACTGGGCGCTGGAAATCGCCGCCCGCCAGCTGAACGAGCGCTTCGACTTCCAGAAGACCGCCCTCAAGAAGCAGTTCCCGCTCCTGATGAACGGCCTCTGGCTGGGCTCCGAGAAACTGGACGACGACGACTCCATCGAGGCCGTCATCAACCAGGGCACCCTCTCCATCGGCTTCATCGGCCTTGCGGAGTGCCTGATCGCCCTGTGCGGCAAGCACCACGGCGAGAGCGACGAGGCGCAGGAGCTGGGTCTGAGGATCATCTCCCACATGGCGGAGAAGATCAACGGCTTTGCCGAGACCTACCAGCACAACTTCACCTTCCTCGCCACCCCGGCGGAAGGCCTCTCCGGCAAGTTCACCAAGCGTGACAAGAAGACCTTCGGCATCCTCCCGGGCATCACGGACAAGGACTACTACACGAACTCCAGCCACATTCCCGTGTACTACAAGTGCACCCCGGAGCACAAGGCGAAGATCGAAGGCCCGTACCACAAGTACGAGAACGCCGGCCACATCTTCTACGTGGAGATCGACGGTGACGCCACCCACAACCCGGAGGCCATCATGCAGATCGTGGACCTCATGGACAAGTACGACATCGGCTACGGCTCCGTGAACCACAACCGCAACCGCTGCCTGGACTGCGGCTACGAGAATGCCGAGAAGGACCTCCACGAGTGCCCGCACTGCCACGGTCACCACATCGACACGCTGCAGCGCATCACCGGTTACCTGGTGGGTACCACCAACCGCTGGAACTCCGGTAAGCTGGCTGAACTGAAGGATCGCGTGATCCACGAGTAATCGTGCGCATCCGGGTACTGAAAATACTCGAACAGACGATGGCGGACGGCCCGGGTTTCCGGACGTCCGTCTATTGTGCTGGTTGCAAGCATGCGTGCAAAGGATGCCACAACCCGCAGTCGTGGGACTTCAACGCGGGGGAGTGGATGGAGGTCGATGACATCCTCGCAAAGATCAAGGCCGATTCCATGTCCAACGTGAGCTTCTCCGGCGGCGACCCCTTCTATCAGGTGGAAGCCTTCACGGAACTTGCCCGCCGCATCAAGCAGGAGACCGACAAGACCATCTGGTGCTGGACCGGTTTCACCCTGGAGGAAATCCAGGACGATCCGTCCCTCGCACAGATGCTTCCCTGGCTGGACGTCCTCGTGGACGGTCCCTTCATCCTGGAGCAGCGCGACACGGAACTCCTCTTCCGCGGCAGTCCCAACCAGCGGATTATCTACCTGCACGGCGAGCCGCCGGAGGACGTGATCCCCGGCACGGTGCCGCTGGAAAAGTTGCGGTAAACAAAAAGTCCCTGGCGTTCAACGTCAGGGACTTTCGCTTGATACGGTGCCTCCGTTATTTCATGCGGGGCAGACGACGGTTCCACAGGTACGGGTTCATCTTGTGCCACTCGTCCACCGGCGGGATGATGCCCAGCTCGATGATCTGGTCGCGGAGGTTCACCAGGTGCTCGTAAGAGGCCTTGAGGTCCGCCATTTCCTCCTTGTTGCCTTCGGGCATCGTGTAGTGGATACCGGTAGCGTCCATGAAGGTAGGCATGGCCATGAACACGTGGCTGAACTCGTGCGTGTCCACATAGGTACCGGACGGCCAGGGGAACTGGTCACCACCCGGCATCGCGGCCTCGATGGCCTTGATGGACAGGAGCGCCGGGCTCTGGATGGAGCTGCGGCCACGCAGCTTGATGATCTCGGCGCCACCCTGGATGGTGTCGTGCTTGATGGTTTCGATGCGTTCCTTGGTCAGGCCCATACGCGCGATCGGAGTGCCGCAGATGGTGGCCTTGGACATGAACACCGCCATGGACTCGCCGTGACCGCCGTAGGTGAAGGCATTCTCCACGTCCGACTGGCGGACACCGAATTCCTTCGCCAGGTTGGTCTGCAGACGCGTGCTGTCGAGGGCGGCCAGGGAGGACACCCGGCACGGACGGAGACCGGAGTGGATGAGGACGGTGAGCGCGGTGACGTCGGCAGGGTTGAAGATGATCATCACGTGCT
>JAEEGH010023443.1_pt1 | contig 12549 bp, 8 predicted proteins | sample 9134181 | NCBI WGS metagenome assembly JAEEGH01 (sample SAMN16246544, study PRJNA631951) | gut metagenome | biome: gut microbiome; feature: rumen; material: DP-attached | host: Bos | place: Iran: Karaj | collected 2018-10 | reverse complement strand
CTTTTGTAATTCAGCAAGCACCTTAACGATATCCCCTAATACCTTTTCTCCATAGATATATCCAAGTTTTCCACTACTGTTGATTATCTTTCCTTCAGAAGAATAGTAATCTATCTTCCAAGCAACACCATCGCTTGCTTGGATATCTATGTTGGGATCTCTCCATGCCTTGGTCTTTAGAAGCGCCTCTAAATCAGAAAACGTTTTATCGTCAATCTTACCGGTATTGATAATTTGCGGAACATTAATCGTTTTATTCGTCTTCCAGTCATATTTCGCGACAAAATCGACCTTTGTTTCGTATGTATGATTATAGTAGATTACCCATTCAACGGTATCCCAGTCTCCTGGTCCGTGCCTACCCCAGTTGTGTTCGACTGCATTAAGGATAATATTATTGGATAACAAGTTCATATTCACCTACTTATCACACTGAGCATTACCTTTATAGTAGTAAGCACCATCCCTGAATTCGAGATTATCAACTGTAGTTCGGTTAATCAAATCAACAGGAAGATTGTCTGGTAAAGGCATATACCAATAGTAATGCTTACCAAGTATCAAATAGTCATTCTTATGTCCGTAAAAAAATCCCACAACTGAATTTGTTTTCATTGTTGCAACAAACCGCTCATATAGCAGCTGATCCTCTTCAACAAGCCAAGATTTGATACAATACTCATGAGGTGCTGTCTTCGCGTAAGTAGAGGCAAACTTCCAGTAATGGCTCTCGGCATACTTCATAGCATCATCTAACGAGAATGGGATTGCCTGGTCTTCGCGAGCACGTTCATCTTCTAGAGAAGCGAGTTTAGCGCAAGCCTCATCTTCAGTATCGAAAACCTGTTTATTCCAATTCTCGCTATATATGTTATGCTCGTCATTACGATCATCATATATTGCGTATTTTATTTTTCCTGCTTCTTCATAGGAGCCAACATATAATCTGATCATAGGTACCTCAAATCACTTTCATATTAGAAACATAACGCCTTAAAACATCAATACGGTCCTCAGTATCAACCCCATCTGTGTTTTGACTAATCCTTATTTGTTCGATAACATCATCGTTTTCATTACTAAGAACTTCGTATGAGTCATTACAACACTTTATGTGAACATCTTTGTATTCGAGTCGACGACCACAATCATCTATTGATAGATGCTCATCGTCAACAATTTTGAGATATGGAATATAACTACTGGTACATACCATCTGTTGTGTACGCATAATACAATACGTATATGCACCCCTTCCTTCAGCGTCTCCGTTAGCAGCTTTCCCATACTTGCCAGGTCTGAATTCACTATACTTCACGTAATAATAATTCCACGGGTATGTACACTTAATCTCGCAATCGGATATATATTCAGCAATAAGATTATCAAGATATTCATTTGTGAAATCCGGAGTCATGGCTAACAACTTAAGCAACACCTCAGATGTGTTTTCATATCCAACATTAGAACTTTTATGGAAAAGCGATATCCATGCAGAAGGAACACTGCTTGAACCAAATTGAAAACGCCACTTATTTCTTTCCGTTTGCCAGTAATTACCTGTTATTGCTAATGCACAATCAACCTTATCCCAATCACACGAGAATAGTGACTCAAATCTTTCACAATAATCCAGATGATCCAACCCAATTATGCTAATCTGACCTCTAAGGAGATCATGATCCTCCAATTTGTACATAATCTCAGCCATATCAGGATGATTCTCAACAAACACCTGCTTATCTTTTTCTTCTTGCATCTGATTAGCATTGAAATTGTTGTCAATAGAGGCATCAAGACTACCTGTAATGATAATCTTATCTGTTGCATCAAGAATTGCCTGCATTCGGTTACGGTCAGCTCTATCACTTATCTGGTCTTCGGAATTCAATATGAGATTATTAACGATGCGTAGTCTCCTTATAAACTGCTCACGATTTATAGTTTCATAGTTTTGAAGATACATACATATTGAATAAAGAAGTACTATTCTTGGCAACGGGAATTGACGTTGTCTTCCGCTCCTATCGGAATAAGAATGAACGCAATCATCAAATATGTTCAAAGCATATCTGTTTTCAACGGAAATCTTCCCTTCGGAATGGCCATATGTGAATATCGAATCCAAAAAGTCGGTGGGGCTATTAAACCCGATTCTCTGCATATCACACCAACAATCAAAGAACGCTTCAAGAGTCGAGATATTGTTATATACTTCTGGATTATTATGTGAAAAATAAATGTTTATAAGGTCGAACTCATCATAACTTCTATCTTGAGCCGAATCTCCTCTTCTGAAGCATATGACATCACAGATAAACTTAAAGTATCGTAAAAACTCGTCATCAGTGGCCAAATCCTCTTCAGTGTTAGTACCTGAATCACGATAAACCCAGAGTAGATCCATCCATTCACGATCAAACTTTAGCATTACTCTTTTAGCGATACTCTCACTGATTACCCGCAGTTCTCGCTCCAGTTCAGCTTTGAAATGCTCAAATGTCGTAAGTGGCTTTCCTCTTGAATTCATCTTAATATAGAGTTCATCTGTAAGCCCCATATCTTTAATCGGCAGAAAGTAGAACGAAATGTTTTTGTTTTCTAGATGCTCCCAAATCCCGGAAACATCACGAAACATATCGTCTATTGCGTCTATCATGACAAGCATAGAACTTATTGTAGGATCTTTCTGCCATTCAAGCGGGAACCATGCTTGATCTTTTATCTCTTCAGAGATTTCATAAGTAAATGTAGGGGCAAAACGAACAAGTTCAGCACAGAAATCTCGGGCACTGTATCGTGTCTCGTAACTGAAATTCTTAAGGAACCTCCATCTATCTTCTTCAATCCGCTCTTTCTTTGCTGCATACCAATGAAGTAGAAACAAAGTTGTCAGTCTTTGTTGACCATCAAGAGGTGTCATCAAACCATTCTCATCAATATCACCGTACACAAAGTCAAGCGTAATCGGCTGCTCGGTTACAGCTTTAAGCAATGACTCAAGAAAGCGCAACCTGACTCTATCAATCTCAGCATTTCTTCTACCTTGAGCATAGTCTCGCTGAATAATCGGAATAGAGATCTTCTTTAATGTAATTGGATTATCCTCATCTCCGAAGTTAGCGTCAAAAATATCAATAAACGAGTGTAAAGTCGTACTCATATTACGCATCCTCCCAATTAAACTCTATTGGTTCCTTCAGATAATCCTTAAGGACTGTATTCATCTCGTTAATGTATGCAATTCTGTCTGCCTGTCCCCAAAAATGGAGTTGATTCTTCTCTGACGGAGTATAGTACTTAAGGAAAACCATCTTGGTACAGAATGGAATATACTGTCCAAGTTTATCCATCTTAACTATTTCATTACGCTTAACATCAAAAGTTGAATTATTCAGAGCAGCATTATCCCCGGCGTTTAGAAGAGCCATATTAGCAAGACAATGCATGTATTCAGCATTACCCTTAACAGAAAGAAGATCAACAACCTTTTGCTGGAGACTCTCGAATTCCTGTCTTTCAAGTTTTTCTTTGACAATAGCACTTTCCATCTCTTGAATAAGATCTTCGTGATTATCTTCAATCGATTGTAATGATGGAATATGAAGCCGTAGCCATTCTTTCCACATCTCTTGTGTTTTCATACCTTCAGACTGCTGAGCATGAATATGTTCAAGACTCCATGTGACAAGTTTACCTCTTTTATATTTGAACTTATCGAAAGGGAACCATTGAGTTTCCTCGCCGTTCTTACGGACTGACTCTACATTAAACAGGAGAAGTATTTTTGAAATCCTCGAATAATCATCGGAATTCTCATAGCTTAGTTCAGCATAAGCCTTCTTATAGTTAATGCTCTCCCGAATATAATCATCAAGTGAATTGCGAAAATCTGTCTTTGTCTTTCCTAGTGATAAATCATATATCTTTTGAAGTGACAATGTATCGGATGCTATAAGATATCCAATCTTATGATAGAGTTCGTGATTTTCATACCAATCCTTCAAAATGAGGAAAGTACGCTGTATCCTAATCCAAATTTCATCCAATGATGTCTCCTTGCGAAGATCATCAAATTTGAAATATGTATAGTACTTTTCGCGTGTTTTATCTGTCTTGCCCGAAATAAGATCCAAAACTAGATCAATGCGTGTTTGATACCCAGTATTGGTCTTATTGGTAAGAAAATACCATAATGAATCATTATGCAGTTCCTTTTCAATATTGTCCCACTGAAGTGATATTTCTTCTTGTTTTTCCTTATCAGTATTACTATCAGTGCGACAGAGAAACATAGCCTTAACAAGTTCGGCGCTTGTAAGTGGTATTTTACCGATATTAAGGCGAGTGAATAGCGCGATAGCATCCTCTGATTCTCCAACTTCATACCAGATGATCTTAACATCTTCCTTGAAGTACTCGAAGATATGAGTAACACGAATCTGAAGATCAACTTCAAACCATTTTTTAATGGTTTCATATGCATTAGACATAAACCAAAAATCAATATTATCGTCTTTAAGAAAAAGATTTATGTTCTTCAGAAACTCTTCAGATTTATCACGAGTCTCATATGTCAGAGAAAAGGCTGGTTCTGGATAAAACGGATTAACATTTCTCATATAACGATATATAAGATATAGTGTTGTGAGTCTTTGCTGTCCGTCAATAAGTTCAAAACCTTCCTCGCGACGCTTAACAACGATTGGCTGAAGGCAGTAATTCTTCTTGCCGTTTTGATAAACATCTTCAAGCAGTCTTATTACTTCGTCAGACCCCCATCGATATCCTCGTTGATAAGATGGAACAAAAAAAGAACCTGCAATCTCGCCGACAAGTTTGGTCTCAAGCGTTATTTCATTATTCATGGTCACACTCCCATCTCACAGTAAGTGCGTTCTGTTAACGTATTACAATTTTTTTCTACATTTCTAAGACATTTCTTACGTAATCTTCTACAATCCCCAGTAACTTGTACCTTCTGGGATTTGATGAGACTTGTTCGAACCAATCACTCTTCTTTTTGAAGACCCCTTCAATGGTTTTCTTGTCACTTTCTTCGCCAAGTATATCAAGCATTAACTCTTGAACATCTCGAATGGTGAAGGATTCCTTATAGCCACATGCATTTGCAAAATACATTAGTGGAATCATTTTTGCCTTAAAGTCCTTTTTCGTTTGAAGACTTTCAACTTCTGGATATTTTTCTTTTATTCTGTCTGCAATATTCTTTTCATTCTCTTTATCAATATCAGCAGATTTATCACGTTGCACTTTGGCAATTGATTCCATTATATTGGATGTTTCTTCAATAATGCGAAAAGGGAACGATCTCAATTGACTAATAACCTTTTCAAGATCACCTTTAGCCGAAAAAACTATACATCCATATGATATTTTAACATCGATTTCTTTGTCTGTAGGATTATTAGTCGCACTTATCGAAGGATCACCTATAAAATCAGCCGTTGATGTAAGGGCCTCATAACTAATATTGAAATTATGGTCTTTGATTATTTCCCGACACACCTTTTCAATACCAGGTTGCTCATTACCACAACTAATACGATAATCTGCATTTAGTTTAGCAGCTGATAGAGCTCGAAATGCGGCTTGTTCTCCAAACTCTTTATAAATGCTCTCAATCAGGAATTTAGTAAATGATTCACTGGTTCCCATTTTATAGCATTTGCCTTTCATCATACTAGCATATATGGTGAAATACATTTTTAGTGAAGACTTAGAAAAGGGAGTTTTTCCCTGGATACGATCGCATGCTTCATTGGCGCATATTTCTTTTGCGTAAACCTTTTTGGCGTACTCATATATAAGTTCCATATCTTCAATATTATTAAGTCGCGGCATCGGAATCACCTCCAAGTGAAGTTTCGACGATTTTTATGAAATCTTCATCACTTATATAAGTAATGTTTTCCATGTCACAATCATACTCAGCATTAGCTACACCATCCGGTGTATATTCGAGGAACTTGGGTATTAGTTCTGCATTATATACATGACGTTTTTCTGTTGTATATGTAGGACTAAATCTTAGTTCCTTTAATCGATCTTCTCCCACATTTTTAACAACTCGTTCAATTCTTATTAGCTTTTTGGGGAATCGCATCAACAATGGTTTCACTTGTTCAATCAAGTCAAGCAGGGAAACACCTTCATCATCATGTCTAAGCAGATAAGACAAAACATATATGTCATACATTTCTGTGACTAACTGTTCATGCCTGAAATGGTGAACACGAGTGTTTTTTGTTGTTGCTTTGACTTCAAGTTTAAGATTATCGGTAAAAGAAAAGTCAAATTTCATTCTATCTTTTGATTGCCAATATTGTTCTATGTTCAACGAAGAGGAGAAATGAATAATTGCATCCAGTTCAGCAAATAAACCGGTAAGTTCATTGTCGGATATTTCTTTTGTATCAGCAAAAAAATTGGAAAGAATCGTGAAACACTCGATTATTTCTTCGTCTGTTACAGTCTCTTTTATAGTAGCGTCTATCAACTCCAGAAAAAGAATGCGTTCCTTTTCAATATTAGAGAAGCACCTAATTATATGCACGTTACTCTTCTTCTTTTCGTTTTCAATTATGTATTCAATCTCGACATTGCATTCGATACTTAGCATCTTAGTTTTTTGTCTGAGTTGGGTTCGTGAAGTATTTCTTGATTTAATCACTACACATAGATTTTGCTTCTGATCATAACCCATAAACATGTATTCACTGTGTGGATACAATCTAAAGTCATCATTTATATTTTTTTCATTCATGAAAGAATGGTAAGAATCTATAATTGAAGCCATGATTTGGAATCACCTCCGTTAAATCAACAAAGATTAGTTATGCTTTTATTACGAGATTTGTTAGTTTCTCAACAACCTTTTTAGGGATATACAACGCTAATGTAGGACTCGTAATCATAGTTTTTTTATCCTGAATCATATGAATTTGAAGTTGCATAGTGTCATCTTTTCTAAACTGATAATCATCACCTGCATACCTTACGGGCAAGGACTCATCTTGCGGACGACGACCGACGCTGTAATTAGGTATAGTATTATCGTCTCTTATTTCATGCTGAGAAGGTTTAGTAATATCATCTCTCATCCATATGACATCGATTGCCGGATTAAGATTCTTCTTCGAAAGAAGAGTTTTTAGTTTAGATAAAATCGGAATATTCAATTTATCTCCTGAAGGGAAGATAAACTTGCTCAACACGTCAGAAAAGACGGTATTAAAATCTGACGGAATAATCGTATATGGCGCACCACTACCAAATGTCTTAGTATAGATTAATTGGCTATAGTATGATTTAAATCTGTTAATAACATACTCGTTGCTTTGAATTAATTCCGGATCAAATTGAAAAACTCTTTGTTTGTTCCATGAATAGAAAGTGTAACTAACTGTGGTAGCTCGATTGGTCTGTGTCATTCGAAGATTATCATCAAGCACGAAGATCCTCGCCATATTTTTAAAATCTTCACCCTGTTGATTATAATCTCTAATAGTATCCCATAAGTCCTCTTCATGGTCTCTTATGTGCTGGAATTCATTTAAGATTTTAGGGACAGCAAACACGCGGCAAAGATCTAGATACTTAGATTTATAACCAAACCATCTCGCTCTTTGCTGTACTGTATCAACAGCGGAAACCCCTTTAGATGTACGAATGATATATGTGATTGTTAATCCTTTCAGAGTAATACCTCGCCCAAGGATTTGGCCACCAACATAAATATTGTAGTCATAGAAATCATCGCTTCTTGAAGGATTATCCGTATTTATTGTATGGATTCCACAAGCATTAATAGCTGTGATTACATCATCTTCTATCGTTGTGAACGGGGGTATTTGACTTACGGTTGTTTTCGCATATTCGTTATAAGCGGATAATAATTCATCTCGAACATCATTATAGGAAATATCATCTTTATCGCTTGTCATAGCAATCCAATCCTTGATTACTTTCTCAACTTTTCTGGCTGCAATTTTATGATTCTCTTTAATGTGGCTGGGATGAATTAACATTGAAACTTTATCACCAGGTTTAATTCCGCGATAACGTCTTATAGCACAAGCCACAAAAAACATAGAAAGAGCTTTTATAAATGATTTGGGAATTCCGTCGTCCAGAAGAGAGGATTCTCTGTCTGGAATCTCAACAGTATAAGTTGTATCAGAATGGAAAACATCTAGGCCACAATAACCTTTTCCCGGATCAACCAGTATTCCAAAATCAGGTGAAAGTATATCAAGTGTATCAATTAGCAGGTTAGCCTGAGGTGTAGCTGTAACACTGACAAAACAATGCCTGTTAAGAATTGATTTTAGTCCTTCAATAGCTTCATAGGTCTTGCTTTTCTTGCCTTTATTCACAAGATTGTTTAATGACGCCTCGTCTCCTTCATCGTCAATAAGTAGTATTGGTTTATCAACAAATGACGAGTCCAGAAACACATTGCTCTTAACGAAATTTATCTGTGTAGTATTTTTAAGAACAACAAGTATTACTTTTCGTCCCATTCGAATGAATTGCTGGATTTTGTTAGCAACCATTTCCCCACGATGATTAACAGTATCTAATACAACAACATCCTTGCAATCTTCGAAGTACTCATTGATTCTATCTCGATTTTGAGTTACGAGATCCTTTTTAGTTCCACCAAGAATGACAACGAGATTATAACCATTATCAAAAGCTAATGCTGTCAAAGTAATAAAATTGGATGTTTTACCGCTTTGAACTTTACCGATAACAATTCCTGTCTTTTGGCATTTATCATCTGTTTGAGGATTGGGACAATAATTCAACACCTTAGCTGCATTTTCAGTAATCTTACTAACACCGTCGAGAGGGATACCATCAGATAGTAGATAATCATTAATAGCACGCGTATATTTCCCATCAAGTTGGATTTCCCACGAATTAACTGAATCATTGTGATAGTAATTAGCATAGAATTCATCCATTATGACCTATCTCCTTTCAGCACAGTTTTCAGTGTTTCGTTCATTTTAGTTCTTACAGCACTAGGTAGAACTTTTCCTTCAACGCTTCCTCGCTTAGCTTCAATTTCTGATAATGCAAGAGCAAAAGTAAACTGTTGCATTAACTCAAGGAATTGTGGATCATCAATATATGGCTTAAAAAACGGATGCCTTATATTCCATTCTATTTTGTATTCATCATTCACAGTTAGTATTCTTAACCACTGTGCGTCAGGATCATCGCTCTTAAGGATAAAGTTAAACTTATAGTTCTCGCCATTACAACTGAATTCAATTTTTTGACCGTTACCACCAACAATCTGAATATCGCCATTTTGAGAAGGGGTTGGTTCCTGAGGCTTAGCAGGCTCGACGCCTGTCGTCTCTGGTTCAACATTGGAAGTATCTTCTGCTTCGTTTGCGTGTGAATTAAGTATTTCTTCTGGAATCTCAGAAACGCTTACATTATTAATTATGCCGGCATTAGTAAAACTTTGAACCAAAGAGTTAAAACTATTCTCAAGAGGAACTTTCTTTCCCTTACGATATTCTTTTGCTTTTTTTCTGTACTCATCACATACATCAAGCAGTTTTTCGATTAACAAATCTTCCAGGCCACTATACCAGTCAAACGAATCTTTGGTCTGAGTTACAGGCCAGTCGTCCATATTTAACTCGCCAAATAAACGCTGATAAATAAACGAGTTTGATTTTTCAAAGACTTCTTCAGGTCTATAACCGTTTTCATAACCACCAACGATTACTCGGCCGTGTCTAATTAATGTAAAACCTGCACCGGAGACACTACCCTCTTCTCTAATTGCAATGAAGCCATTAACGGGATATGTATTTCCATTACAATTGACAACAAAATCAACATTCTGTTTCCACTGCTTTGACTGACCATCAGGCAGTTGCTCAACTAAAATAGCTGGTTCTTCATATTGAAGAGCTTCATCGTTATAATAAATACTTATTTTCCCAGAACGCAAATCGGTTCGATACATGCCTCTTAACTGATCTTTGGTTTTGCCGATTTGTCTACTTGACATGCTGCGGTTCAAATTCCAAATCCTGATTACAGTACCATGTTCTTTTGGATTACAGGCCTCTTCTTCAACAAGTATTTCTTCGTTTTTATATTTTTTTAACGCAAGCACATCTATTGTCGTCTTATACTTTATGCCAGAACCAAGTTCAGTTGATTCCACACTCCACATTAATCCAAACCAACAAGCGGCTGTTTTTAAACCCATTCCAAATTCGCTACGTGATGTCTTTTTAGGAGGACTATCTAACATAATTGCTCTTTGGAAGTCTTTAAAATTCATTCCGTAGGCATTATCTTCAATAACACGCGTATCTCCATCACCGTTTTTCTCATAATTTACTCGAACATCTAAGCCTTTCCAGTACTTTGTTTCCTCAAGTTTCTTGGCATGATCATAGTAACTTTGCGTAGAATTATCGACAAATTCAGCTATAGCAGTCCATGGATCATATTTGATATTCTTGTGTGTAGAATAAACACTAGTCGTAGGTCGAATGTTGATGGATTTACTCATTATTCCTTCCTCCGCGTTCTAACCACTTAAAATCTTTACCAAACTTAAACAGTTCATTAGCGAACATTCTGACTAATTCGACATTAACCGAATTGCCAAGCTGCTCATAAGAAACTGAATCTATATCCGAAAAAATGAAAGAATCATCAAAACTCTGTAGGCGTGATGCCTCTTTGGGAGTAATGTACCTATAATGTTTTCGGTGTCTATCCCAAATAATGGGTGTGTTTTTCATTACCACAAGAGAAGGAAAATAGTTAGGTCTCTTTACACGAATACCGGATTGACGTATTTGTATAATTCCTTCCTTCATTGAATTACAGTCGCTTCCAACATTCCACTCAAATTTCTGATGCAAAAGAATTCGAGATTGCATATCGTATTTCTGTATCCACTTATCAATAAAGTCATAATTGTTTTCATACAATATGCGACTTCGCATAACCAATTGCTTTTTCCATTGAGGCATTTCAGAGAAGCCAATATCTTTATCGCGTAGGAAGTCATCGCGATCATATATTCCAATTCCAGCTTTATGAATCCAGAAAGGGCTTGTTATGTTTTTAACGTTTAGTCTGAATTCTTCCCATATATTCAGTATTTCTTCAATCTCGTCAGGAACAAGATATTTTTTGTTTACTCTCTTATCTAAAATGTCTTTAAAGCAATTATCTTTATCGGAAATGATATTCTTATGAGAATCTATATGCAAAACATCTTCCGAAAGGTAACCATATGGAAGAACCCTGCGATTATCAAAAAACTTTCTTTTTACGCCAAGAATAAATACTCTTTCTCTAACTTGTGGTATGCCAAAATGATGAGGCGATGCTATTATGGGCTCATCTGTAATGATAAAATCTAATCGTTTTAATTCGTTACATATTACATCCCAGTTTTCTTTTTTGTCTGCTAAGTTGCGAACATTTTCCAAAACAATGAATTTGCACTCAGGATGTTTTTCAAGAATATCTACTATTCGATAGAATAATTGACCTCTTTCATCTTTTTCACCACGTTCATTCTCAACAACAGTGAATCCATTCTGAAGACCTGCCTTGGAAAAGGTTTGACACGGGAAGCCACCGCATAACACATCAAACCGCGGAATAGCATTATTCTCGATAGATTCAACGATATCACCTTCAACAGGAAACTCATCATTGGGACAATAATTGACCTTATAGACTTCACGACATTGAGGCTTAATATCACAGGCAAATACACATCTTCCACCTAGTGAACGCATTGCTTGATGAAAACCACCTACACCACAGAATAAGTCGATAAAAGTAAAACGATCATCTTTACTCTGATTAGTTTTTAGTTGAATATGCATTGATTCTGGAATGACCCAACTTTTTCCCTCCTTATAGGCACCGGGGATCAGTCCATTTCGACAGTAGTTTAATGCAGTCTGCGTGCTAACATTCCATTTTTTCGCAGCAGTGCTTGCATTCATATAATTCATACGTTATTTGCTCCTACCAATAAAAATATTTTCCCATAATTATTATAATATAAATTAATGTATTCTAAAGTAATAAAGTACAAAGCATGGTTTAACCAATAATACCAACAGCCCCCAAACCACCACAGCTGGCAGCCTGAGGGCTGTTTGTAAACTTTTAATGACTACACATTTGTAACATCATGCAACAACTCCAAATCCATATATTTTGATGCTGTCGGCTGAATAAGTCCCTTCCGCCACCGCATCGCTCTTATTGCCCTCTACGGTATGGATATATCCTCCGGAAACGCTTGTAACTATACCAACATGGTTCGGATTGCCATCCGGTTCCCAGTCAAAAAAGATGATCATACCAGGCTGTATGAGGCTTTCGTAGTTTGAACTGTCTACATCAGCACCATCGATCCACTTGCCTTGAGCCTGAAACCAGTCAACACCGTCGGAGACAAAAGAGAAGTAGGGAATCCTGCCGGCAGCCCTAAGTCCGTTCTGATCAGCA
>JAEEGH010023439.1_pt1 | contig 12551 bp, 8 predicted proteins | sample 9134181 | NCBI WGS metagenome assembly JAEEGH01 (sample SAMN16246544, study PRJNA631951) | gut metagenome | biome: gut microbiome; feature: rumen; material: DP-attached | host: Bos | place: Iran: Karaj | collected 2018-10 | reverse complement strand
CGTCGCCGTAGCGCCCAGCCAACTTGCGATATTCGGAAGCGATGCCCCCGGTGTAGCCGGGCCACCCGTCGCCGCCGCCCCAGAACCACCTGTAGTAGGCGAGAAGCGGATCGTCCAATGGCACCACGCCGTCGGGGAAGCGCGCCTTGGCAGTCTTGAGGTCGGCGGTGCGGCCGCGCACTTCCGGCGGCACGTCGATGCCGGCGTCCGCCTTGAAGCGCAGATGCTCCGTGTTGAACGACGGGAAGCTGAGGTCGCGCAGTTCGGAGCAGATGTCGACGCCGGCAAAGGCGGGGTGGTAGCCGACGGCCCCGTTTTCGGCGGCGGCGATTGCGCGGGCGTATTCCAACAACTCCGGGTTCGACACCTCCGGTCTGGCGACTTCGCGCGGGTTTGTCGGCTTCATTCCATTCCGCAACTGCCTGTAGAAAGGCTCACGCCCCTCGCCCTCGGTCGGGTACTGCATTTTGACGGAGTGCAGCATCCGCAGTCCCTCTGCAAGCGCCACGTCATATTCGCCGAGCAATCCCTTCGCGCGCAGCGGGCCGATGTTCGTCGTCGCGAAACTGTAGTGACGCTCATCCTGCAGGACATGGGTGAAGCCGAATTCGCGCACGTTTTTCAAGCTGCCCGCGCCCCTGCCCCACAGCACGGCCGGCATCCTTTCGGCGAATGTCGGCCCAATGACGAGTTCCATCGTCTCCTTCGCGCCCATTTCGCCGCCGTCCGCGAGGCGGGCGGTGGCGGAGACGGCAAGTTCGTAGCGTCCGGGTCTGAGGCGCGTCTCGACGGGAACTGCGAATTCAAACGTCTGCGCCGATTCCTCTGTCGGAACAGGCGTTGCGCCAGTCCCGGCGGCAGAATCGGCGAATGACGCGTAGATGCGTTCCGTTTCGGGATCGCGTTGCTCGGCGGAGATTTTGACCTCGGCAACATCGGCATTCGCATCGACCACCACGTTCAACCGGAATGCCGCGCCATCCTCGCCGCGCTCGAAGGCCTGGCGTCCGGCACAACGGACTATCATCGGCTCGTTTGGCAGCGGGCCGATGGAGACGCGTAAAATGGTCCCGTTGAATGGCGCATACGGCGCGAGAAGCCGGTCCCCGATCACAGGACGCGTCGCCACGTCAAAGAGAACCGGTTCATAGCGCTTCATCTGGTTTGTGGCGACAGCGCCGTTCATCGACCATTCCACGCGCCCGAAACGGCGGTAGCGAATGGAGAGTTTTGCGACTTCCCCGGGCTTTGGCGTGAATGAGGGACCGGCAACCCAAGTGGTTTGGTCGCCGAATCCGGCGTACAGCTTCGGCGTCCAACGGCCATCGGCCTCCACAAAGAGAACCTGGATTCCCCTGTGCTTCGCGCTCTTGCCGGAGTTGACGCCCATGCAGTCCCAGAGCACATGGTACCGCGACGGGTCTTCGGCCGCGGCCTTGTCGGTCGCGTTGGTCCAATCAAGACGAGGTATGAACTCGGCCTTGAACTCGAAGGTGTCAGACGGTTCGCAACAATCCACCTCCACGCCGGCGGGGGAACCGGCTCTGTCGGCGAATTGGGCCGGGACGAGTCCCTTGCCGGTGACGAGACGCGCAAAGGGACGCGGGGCGCAATCCTTTGGCATTCCGCCTGAGAAATCCCACTCCGCCGCCCGCAGGGCGCCTGCGGTTGTTAGAAGACAAGCCAATATGAAGACCTTCATCTTTGAAATGGTCTAATACGACATTTGCTATTATCCCAAAAACCCTTGCTCAATTCTTGCACAACCGTGGCGAAAATGTGTATAATTCAATCATGAACTATCGGACACGATACGCGAAGATTGAAATTTCGCGGGAGCAGTTCCTCAAGATGCGGCTGGACTTCATGAAGGAGGCCGGCCCGTCGATGCAGCTTCTCATGGATCTGATGGAATCGATGCCGAACGTCTCGCTTTGCGTGAAGAACGCCGAGGGGCGAATCATCCACGTCAACCGCTACAACGCCGACGTCTCAGGCTGGCGTTCGCCGGAGGACATGCTCGGCTACACATCGGAGGAACTCTATCCCCCGGAACAGGCCGCTGTCTACGCAAGCCGCGACCGCGAAGTGCTGGAAACGGGGGTGCCGATCGTCGAGCGCGTCTACGGATTCGTCGCGGACCATTCCCCGAACCTCAACTGCGTGACGATACGCCCGGTGACAACGGCCGACGGCAGGCGGATTGGCACGGCGACAATCTACTGGCGCGCCGAGCAGAAAATGAAGACAGCCTTCTGGTACGAGCCGATCCGAAAGGCGGTCGTGTACCTTGACGAGCACTTCGCGGAAAACGTCACCGTCGCCCAGCTTGCCGAAATCGCGCACTATTCGGAGGCGCAGTTCCGCCGGCTCTTTCACGCCCTCATGCAGACGACGCCGTCGGACTACATTGCCTCCGTGCGCGTGAACGCCGCGAAAACGTTGCTGGCGAACACCGACAAGCGCATCAGCGACATCGCAGCCGAAACGGGCTTCTTCGACCATGCGCACATGATACGCACTTTCCGGCGGCTCACCGGCCTCACGCCGGCAAAATACCGTCGGCGACTTCTTACTCCGGCTCGATGCGGAGATTGACAATAAGGGATCCATTGTGAAAGGGAAGAAAATGAGAAGCCATGTGGAGAAAACCCCAAAAGAAAGGGGGCTCGCTTCCGGTGGCATACGCAAGAGTCGCATGGTTCTGGCCGCGTTTGTCGCGGAATCGCCAGCGCACAGGCGCAAGTTGCAGGGATTCTGCGACTATGCCGCCAAGGCGGGATGGATCGTCGAGACCGTCGTCAACATCGGCGCCCTCGGCCAAAGCATCACGTCGCCGGACGAACTCGATATTTACGACGGATTCGTCATCGACTTCTGGCCGCTCTACCACATCATCGACCCGCTCAAGCTGCGTCGCCCGGTTGTCGCCGTTGACCGCTCGTTCGGCGACGGCTGCGGCATCGACACCGTCAGCTGCGATTCGCGCGCCGTCGGCGTGACGGCGGCGCAGGAACTCCTGGGGCGCGCCCCCGCCTCCATTTCCTTCGTCGCGCCGGCCCTCGACTGGGAATTTTTCAAAACAAGGAAGGAGGCGTTCATATCGACGGTGGAGGCGGCCGGACGGAAAGTCCAGGTCTGGAGCATCGGCGACAATGGCGATCGCCTGGCCGAGCGTCGGCGTCTGGCCGAATGGCTGCGGTCACTTCCAAAGCCATGCGCCGTCTTCGCGCCGAACGATGTCGTCGCCGTGGCGGTATTCTCGGCGGCGCGTCTGGCCTCGTTGCGCATGCCGCAGGATGTCGCCATCCTTGGCGTCGACAACGACGAGCTTCTTTGCGGGAGCTGCCTGCCGTCGCTTTCGAGCGTGATGGTCGATTTCGAGAACGCCGGGCGGCTCGCCGCGCGGCTGCTGGACGCCCGCATGGCCGATGCCGATGCAGGCCGCAGTCGCGGCCCGGACCGCCATGAGACCTACGGCGTCCTGGGCATCGCCTCGCGCGGCAGCACCCGCGTGGCCCGCCCGGACGAGCATCCCTACCTCCATTACGGCCTTGAATTCATCTCGCGCAACGCCTGCCGGGGCATCTCGGTCGCCGATGTCGCGCATGCGATGTTCCTCTCGCGCCGCGCCGCCGAATACGCGTTCGCCGCTTCGGGCCGCACCATTCACGCCGCCATTCTAGACGCCCGACTTGACCGCGTCCGCGAGCTGCTGCTCGCAACGTCCGGGCCGATCGAAGCCATCGCCACTTCCTGCGGCTTCTCATCCGCAGAGTACGCCAACCCGCTCTTCAAGGCGCGCTTCGGGGCCACAATGGGCGCATTCCGCGACAAGGCGCGGAAAGGGCGGCAGTAATCATGGCCGGCGGGGCGCCGCTACGTTGCGCATATCGCCAGACGCCAATTTTGCGCGTTTGCGGGGTTTCACGCCCCTGCATTCCATGCTAGAATGTTATCGTATTTCTACGGGGCATGCCGCTCCCAACGATTACGTCTGCCGATGCCCAACGTCGCTCAACCGAAACCATGAAACAGCAGCTTATTTCAAAGGCTCCATTCTTCGCCGCCATTGTCATTGCCGTCGCCGCGCTCCCAGCCGCAGTTTCCGCCGCGCCTACGCCACCGTCTTCCGGGCAGGTCGCGCAGGCGCCCGCGCTGCCGGTCACCCCGCTGGGCGGGCTCGCGTGGCGTCTGCCGTCCCGGTTCGCGACGATGGAGAACGGCCGCCTCGTCATCGACATCCCCGCCAACGCCGGGCCCGCAGACGCCCTCGCCGAGGCTGATCTCGACCCTGCGCTTCTCCGGGACGCCGAAGGGTTCTCCGTCGAGGTCTCGGCCGAGTGCGAGAAGATCGTGCGCGGGAACCGCGATTGGTTCGGCCTCAAGATCCAGCTGCACTGGATCGAGTCCGGGACCGGAAGGGAGGGCTGGGAGAACATTCCGAACGTTTCGGGCACGTTCCCGCCCCGGCTTGTCCGCAACGACGCCTGGTTCAAGGGGGCGCGTCCCGACAAGGCGACGCTCCAACTCGGCCTCCAGGGCGCCAGCGGCCGCGTCGTCTTCGACCTTGCGACGCTACGCGGCGGCAAGGGTCTCGGCCTTTTCCGGCCGCTCAACCAGGACAAGCGCGTCACCTATCCGGAGCGCGTCACGCGCGACGCGCGGCGGCGCGGGTTCATGCTTCCCGGCCGCGACCCGACCGAGGACGATTTCGCGACACTCGCCGAATGGGGCGCCAACATCGTCCGCTTCCAGATGGTCCGCGACTGGGGCAAGCCGGGCTCGAACAGCGACCTCGACGAGTTCGCGCGGTGGCTCGACAGCCGCCTCGACGTCCTGGAGCGCGTCGTTCTGCCCCTCGCGCGGCGCCATGGCATGAAGGTCGTCGTGGACTTCCACGTGACGCCCGGCGGCCGCGCTGTCGGCGGCGAGCTGCCGCTCTTCTACGAGCCGCGCTACGCGGAATTCTTCGTAAACTACTGGCGGCGCATCGCCGCCCGCTTCGTCGGCAATGAGGACGTGATCTACGGCTACGACCTGGTGAACGAGCCCGAGCAGCTCTTCCGCGCCGCTGTCGATTACTGGACGCTGCAGCGCATGGCCGCCGAGGCCATCCGCGCGATCGACCCCGCGACCACGATCATCGTCGAGGCCAACCACTGGGACTCGCCGGGCGGCTTCCGCACCCTTTCGCCGCTCGCCCTCGACAACATCATTTACCAAGTGCACATGTACCAGCCGGACTCGTTCACGCACCAGGGGGTGGGAACCCGCCCCGTCGGCATCAAGTGGCCCGACGAGTCGAAGGGCTGGAACCGCGCGTTCCTACGCGCGACGCTCGCGCCTGTCCGCGACTTCCAGCTGCGCCACGACGCGAAGATCTACGTGGGCGAGTTCAGCGCCATTGCCTGGGCCCCGGGCGCGGAGGAGTATCTGCGCGACTGCATCGACCTCTTTGAGGAATACGGCTGGGACTGGACCTACCACGCCTTCCGCGAGTGGGACGCCTGGAGCCTCGAGCGCGAGCCGGACGGGCCGCGCTCCGTCCGCCCCTCCGCCGACAACCCGCGCAAGCGGGCGCTTCTTGAAGGTTTCACGAAGTAAGGGAGGCCTTCTTCAATGACAAAAACTCCAAATGATCACAACTGACGCAAACGCAAATACAAATTAATCCCTCCGGGCGGGCTGCGCTTTGTCGCGGCCGCTATCCGATGGCCAGTTGCCCGGTTGTTCCGATGGTTGATGCTCCGATGACGGCGCGTTGCTACGAATTGACGCGTTGCATCCAGTCTCCCCTGGGGACGCGGGCATCTTGCCCGCGGCGGTCGCGCGGAAGCGCGACCTGTGGGAGGTGCGGCTTCCAGCCGCGCAAAGCCTCGCCCTTCCGGGAGCACGGGCGGCCTCGCCCGCCTACCCTAAGGCCGTGGACGAATGGGTTGAACTCCGAATTGTTCCGAACCCTCCGCTAACGCTTCGGGGAAAATGAGCCGTGTGGAGCGTGTAGAATCGTGTAGCGGCCTGCGGCGTTTCGTCGTCGCGTGGTAGGGACGCATCCACGATGCGTCCGCCACTGACCAATTGAAACTACGGTGCGGGCCGAGATTGTCCGTGATGTAAGGAAAACAACCTCAACAACTTGAAAAACAACGTCTTGCCAACGCATTCAGCGTTGATTGCTTCCGCTACGGGGAGTTTCGGAGATTGGGAAGTTTGTAATAATCCACCAGAACCTCCATACCTCCAAGCCTCCCAAACTCCAAGCAGCGAAAGCAACCCCCGCCCCTACGGCATTTCCACCTTGACGCGGAAGAAGCGGCTGGCCGAGTTGGTCGGTGCCCAACTGTCAGCGAGATTCTCCTTGCCCTCGACCGTGTAGACGCGCTCGTGCTTCGTGCCGCCCTCGTTGAGGTCGGGTTCCCAGCCGACCACCGGCGCGCCATTCTCCATCGAGATTACGGCGCGGAACACATCCGTCGCGTTTGTCGGGACAAGCCCCGCGACAAAGCACTCCCAGACCTTGTTCACGCCGTTGGCGGCGTCTTCCTTCGCGGCGGCCTCATAGAAGTCGTACTCGTCAGGCGTCTCGGGGTAGTAGGTGCGCAGCCAGACATACGGCACGGGCGCGGGCGTCGTCTGCGTCTCGGTGTACGCCGAGGCCCAATGGTAGTCGGCAACCCAGCAGCAATCCTCGCCCTCGGATTCTACATTGTCCTTGACGTACTTCCAAAGGAGCGTGTGGGTGCCGGAGCCCGAAATGGCTTGCGTGACGGTCTGCCATGCCGTTTCGCCATCGAGCTGCGCAATGCGGGTGTCATCCACCCAAAACTCCGCATGGTCCCAGTCGTACTCCCCGCCGGAATCCTCGCACGAGGCCTTCCATTGGAAGCTGATTGTTCCCGCCCCCATTACGGTCGTCGAGAATGTCGAGATCTGGTTATGCGTGATTGCGCCCGACTTCATCGATTCGCCAAGCGGCGCGGTGTTGTCTGTAACGCGAACGAAAGGCAAGTCGCCGCCAGACGTAAAAACCTGATCAGGGACACCGAGTGTGTCACCAATCCCCCAGATTTTTGTGATGGAGAACGTCGCCATAGCGGAATCGTGGTAGTCAAAGCAAGTCGCATAGGCCTTGACGATACAACTTCCCGTAACATCGAACGGCCCAGTATAGACTGTTGAACCAGAATTTGGGGTTGACCCGTCAAGCGTGTAACGGATAACCGCCCCGTCAGTTGCGCATGATAATGCGACGTCAGTCTTTGTCCCCGTGAAGGACGAGGCAGCCATGATTGTCGGGGTGGCAACATACGACCAGACGCGCGTAATGTTTGCCGTCACGATAGCCGAGTCGAAGAACTGGTCGCCAAAAGCCTTTGCCTTCACGATCGTCGACTCGTCAATGGTGAACGGTCCACTATAAATTTGGCTTGCCGCCGTCGGGTCGCTCCCGTCCGTCGTGTAGCGCAGAATGCCGTCCGCGCCCGACCACGCAATGGAAACTTCTTGTCCCGCCCAATCAAATGTCGTTCCATCAGAAGGTGAAACGATTGGATTGGCACATTGCCCTGCCGCGAATTCTGCCACGGCAACCTCACTTGTTATTCCATTTTTGCTGGCAATTGCCTTGATAGTGGAACGTTCTGATATACGAAAACGCCTGTAAAGTGGACTTTGAGCGGTTGGCTCTGTCCCATCTGTGGTGTAGCGAATGATTGCCCCTTCAGTCGCACAGGTTATTGTGATTGAGAGCGGCCACGTAACCACTCCGCCAGATGGCGAGATTACCGGCATCTCAGTTGAACCTATTATTGTGGGCAAACTACTTCCAAAGCATGCAAGTTCTTGTGACGTAGCAACTATTGGTCGCGCTAGACGGAAACCACAACTGGAGCTCCCTGTGCTATATGCTGGATCACTGATGATTCTGTATGATGAAGTACAATTGGATGCCTTGTGATACCAGCTACCACCACGAACTATTCGATATGGTCCAGATGAACCGCCAACTGGGTCAGTTTGCGGATTTGACGGCGTCCAGTTCCAGTCAAGACACTTTTCGAAAACATTACCGTGCATGTCGTAGAGTCCCCAAGCGTTTGGCTGGTAAGAGCCAACGGTTGTATGAGCATCCGTGTAGCCACCATTACCATCCGATAGGTTGCCAGAAGTATCGCCGTACCGTCCTAGCACTTTTAAGTCCTCGACATCATCGCCGCCATTATTGTAATTACTCGTTGTGCCGGCACGGCAGGCATACTCCCATTGTGCCTCTGTTGGAAGATCAAAGCCTAGGCCAGTTCGGGACCGTAACTTGCCCATAAAGCTGTTCTCGTCAACACTGGAACTAGTTGGCCATTGCGTCCCAAGTCCAGAACCTCTAATTGTAGTGTTGTAATTCACCTGCTCGACAGGTCGCATATTGCCTTTGTATTTCGAAGGGTTTTTCCCCATGACAAGTTGATACTGTCTTTGCGTCATCTCAAAGATGCCAATGTAATATGGTTTTGTCAATGTTGTTTGGTACTGCCCGCACATCATGAATGTCCCCGGTTCGATACGTCGAAGAACGAGTTTTGAAGTTTTGTAAGCATCTACATTGAAACCACCGCTTGGTGGTGCGGCCAAGAAGGTAACAGGATAATATGAAGCCGTTGAACCAGCAGAAAGATCTATGACACAATAGGTAGCTGGCATCGGCTCACATGAAACGCGAAAGACGACATTCGTTGATAAGATTGCTAGACCTTGTGCCATCAAGTCCCAAGTGAAACTATGAGTTCCGTCCGTCAAGGATAAGTCACCGTTAAGACTAAGCACCGTAGCGATATTTGTCACGCCTGAATCGCAATCTGTTGCCGACACCTTGAGATCTAGTGCTAACAAACCGTATTCCTTCTTAAAGGTTTCAAGGTCATTCATGCCCGAAACCGTGTATGTGATGTCCACCTTGCCGTTCCACGGATAGCGTTGGCGCGCCGTAACATCGGTAATGGTGGGGGCGGCAAATGACATGGAACATATAGTAGCCCCAAGAATAATCTCAAAAAAAGGTCTGTTCATAAGTCCTCACATGGTTATAGGTCGCTCTAAGTGGACACTTATTTCAGAGTTTTGCACACAAAATGGGAGGCTCTTCCTCAAAGACGCGAATAATACTTGACGGAACATCTGGGTCTGTATCATTAAACATTGCGTCAACTGCGTCGGATAATGCATCGCATAGCGCGTCTGCATGTAATGTGAATTCGACAGTTTCACTCGGATTGCTCCATGCAGTGGCAAGCAGACTGTCAATTTCCTGAAGGGTCTTGCCATTGTCCTTACTCTGGGTTATGCAAACGTTGATAGTGCATAGCCAATCTTGATTATTTCCTGATGTCTTCTTTTGCCCTGTAAGACATTTAAGGGAGGCTCCATGGATCAATCCGCAGCGAAGAGTGTATAGAACCTTTGAGACTGCAGAACGTTGATTGCCAACAAATGGCAGATGCAGCATGTACTTATCACAGAAAGCCATAAACTTCTTTTTGTCTTTATCTGTCGTTCCGGCAGTTTTTAGTGCGCTACTATACGAAAACGCCAAGTTTGAAAAATATCCGATTGTTGCAGGAATAGAAAGAAAGGCTGAGTATGTTGGAATACTGTTTGTTTTCTTAACATCGTCGATACGAGAAAGGCAATCCCGTTTGATGAACTCCAACTTTTCTTTGTCATTCATTGATTTCCACGTTCCGTTTAAATTTGCACATGAGGAAGATGACAGCTGAGTGTTGCCGATCTGTATGTGTATTTTTGGAGAGTCATTATCAGACACCCAACCTTCTGCCATGCAGCACAAATCGTCGCAAAAACAGTTATTCATTTTCAACTTCAACCTCCTCTACGCGCCCGTTGAGTTGAGGCCCGCCGTCCGGCGCGGAGAGATAGGAGCGCCTCGTCGCCGCTCACGGACAGACACGAATCGAGGCCCACAATAACGCAAAGACCTCCCCTCGTATCTCTCCTGAGGCCGTGAGAAAAGCCTTGTAGGGAACACAAAGAGAGGCGAGCGCATACGCGCTTCCTCTGCATAAGTGTCGTCCTACGAAGTTTCTCACGTTTCAGGAGACGACCGCTTTGCAGCGCTGCAAGTTGTCTTGTTAGCTTAGAGCTTGGAGCTTAGAGCTTTTAGCTTCCGTCTAATCGTTTGATTGTCGAGAGGTAAAAGCCGATAGCTGAAATCCAAAAGCCAAACTGGCCGTCCGGCGCGGCAAGCCGCACCAAACGACAGGAATATTATGGCAAATTTGCCGCGTGCGTGTCAAAACAAATTGAGAATGGAAAATGGAGAATGGAGAATTGTGGGGTGTGGCAGATTGGCGGAAACAAAAACGCCGCCCGACAGGCGGCGGGAGAAACGGCGATTCAAATCGAAGGCTGTTTTTCTCACAGTCCCTAATTATGGTGGCGTAGTCATTTTTGAATAGCCGCAGAAGCGTCGGCATTGAACGCCATCATTTTCTCCCCTAGTGATCTGACGGTTTCGCCCGGGAAAAGCCCTCTCTGCCATTCCGTATAGTCAAAACGGTCTTTCACAAGGATATAGACGAATCGCTCCGCGTCCACAGGCCCGAATTTCTCCTTGAGAAGATTCATGCCCCTCATTGCAAGCTCATTGTCCGATACTGGCATCGTCTTCATTGCATTCCTCCGTGATGAATTGAATTGGGTTCATGACCTTCATTGCGCCAAGAACGGAAAGCTTTTTCAAAATGCCCTTGTCTGTGGTAAGAAAAAAGTCGCAATTCGCCTTTTCCGCAGACGCCAAATGCAGGGCATCCTTTGGCTTGATACCCAATGTCTCGATTACTTCGCCACGCTGTATGATGTCTTGCGTCATTTCCACATAAACCGCAGCCCCATCTTTCCACCACATTATTGAAGATTTACGCTTGGGAAAGGGATTGAATGAAATCTCAAAATCAAGAGCTTTCGACCAAACGTACTGAACCTTGCCAAGAGCCATCATTAACTGAACGGCCAACTTTGTAACCGTTTCAAGTCGAATCGTAAGTTGGTCTTGATCGTCGAAGGGACGATTGTAGCAACAGTTATCGAGGTAAACACGCATTTTCAATAAGTGGACGACCGCTTTGCAGCGCTGCTAGATTGTTGGGGCTGGTCGTTAACCGTTGGCGGTTAACCGTTAGCTGTTGGCGGCTGGCGCCCTTGCCGTCCGGCGCGGCAAGCCGCGCCAAACAACGGAAATATTATGGCAAATTTACTGTATGAGTGTCAAAACAATTGAGTATTTTTGGGGCGGAAAGCGGCGCGCCGCCCAGATGGGCGGCGCTTTTGCTAAAACCGATATCTGCTTGTCACTATGCCTAGTATGGTGGCGGTGGGCCTTCCGCCACGGATGAAGCTAATTGCTGCGAATCCGAACATGCAGGGCGTGGAGGAAGGGGAACGAATTTCACGCCTTGACGCTTTAATTCTTCCTGATAGGCCTTCATACCTTTGAAGTATTCTTCAAGCGAAGGATATTCAGCGGCTATCTCGCGTTTGATGCGCCATATTTCTTCAAGGCCTTCGTCGTATTTAATTGTGTCTGTCATTCGTCAACTCCTTCCTGAAGCATCTGAGGCGTGCAGATTTCAGGGCATCTGCCTTGCCGCCAAAATTAAGTCCTTTGACGGTATTGCCGTTGCGTCACTAATGACTGTCGTTTCAACATAAACTTTTTTCTTTTCCATGGTCTCCCCCTTTCGTTAGCTTTACAGCGCTGCTAGATTGTCTGGGTCGGTCGCTGGCCGTAAGCGGTTGGTCGCTTGCCGTGGCGGCTTGCCATGCCGTCTGGCGCGACGAGCCGTGCCTGACGACGGAATTATTATGGCAAAATCCCGCGTGAGTGTCAAAACAAAGTGAAAAGGGCGATGGCGCAGGTGGCCAAACTGAAGGGCGTTTTGGTATAATTGTAGTGTCAATTCCAGCCACCAAACCAAGGCAAAGCACAATGAGCGACATCCGCGTCCGTTTCGCCCCGTCACCCACGGGACAGGTTCACATCGGCAACATCCGCGCCGCAATCTTCAACTGGCTCTACGCCCGCCATGAGGGCGGCAAGTTCCTCCTCCGCGTGGAGGACACCGACCTCGAACGCTCCACGCCCGAGGCCATCCGCACCCTTCTCGACGTCATGCAATGGCTCGGCCTCAACTATGACGAGCCCGAAGTCTATCAGACGCACAACGTCAAGCGCCACCTCGAGTGCGCCGAGCAGCTTGTCCGCGATGGCTTCGCCTACCGTGCCGAGAAGCCCACGAAGGACGGCAAGACCGGGGAGGTCGTCATCTTCCGCATGCCGAAGGAGGGTGTTCTCGCCTACGACGACCTCGTCAAGGGCCACATGGAGAAGAAGGCGGCCGACACGCAGGACTTCGTCATCGTGCGTTCCGATGGTTCGCCCGTCTTCCACCTCGCCAACGTCGTGGATGACATCGACCAGGGCATCACCCACGTCATCCGCGGCGACGACCACGTCGAGAACACATTCAAGCACCTCGAGC
>JAEEGH010023436.1_pt1 | contig 12553 bp, 6 predicted proteins | sample 9134181 | NCBI WGS metagenome assembly JAEEGH01 (sample SAMN16246544, study PRJNA631951) | gut metagenome | biome: gut microbiome; feature: rumen; material: DP-attached | host: Bos | place: Iran: Karaj | collected 2018-10 | reverse complement strand
TCATTGCCGCAATCCATTATGAGAGAGCACCTTGTGCCGCGGAAGGCAGTCAGCATCGCGACGTCTCCGTTGCTGTCTCCGGCGACCAGGACAGGTCCGTCGGAACAGTGGGACGCGGCCATAAACGCCTTGATGTTCTCCACCTTTCCTTCCTTGTACGGCTGCGGATAGCCTTCCAGTTTGGCCGGAATGATACTGTCTCCCTCTGCGAGCCTGATTCCATAGACACGCTCCGGAGGCATTCCGAAGCCGATTTCAGGATCGCAGGCGAGCACTTCGACAAGCTCTTCCAGAGAAGCTGAGCAGATATATGTGTCGATCCCGTGCTCCACCAGGCTCCGGTGCAGGTTTTTCATAGCCTGAGTCACTTTCAGGCCTATTTCCGCTATCCCTGTGAAGCGGCCGTCTGGGGAGGTCCATTCCTCTTCGTACGGCTCTATGGACAGATTGTGGCGGATGGACTCTTCCATCAGGCTGCGAGCCTCGGCTTTGCTCATTCCGCACAGCAGGGCAGGCTGCCAGATGCATAGGTCTTCATAGCTGTATGCCAGCCCCAGCTGCTCCTCGAAGGAGAGGAAACGGGCGCGGAAATCCAGATAAAGCTCGCTCTTGCGGATCTCCTCAAGGGCCATTCCGCCGTCGCGCATCTCCTCCAGCCGCCGATACTCCTCCGAGAGCTGTTTCCCCGCCTCGGCTGCGCTCATACCCCAGCCTTCCAACTGCTTTGATCCATCCTCTATCCCCCCGAGGAAGCAAAGCTCAGGAGCATCGGCAAAGCGCAGATTCTCAATCATATAGAGCATCAATGTCTGCGAAACGTCGTGGATGATCGAGGTGTTGTCACAGTCGAATACGGCGTAGGGAGCGCAGGATGCCCCACCTCCGTCGCGGATCAGAGTCGACAGGGCTTTGTGGACGGCAGGGTCCCATCCGTCCTTTTCAAGGACTTCCGGTCCCCGGCAGGAGACAGCCAGGGCCAGTGCGAGGAATATGGTCTTTTTCATCTGTTTTTTTTGCAAAGATATCAATTCTGCCGGATATCTATGCTTACAGGGGCATCAGTTTTCAGCGGCAGCCAGATAATGGTCGAGGGGCCATCCCAGGCGGAAACGGCTCCGACGGCGGCCTCGGGGAAGGGCTTTCCGTCAACGCTTACGGAGCAGTTCGTGCCGTCTGCGCCTTTCAGTATCAGACAAAGCCCGTTTGCAGGCTGCGAGGCGGAGGCTTCGAGGCGGAAGGAAAGCGGCCCGGTGGCAGCAGGAGAGCCGGAAGAAGCCGCAGGAGAGGACGAAAGGACATAAGCCCTCTGGCTCAGATCGTACGTGACCTCGGAACCGCCGCATAGCAGCCTGGGCGCCCTGAGCCAGGACTTCGCCAGCGGGAGCAGGTCGGAAGCATCGCCCTCGGTGCAGCCGCAGAGCATCAGTTTTGTCATTTTCCAAGTGTTCCAACCGGTCTGTTCCAGAGAATGCGGTGCGTTGTACTGAGTCGCCGTGTAGGTGTGAGAAGGAGCGTCCGCGACGCAGGCATAGCGCCCGATCACATAGTCCTGGCTTGCCGGCCAGTGATTCCGCCAGGGGAAGGCTGAATACTCCGACCAGCGCCCGGAATAGCGTTGGATCTCAGGTCCGGGACGCCCGTTTTCATTCGCCCCGTCGCCGTCTTCCAGAATCAGGAAAGGATTCCAGCGGCTCTTGAGGTAACTGACCTGGATATTTGCGCCGACAATGCAAGCTGCGTCATACTTTGCATCTCCCTCGAAGTCCCATCCATATTCGGCGCTGCGGCCGTCCATTGCCGCGACTGACATTATCCTGGCGGCGTCCAGCACATCTTCCGGCCTCTGCTCGGGATGCAGGACCTGCAGGCTCTGGCACCATTCGTACCAGTCATTCGGCCTGGAAGTCCACAGCTCCATCTTGCGGACCCCGACCCCGTCCGGATAGAAGATATAAGTCTCTTCGGAGCAGTCGCCCCAGAGGCTTTCTTCGCTTTGATAAGGGATTTTCTGATTGACTCCGACAGGGATGTTACGCCATACGATGACCGTGCGGGCCGGCGAATTCTCGATTATCCTGACAGAGGAGAAATCCGCGTGCTTGTCGCTCATACTCTCCGGGCAGCCCCAGCCTGTAACTTTCTTTCTCTCAATGAATTCGTTGCACATCCAATTGCCTTTTTCCGTAACCAGGCAGGGCGCGTAAGAGATGCCCTTCCAGAAAACAACCTTCCAGGGCTGCTGCGGCCCGAATCCGACCACCACATCCGGCAGGTTCCCCCTCCACCTGTCGTCAAAGGCTTTATAGTATTTCAGCGGAATGTACCAGGCACCGAAAGCGAGACCGTCCGGCCCGGAGGGAAGCCTGCGCTGCTCGAACTCCGGTGCAGACGGCCGTACGAACTTCTCTTTCAGAATCTTGCCATAGGCGCCTTTGTCGTAATACAGAGCCAGTTCGTCAAGCGCCCCGTCAAGGCTGCTATAGATTGGAATGTTCTGATTTTCAAAGAAAGACGGAGTCTTTACGGGAGTGCGTCCTATCCACAGATCAAAGTCCTGCTCCACCCAGGGAGCTTCCATCGCCGTCTTGGCGACCTCCTTTCCGTCGATGGCTAGATAAAGCCCGCTCGCCGCCCTGAAAAACGCCGTAAGCCGTGACCATTGCCTCAGCGGCAGTCCCGACGGACTCTCTACGGAAACCCATTCCCCTGCAATCGCTACGGAAAAATGGACCCTCCCAAGAGCGTCCAGCCACATATTCCATCCGCCCGGAGCATCCGTCCTCTGCCGACTCACCACCGGGCAGGGGCTCTTTGGAAAGGCCACGGGGCATATCCACACGTCCACGGCGAAATGCCTTTCCGGGACCGGCACCTCCGCCGCCGGGACGACAATCCTGCTGTCGAAACCGTCGAAAAACGCCGCCTGTCCCTTTACGCCGGGTATGGCTCCATCCTCAAACGACATCGAAAACCCCGCCGCCATCGTTGCCAATATGATGCTTAATGTTGTCATATGTATTTCGTAAGTGTTAAATAATAACCTGCATCATTTTTCCTGCCCATGGCCACCCTCGGCCTTGTAAGAGGGAGGGGCCCACGAAGTGGGAGGGGTCGCACGGCAGAGCGACGGCAGGAAAAATGATGTAGGTTATTTTTCATAATTCCTTAATTGTCAGTGCAGGTCATTATTTTACTCTTTTTATCAGCTTTCACCATCACTTCTTTAGGGCCGCCCGCAAAGCAGACGATTATGGCCACCTCCTTGCCGACAAGCTCTTTGTCGAATTCGAGACTGAGCCTGACGGAGCTGAAATCCTCCGCCCATTCCGCCTTTGTGACCAGAGTTCCGAAACCGGTGGAAACCGTCCCCGGCTTGTTGTAGGCGTTGTACCAGTTGATTATCGGCGAAGAAAGTCCGGAGAAATTACTCCAGCCTCCACCCCGTCCGCTGTCAATCATAAAATGCTCATAGCAGTTGTAGGAGTCCTCGCATTCCCTTTCCCAGCATTTCAGGGCGGTCTCGGCAATCTGCCGCGCCCTCTCCGGAAGGCCGAGGTCCAGCATAGTCTTCCACAGTATCATCTGGTGCGGAAGCCATACCGTGCCGTTCCAGTAACCGTCCTTGCGGTAGTAGGGAGCGCTCTGGTCCACTGCTGTAATCCCGCAGTGGCTCCATAGCTCCCCTTCGGTAAATATATGGTCCAGAAGGGCTTTGCTCTGCTCCTCGTTCGTGATTCCCGCGACAAGCGGACTTACCCCGTCCAGTCCCCGGTCGAAGTTCGTACTCTTCGTCCCTGCCGCTGCCGGCCTTGTACCGTCCTGCGCCGGTATGCCCATCTCCGGGGTCCATAGATAGAGGCCCTCGGCCTTCCCCTTGTCGTCGTGCCGGACATAGCCGAAATAGCCGCTTTCGCTGTCCCAGGCATTGTCCAGGATGCCTTTTGCCATCTCCGCTATGTCTGCATCATACTGCCTGATGTCCTTCTGGAGAGTCTTGCGTCCATTCTTGGGTCCGCTGGATACCATATGCGCAGCGAGCAGCCTCAGGATCTTTGCGCAGCGGATGTAATACGAGGTCGAGACCATCGGAGTCGTCTTCGCCCGCAGCTCCTCCTGGGGCCTCAGGAACCACTGGGGCGGGTAATCGTCCCAGCCTCCGCTGTTGTAGAAGATGTTCCAGGTCTCCAGAAGTCCGGAAGGCTTACGGAAGCGCGGTCCGGTCATAAAGTCGTAGAAGCGCTTCAGGCGGGGATAGATTTCCCGCAGCAGAGCCTCGTCGAAGCCATTGTTTTTCAGCACGTCACCTATCGCGAGAATCTGTGTCGCCAGGGGAGTGCCGTGATGCACGAACGGCGCTTCCTCCTCGGGGGCTGTTGTGTATTGGCGGATAATCTCGTAGCCGCGCTCCGGGGCGATTTCGCTCATTGCCCAGCCGATGAAACCGCAGTCCCAGGTGTAGAGGCTGTTCCAGTTCTTCCCGGGACAGAAATGCCTTATTGGCTCTCCGAAAGCATCGATCGGGTAGACCACATTTGTCAGCAGCGTCGCCTGCATCAGCTGCACCCCTAGAGGTACCGCCTGGCTGTCAGGCGTTTGTTCCCCACGCGCAATAGCCGATGATCCACGCGAAATAGCCGGTCCACGCACAATCACCTGCCAGACAGTCGTGTCGGACTGTGGCTTAAGCACCACCGGCCTCAGAAAGTTCGCCGTGTAGTGCCCTTTCAGGTCCCCCTTAAGCCGCTTGCTGGTATGATTGTGGACCATAGGCGGCATCAGCTGCTCCAATCGGGCGCACTTCCATTCCCGCACCTCGCTAAGCGGATAGTCCCACACAACGCTATAAGTATCAGCCACTTCCGGATACTTGACAGAAAAGCAGCCCTTCCCCTCCGTGATTTCCGGAGTCCTTTGCTCCGGAGTCCCTCCGCTTTTTCGCACTGCAAGCTGCAGACTGATGTTCTGCACAAGAGGGGTGTTGTTTACGCAATGAGTCTCCAGCAGCACCCTGTCCTCGTCAAGGATGTGGTAGGTCGCGTCCACATAGACCCGGTCCTTCCACTCTATTTCGTGCCGGTAGGTGATATGCTTCATATCTGCGGATACCCACCAGGGATGGACGTCAGACTCGAAAAGGGCGCAGGGGACCTTGAAGTTGCGCCGGTAGATTCCGCTGACAAGGCAGAATTCCACCTGGATCCCGGAAGAAAGGTCCGAGATATGCGAGATTCCGAAATACTCCTTTGAATACGGTCCCCACCTCTCAAGGCTTGCCAGGTCGTGGGAAGGGCCTTGCACGGCTGCGCAAAGCGGAATGGTCAGTAGCAGGAGACAGAGAGTAAGGTATCTTTTCATAAGCTGCACGAAGGGGCAAATGTGCCCGTACACATAGAAGACAAATATAGAAAATAGTTTCCGTTTTTCAATGAATTGAACTATATTTGCTTAAGTTAAAACACTTGGTATGATACAGACTTTGATCCTTTCCACGCTGCTTGCCGTGACCCCCGTAAAAGCAGCCCAACTCAGAGAAGACAATATTCCGGAAATCGTTTCGCTGATGACTGACGAGGAAAAAGTGAAACTGCTCGTCGGGGGAAAGGCTAAATCTTACAACGGTATAGGCAATTCCGCCCTCGGAGTCCCGGGATGCGCCGGTACGATAAACAGCATAGAAAGGCTTGGAATTCCGCGCGTTACGCTTGCTGACGGCCCGGCGGGGCTTCGCATCTCTCCGACAAGGGAAGGCGATGAGAGGACTTTCTACTGTACCGGTTTCCCTGTCGCCGTAATGCTGGCTTCGACGTGGAATACGGAACTGATCGAGGAAGTCGGTCAGGCTATGGGCAACGAGGTCCTGGAATATGGCGCGGACGTGTTGCTGGCTCCCGGTGTCAATATCCATCGCAACCCCCTCTGCGGCAGGAACTTCGAGTATTATTCCGAGGATCCGCTGCTTTCCGGGAAAATGGCTGCGGCTATGATCAACGGCATCGAATCCAACGGTGTGGGAACATCCCTGAAGCATTTTGCCCTTAACAACCAGGAGCTGAACCGTCTTGCCAACGACGCCCGTGTAAGTGAGCGTGCTATGCGGGAAATCTACCTTAAAAACTTCGAGATCGCCGTAAAAGAGTCCCAGCCCTGGACCGTAATGACCTCATACAATTATGTCAACGGGGTACCTGCCGCCGAGAACAGATGGCTTATTATGGACGTTCTACGCGGGGAATGGGGCTTCGAGGGCGCGGTGATGACCGACTGGGGCGGCGGATATGACAATCCCGGCATAATCCGCGCGGGAAACGATATGATCCAGCCCGGAAGCGACTGGCGTTACGAAGCGGTCCTGAAGGCCGTAAAAGACGGCTCCCTGTCACGGGAAGCGCTTGACGAGTGCGTTACAAGAGTCTTGGAACTGATAGTCAAGACCCCGGCCTTCAAGGGCTACAAGCCTTCGGAAGCCCCTGATTTGAAGGCCCACGCCGCGCTTTGTGAAAAGGCGGCTGACGAAGGGATAATCCTTCTGAAAAACAAAAAGAACGTCCTGCCGCTGAATCCGGAAAAGAAAGTGGCTCTCTTCGGTACGGGGTCATACGATTTCATTGCCGGGGGAACCGGGAGCGGAGACGTGAACAAAGCCTATGTGGTCAATCTCCTGGACGGCCTTTCCGACCGGGGTTTCAATCTCGACAGTACCGTGACCTCATTTTATACCCGTTATATGGCTGACGAGGCCCTGCGCCGTGAGGAGATAAACAAAGATCGGAAATGGTATGTCGATGTGGAAAGGGCGCTGGAGGTGGTCCCGGACGAACTTATCGAGAGTTCTTCCGAATCTTCAGACATTGCTTTCCTTACCATCAGCCGCATCTTCGGGGAGGGCAAGGACCGCAGCATAAGCGGCAGCTATCTCTTGTCTCCGCAGGAGAAGGATCTGCTTGACAAGCTTTCGGCGGCATTCCATTCGAAGGGAAAGAAAGTGGTTGTGATACTGAACGTCGGCGGTCTTATAGAGCTGCTTTCGTGGCAGGACAAGGCCGACGCCATCCTTCTGGGCTGGCAGCCTGGCCAGGAAGGCGGACGCTCCGTGGCTGCCGCCCTCTGCGGCGAAGTCAATCCAAGCGGACATCTTCCGATGACCGTTTCCCGCAGCTATGACGACGAGCCTTCCGCCGGGAATTTTCCTCAGTTTGTCACCGACAAGGCCTTCAACTACTCTTTCTTCAGACGTTTCAAGGACCATAAGCGTAACGACGTGAAGGATGTGGATTACACCATCTATGAAGAGGGTATCTATGTGGGTTACAGATACTTCTGCACCAAGGCCCGTAAAGCCATACTCTATCCTTTCGGCTACGGAGGGAGCTATACTTCCTTTGCCTACTCTAAAATGAAAGTCTCCCCGACAGAGAAGGGATGGAGTGTGACGGTGGATGTCCGCAACAAGGGCAAGGTGGCCGGAAAGGACGTGGTCCAGCTTTATGTGAAGGCCCCCCGGGGAAAGCTCGACAAGCCTGCACGGGAACTGAAAGCTTTTGCAAAGACTCCTCTCCTTCAGCCGGGAGAAAAATGCAGCGTCAGTATGGACATCCCCCGCGAAAGCCTTGCAAGCTATGACGAAAAGGCCGGCTGGGTGATCGATGAAGGCAGATATACCTTTATCGCGGCTCAGGACGCTCTCCATTCGGACTGCCGCCGCAGGGTTCGTATCAGCAACAAATAAACTATGGACAGACGAGATTTTCTAAAGACATCCCTTCTCGGCGGAGCGGCTCTCTGCCTTTCGGACTGGGAAAAGGCTTTCGCCCTCGGATGCAGGGACAAGGCCGTCGGCAAAAAATGGCAAGGCTGGAAAGAAGGTGAATTCCAGATCCATTTCATCTATACCGGCGTCGCGGAGTCGATGTTTTTCATTTTTCCCGACGGCACTACGATGCTTCTGGACTGCGGAGATTTCGATGCAGCCGCAAGAGGAAAGAAAGCCGTGCCCATACTCCCGAGCCAGGAGCGCCATCCCGGCGAATGGATAGCCCGATACATCACTCGCGTGAATCCCGCCGTCACCGACGTGGACTATATGCTCCTGAGCCATTACCATCACGACCACGGCGGCAGCGACCGCTTCTTCGCTGAAAGAATCCTTCGGGACGGTGTGGAATACGCCCTAAGCGGTTTTACCCAGGCCGCCGAAATCCTCAATTTCCGCAAGGCCATAGACCGCAGCTGGCCAGATTACGAGGAAAGCCTCCGTTACGCCGACCAGGACACCGTCGGCCATATCAGGCGTTTCTACAGCTATATGCAGCGCGTAAAAGGTCTCGAAATCGAAAAGTTCCGCCTCGGCGCCACGGATCAGATTGTCCAGCTCCATAATCCTTCCAAATATCCTGATTTCCAGGTCCGTAACATCTGTGCCAATGGCTGCATAGCCTATCCTGACGGCCGCGTAAAGGACCTTCTCGAGGCCCGCCGGAATGCCGGAAGCCCGGTTAAGAACGAGAATGCAATGTCCCTCGGCTCGGTCTTCAGCTATGGACCATTCCGCTTCTATACGGCGGGGGATTTCTCGGCCAAATTCAAGGATCCGGACGGGACTCCGCGCTTTATCGAGGATGACATCGCCGAGGTCTGCGGCCGGGCCAATGTGGCCAAAGTAAACCATCACGGCCATTATTCTATGAGCCGGAAACTGGTCGGCGCCCTCCGCAGCCAGGTCTGGGTCAGCTGCGTATGGGACCAGGGACATACCCTCCCGCAGTGCCTGGAACTCGTTTCCGACCGCAGCATCTATCCCGGAGACCGGGTAGTCTGTCCGACCATAATGCCCCCCGAGCGCCGCGCCAAGGACGGCGACGCCGAGTGGACAAAAGACATCGCGCCCGCCTCATACGAGGGCGGGCACGTAGTGGTGAATGTCGAAAAAGGAGGCAGGCGCTTCTCCGTGAGCTACCTTACGGCCGCTGACGAATCAATGACCGTCCGCAGCGTGATGAACTTCAAGACCGAGGCTCAGTCGCTGTAGCTGAATTCCGTCAGGACGGGATAATGGTCTGAAATATAGAGTATTCCATAATCCCTTTTGTCCACCGAATAGTTCAGGGCCTTCAGCGGACCGCAGAAGAAGATGTGGTCTATTATGCCGCTGCCCTTCCCGTAATCATTATTGGTGTCCGTGTTGCGGAAACTGGACTTTGCCGCGTCTTCACGTGCATAGCCCATAGGTGCGTTTCTCAGCCTCTGGAGCTCGTCTGAACTGAAGGAGCTGTTGAAGTCTCCCGAGAGTATGATCGCATCCTTGCAAGTGCTTCCGACGGGGTTGCCGCTGATGTTCGGAATCTGGCTCAGATGCAGATTGCTCTCCTGCATCCTCAGTCCGGGCGCGACAGAGCTCATATTCTTATTGTTCTGATAATGAGTGTTGAACACCCAGATTGTTCTTCCCATCTTCTCTTCGTCGACCAGTTTTAGCCAGGAGGTGCAGAGCGGATGGGATGTGTGCCAGGAACCATAGTCGTTGGCCTTGTTTTTGGCCGCCACCTGGTCCGGGGTGTCGCTGTGCCAGAATGTGCCCTTTTTCTCAAGCGAGAAGCGGTTTTTCTTGAAAAGCAGAGTGTTGGAGGTCTCGTCGCTCGTAGCCTGGAGAATATCCTTGCCGCTTTCCCTGCCTATGCCGTAGAGGGCGTATTCCTCCTTGACCTTGTCCAGGATATATTCGGCCTGGACCTTTTCCACCTCCTGCATCCCTATGATATCCGGCTTTCGCGTCAGGATGAACTTGCAGACTGCGTCCTTGCGCTTGTCCCAGGTATAGTCCCCGTCCGCCGGCTCCGGATAGCGGATGTTGAAAGTGCAGAAGAGAAGGTCCGCACTTTCCGTGGCGGGAGTCACAGGCTCATCCTTCTTTCCCCCGCAGGCACAGAGCGCTGCGAGGGAAAGAAAGCATAAGATTCTACTTAATGACATAGTTGATGGAATGAACCGTTGAATCAAAACCATCGCCCCATAATAGCGTAGCGGCATTTTCAGAGCTTAATGCCGTGCCGTTGAGGGAGCCGGACACCTCTACGGGACTGAGGTTGGTGCCTATGGTAGCCTTGAGCTCGCTTCCGCTGCCGCCCACCAGAAGCCCTGCGGCGGAACCTGCCGCCGCTGTGATATTACCGGAGAACTTTCCACCCTCCACACTTGCGGAAAGCTTTTTCCCTATCCATCCGAACAAAAGCCCGGTATCAATGATGGCGGAAGACTCGATATCAGCGGTGGATGAGCAGTTGTTTACGGTCTGGGCATAGCCCCAGTGACGCCCCGCAACTCCGCCGACTTCGGAATGATCGTCGGCGCCGTTGATGGTGATCTTGCCGGTGTTGGAGCAACTTTCCATATAAGGAGTGGCACCTGCGACACCTCCGGTGCGGAAGTTGGCTTTGCCGCTCACTGTGATGGAGCCGCTGTTGCTGCAGGAAGTCATCGTTCCCCAGTTGGCCGGGTTGGTGTTGTCATTTTCTGAAGCAGGCCAGCCGATAACCCCGCCGAGATGCATAGACGATTTTGTGGTATAGGCCTCCAACGAGATGGCTCCGCTGTTAGAGCAGCCGCTGACATCCACTCCCCTGTTCTTGCTGGGGGAATCGTCGGACGGATTGTTGAATCCGCCGAAAACTCCGCCCGCGCAGAGCTGGTGATTCTGTCCGTCAAAAGCGCTCTTGTCGCTTGTCAGGACCTTGATGTCCAGTACGCCGGAGTTCGAGCAGTCGCTTACAAGACCATAGTAGCAGCCCGCCACACCGCCGGCGAACATTCTTGCCGGGGAGGTGTTCTGGTCTTCGACCTTGGTCTCAATCCACGATACCTTGCCAGCGTTCTTGCACTTGTCAAGAGCGCCAATAGCATAAGCCACGACTCCGCCCACGGCAGATCCTACTTTCTTGTTGTAGAATTCTCCCTGTTCGATATCGTCCTGATATTCAGGGTTCCTGACGGGGCAGGCGCGGTTGGTGTGGTAGCCTCCGGAAAGGGTGATTTCCCCATAGTTTTCGCAGGAGGAAAGAGGGTCGAGCGAATAGGCGACAACGCCCGCGACACCCTGTGTGGTGAATTTTCCGTCGTCGCTGACCAGGATGGAGATTTTTCCGTAGTTCTTGCAATTGCTGACAGTGTTGCTCTTGGAAACGGAAATGCCTATCAGGCCGGCGATCAGGTTGCTCTTCGAGCTTGTCGGAGCAATGCTGCGCGTGACATCGGCCTTGTTGATGCAGTCGGAGATTACGCCCTCGTTGCGGGAGGTCAGGGCGCCGAAAACGAGCGTATCCGGCTCAAAGGAACAGCTCTGGTCAATCACTATACCCGTGATCGTGCCTTTGTTGAGCTTGAATAGCGGCGAAGATGCGTGAAGGTTCTTGATGGAGTGACCGCCGCCGTCCAAAGTGCCTGAGAAGCCCTCGGCCGGCGTGAATTCGACACCGCTCATATCGATGTCCGCGGCGATGCGGGCTTCGTCAAGAGATTCGGCTGTGAGGCCTGCGAGCCACTTTGCGAACTCCGCTCCGCTCTTGATATTGACTTTGTTGTCGCCTTTCTGCTGGATGGTCAGTTTGTTGGACGCAGCCGGAGTGAACTCTACGTCCGTCATACGTCCGTCAACCTCAGGATTGTCGCTTACGCTCACGCTGATCTCGACAGTCCCGTTCCCGGAAGAAGGAGAAAGGGTAATCCAGCTCGGAGCGGAGGCGCTCCAGCTGCCGTCAGCATAGATTTTTACCTTCTGGGGCTCGGCTCCGATGGCTTCGAAAAGAAGGGTTCCGCTGCCGCCTACGCGGACGACGGTCGCTTCGGCAGTTGAGCCTCCACCTTGTTCGCCTCCATCTTTTTCCTTGCAGGCGACGATGGCCGCAATGGACAGAAGTACGATAAATAACTTTTTCATATCAGTGATTTTAAAAACTTAGTCCGTCTTCCCAATTCGGATTCTGCAGCAGGGCGTGGTTGAGGACCCTTTCGCTCGATGGAATTGGATAGAGATAGTCCCGCTCGGGGTCGAAAGAGAAAGTGTAGCTCGGACGCGGCTTCACATAGCCCTTGTCGCCGTCGCTGAGGACGATGTCCGAACCGATCTTATATACGAAGGTAGCCGAAGATGATGGCTTGGAGCCGGAATAGAGGCAGATATCTGCCTTTCCGTCCTTGTTCCAGTCATATTCGCCCGGCCCTGGGAAATACATACCGTTGAGGCATTTCGTGATTCTCTCGCCCTCCGCCCAGCGGAGAATGTCGGCATAGCGGAGGCCTTCCAGGGCAAGCTCCACTGTCCTTTCCCTGCGGATTTCAAGGATTACCCCCTTGTTCGTACCACTGACCTTCGGATAGCCGGTCGTGGCGGAGCTCAGGAAGGGATCCGGAGAAGCATTTGCGGCGGCCATATCCAAATTCGGCATACCAGCACGCGCCCTCAGCCTGTTGACGCTCTTGTCGAGGTCCTGCTGGGTCAGGCTTCCGAGTTCGGCCTTGGCTTCAGCGAAATTAAGGTAGACTTCAGCGAGACGGATGACAGGCA
>JAEEGH010023433.1_pt1 | contig 12554 bp, 9 predicted proteins | sample 9134181 | NCBI WGS metagenome assembly JAEEGH01 (sample SAMN16246544, study PRJNA631951) | gut metagenome | biome: gut microbiome; feature: rumen; material: DP-attached | host: Bos | place: Iran: Karaj | collected 2018-10 | reverse complement strand
TCGGCTCGTCGAAGACGAACACCGCATCGCCCTGTCCGCGCCCCATCTCGCTGGCGAGCTTGAGCCGCTGCGCCTCGCCGCCGGAAAGACCCGGCGTCTCCTCTCCGAGCGTGAGGTACCCGAGGCCGATGTCGTGCAGGATCTGAAGACGGCTTTTGACGAGCGGAAGGTCCGCGCAGGCTTCCAACGCCTCGTCCACGCTCATCGCCATCAGCTCCGGAAGGGACACGCCCTTGCGCTTGACGGCAAACGCCGCCTTCGCGTACCGCGCGCCGCGGCAGTCGGGACAGGGAATGTCCACGTCCGGCAGGAACTGGACGTCCAGGTTGATTTCGCCCGTGCCGTCGCAGGTCGGACAGCGCAGCGCGCCCGTGTTGTACGAGAAGTCGCCCGCCTTGTACCCGCGTTCCTTCGCGTCCGCCGTGCGGGCGTAGATTTTGCGGAGTTCGTCATGGACGTTCGCGTACGTCGCGACGGTCGAACGGATGTTGATGCCGATGGGCGTCGCGTCGATGAGCTTCACCTGCGCGATGCCAGGCGCGGAAAGTGCGCGGACGTGCGCGGGGAGCGCGCGTCCCCCGATCTGCGCGGCAAGCCCCGGAACGAGGCTTTCGAGGACAAGTGTCGTCTTGCCGGAGCCGGACACGCCCGTCACCACGGAAAGCCGTCCCTTGGGAAAGGCGACTTCGAGCGGCTTGACGGTGTGGATGGCATCGGTGCGGAGGCGGATTTCCGAGGGGGGCGCATCGCTGCCCGCCGAAGGAGGCGGGGCCGGCCGGGCTTCCGCCGCGGAGCCATGCGGGTGGCGCAAAAACGGTCCGATCCGCGTGGCGGGGGCGCGTATGATGTCTTCCACCGTGCCCTCGGCGACGACGTGCCCGCCTTCCGCGCCGGCGCCGGGCCCGAGCTCCACGATCCAGTCCGTGTGGGAGAGGACCTGAGGGTCATGGTCGACGAGGAGGACCGAATTGCCGTCGGCCACGAGGTCGTCCATCACGCCCGTCAGTCCTTCGATGTTGGAGGGATGGAGGCCGATGGAGGGTTCGTCCAGGACGTAGAGGACGCCGGTGGTGCGGTTGCGGACGGCGCGAGCGAGCTGCATCCGCTGCCGCTCGCCCGTGGAAAGGGTGGAGGCGACGCGGTCGAGCGCGAGATAGGACAGGCCGAGATCCACGAGCCGCCGGGCCGTGTCGTGGAACGACTCGCAGATACGCTCGGCCATCGGGCGCATCGCCGCCGGGAGCGAGGCGGGAACGCCGCGCACCCAGTCTTCCGCCTCCGCGAGCGTCATCCGGCAGGCCTGGTCGAGAGAAATGCCCCGGAGCAGCGGTGCCCGGGCGCGCTCCGACAGCCGCGTCCCGCCGCAGTCGGGGCAGACGTCCTCCTTCAGGAACTTCGCCACACGCTTCATGCCCTTCTCGTCCTTGACGTTGCGGAGGGCGTTCTCGACCGTGTAGAACGCATTGAAGAACGTAAAATCCATCTCGCCCGACTCGCCGGTCTTCCTGACCTGGTAGACCATGTGGTGCTTTTCGGGCGGAGCGTGCAGGACGAGGTCCCGTTCGCGGTCGGTGAGGTCGCGCCAGGGCACATCCGTCCTGACGCCGAGATGGTCGCGGGCGATGTCCTTCATGAGCGACCACATCAGCGACTGCCAGGGCGCGACGGCCCCTTCGTCGATCGAAAGCGAATCGTCCGGGACGATCGATGCCGGGTCCACGGTGCGCACGACGCCCGTGCCCTCGCATCGTTTGCAGGCGCCCTGGGAATTGAACGCCAGCTCCTCCGCGCCGGGGGCGAAGAACCGTTCGCCGCATTGCGGGCAGGAGAGCTCGCGTTCGGCCGCCACGTCGAGCGTCGGCGGGAGGTAGTGCCCGTTCGGACAGCGGTGCGAGGCGAGGCGTGAAAACATGAGCCGCAGGGAGTTGAGCAGCTCCGTCGCCGTGCCGAAGGTCGAGCGGATGCCCGGAACGCCCGGCCGCTGACGGAGGGCCAGCGCGGCGGGGACGAAGCGCACGTCCTCGGCTTCCGCCCGTTCCGCCTGCGTCATCCGGCGGCGCGTGTAGGTGGACAGCGATTCGAGGTAGCGCCGGGACCCTTCCGCGTAGACCACGCCCAGCGCAAGCGACGACTTTCCGCTTCCCGACACGCCCGCCACCCCGACAATCTTCCCCAGCGGAATGTCCACGTCGATGTTCCGAAGATTGTTCTTCCGGGCCCCGCGGACCTCGATGGCGGTAGGTCTTGTCTTCATCGTGCACCTTTCAGATGACGCTTTTCCGTCGCAGATGGGGGTGTGCTTCGAGTCCTCCGTCGGACGGGGAGGAGGGCATGACGCCCTTCCGAAAATGGGGCGGCATCAGTCTGGACAAAAGGTTTCATGGCGGGCCAAAGACTACCAAAACCGCCTTCTCTCGACAAGCAAGGCCCTGTCGGCAGGAAGTCGCGGCGCGCAGGTTTTGCAGGCACCTATTTCCGGGCTTTTTCAGAGTCCGCGAGCGGTTTATTCCCGCCCTTCACGGACTTCGAGAAGGTCAGGACATTGCGGTTGCCTTCGCGGTGGTAGAAGACGAAATCGGCCATTTTTTTCACGATGAAGATGCCGAGGCCGCCGATGGGGCGGTCGGCCGCGGAGAGCGTGGTGTCGGGGTCCGCGTGGGCGAGCGGGTCATAGGGCTTGCCGTCGTCGGAGATGGACAGGCGCGCGATGGTGCCGCCGGCGATGGAGGCGTCGACCTCGAAGGTGGTCGCGCCGGAGTAGCTGACAACGTTGGAGGCGATTTCGTCGAGCATGATGTGGAGGGCCGAGGCCAGGGCGGGGTTGGCGTCGGCAAGGACCTCGTCGAGGAAGTCCGAGGAGGCGGCCAACCCTTCCCGGGTGGCGGGGAAGGAGCGCGAAACGCGGTGCGGGGGCTCGAGCTGCTGGACGGCGAGGACGGTCAGGTCGTCGGCCGCAGGTGCGCCCGCCGCGAAGGCCGCCACGGCGGCGCGGACCACCCGGGAAATGCTGGCGGGTTCGCCGTCGGGGGCGGCATGGAGGGTCTCTTCGAGGCGCTCTTCGCCGAACAGCTCGCCCTTGGCGTCCATCGCCTCGGTCACGCCGTCGGTATAGAGGAAAAGGGTGTCGCCGGGCGCGAGCATGAGGGTGCGCGGCCGGTAGGTCGCATTGCCGAACACGGCGAGCATGGGACCGGACTTGCCGCGCAACCATTCCACGGAGCCGTCCGCCCGCCGCACGAGAGGCGGGTTGTGGCCGGCGTTGGCGTATTCGACGCGGCCGGTATGGACGTCGAGCACGCCCACCCACGCGGTCAGGAACATGTTGGCGGGGTTGTTGCGGCAGAGTTCCGCGTTGGCGGCGGCGAGGGCGGCGGCGGGGTCGCGGTCGGCGAGGATGCGGTTTTTGAGGAGGCCCTTCGCGGTCATCATGTAGAGGGCGGCGGTAATGCCCTTGCCGGAGACGTCGGCCACGAGGAAGGCGATGCGCGTTTCGTCGAGCCGGAAATGGTCGTAGAAGTCGCCGCCGACTTCGCGCGCGGGCGTCATGGAGGCGGAGAGGCGGAAGACGGGGTTTTCGGGCGGCTCGTTGGGAAGGGAGGAGGTCTGGATGGTCTTGGCGAGTTCGAGCTCCGCGCCGATGCGCCGGACGCGTTCTTCCGCGGCGGCGCGCAGGGCGTCCACCGTCGCGTTGATGTTGTCGGAAAGCTCGGCGAACTCGAGGCTCGTGCGCACGTCGGCGCGCCCCGCGAGGTCTCCACCCGCGATGCGGTGCAGGGCGCCGCCGATGAGGTGGACGGCATCCGTCACCCGTTTGCGGAGCATGCGCGAAACGGACAGGAAAAGCACGGCGAAGACGGCGAGCAGGACGACGCACATGCGCGGCATGAAGCGGTCGCGCGAGGCGAAGGCGTCCTCCACCGGATCGGCGAGGATGGCGAGGTAGTTGCGGACGGGCCCGGCCAGGCAGAACATCTCCATCCCGGAGAGTTCGGCGCGGAAGAGCGTGCCGGTGGGGACTGCGGCAGGGTCGAGGCCGGTCGCTTCGAGGAGGGATTTGCCCGCGAGCGACATGTCGGCGTGGCTGGTGACGGTGCCGGAGGAATCCACGAAGATGATGTAGCCGCGCTCGTCGATGTGCCAGCTGCGGGTGTAGCCGTAGGCGCGCTGGCGCAGGTATTTGAGGAAGCGCGCTTCCGACCAGCCGACCTCGACGTAGCCGCTGCGGTCCGGGTAGCGCGCGGCGGCGTATTTGAAGACTTTGCCGTCGGAGGTGCGCGGCCGGTCCGGCTGCGACATGTATTCTGGACCGTCCGGCTCGAGAAGGACCAGGAACTCGGACCACTGCTCGCCATGAACCTTCTCGCCGACCAGGCGGCTACCTCCGACGACGACCCCGTTCGTGTTGATGTCGTAGAGCTCGGCGATCTCCTCTTCGGCGCAGATCGCGGCGACTTCTTCCGGGGCGATCGTCCCGGAAGAACCGAACCGCTGCGCGATGTCGCGGGCGATCGAGACGAGCTGGAAGTCCGCGCGGTCGGTGAATCCGGTCGCCACGTCGCGGTAGTTGATGCGCAGGAGCGTTTCCACGTCCTTCCGGGCGCGCAACGTTTCGCCCTTCCACAGCGTGAAGGCCGCCAGGCAGAAGGAGACGGCGACGAGGACGAAGAGCCGGAGCCGGAGCTGGGTGGAAAGGCGCAGCATGGCCTGCGGGCGGGACGGGCGTCGGTCAGGCGATCTCGAAGATGCCGTCCAGCCCCGTCACCTCGAAGACGCCGCGCACCATCTCGTTGGGATTTGCCACGAGCATCTTGCCGCCCTTGGCCGACATCTCCTTCTGAGCCCCCAGCAGCACCCGCAGCCCCGACGATGCAATGTATTCGAGCTCCGTGAAGTCGAACACCAGCTCCTCCACCCCGTCCAGCTTCACCGCCGCTTCCAGGTCGGGGGAAGTGTTCGTGTCGAGGCGCCCGGAGAGCGCGAGGGTCAGCTTGCCGTTTTCAAATGTCTTGTCGATGGTCATGGGAGTCCGCTCCTTGATTGTGTCCCCCCATCCTAGCAGGGCGCCCCCCCGGAGGGAAATCATTTTTGCCCCCTTTCGCCATCAATAGGGTGCGCTTTTTGTTTGTTGCATGGCTCGTCGGGGCGCGCACACCGCTTCCGCTTTTTCTCGATATTATCGATATTTTCGAAATTATCGACAATATCGAGTGTCCTTGCATCTCTTTCTTGCAAAGCATTAGCGCCCGGGCGTGGCAAGAGCGGGCCCCCTCTTTGGCTCTATGGCCGGACGCGCGGTGGCGTGGCGAGGACGGCGTCGACGCGTTGGAGGAGGGTGGGCCCGTCGATGCGCTCCTCGAGGGTCTGGGCAAGCGTCTTGATGCCGGAAAAACCGCGCAAATAGCTGATGATGTGGGCGCGCAGGACCAATACGGCGGTGAGCTCCTCGCCGAGCTTGAGCTCGCGGGGGCCCCGGCGGCTCATGAGGGCGCGTTCGCGTTCGAGATGGGTGACGATGGTGGCGCGGATTTCCGCCGCCGAAGGCGGAGGAAGAAGTGTGCCGGTGGCGGCGTAGTGGCGGAGGGCGCGGAAGAGCCACGGATTGCCTAGGGCGGCGCGCCCGATCATGACGCCGTCGATGCCGGTCTGGCTGACCATCCGGGCGGCGTCTTCGGGACGCTTGAGGCCGCCGTTGCCGATGACGGGGATGCGCCGGGCGGCCTTGACGGCGGCGAGCTGCTCCCAGGCCGGCGGCCCGGAATGCCGGGCCAGGGTGGTGCGGGCGTGTAGGAAGATGGCCGCCGCGCCGGCATTTTCGGCGGCGGCGGTGATGTCGAGGGCGTTGAGGTGGTCTTCATCCCAGCCGATTCGCGTCTTGAGCGTGACGGGAAGAGGCGCGGCGGCTTGCACGACGGCGCGGACGATGGCTTCGAGCTTGGCTGGATCGCGCATGAGGCCCGCGCCGTCTCCCCGGTTGCGGATCTTGGGCACGGGACAGCCTGCGTTGATGTCAATGAACGCAAACTGTCCGGTTTCGGCGACGGCCCGGGCGGCGGAGGCCATGACCGCCGGATCGGAGCCGTAGATCTGGGTGGCGACGAAGCCGGATTCGCTGGGCCAGGTTTCGAGATAGGCGGCGGTTCGGCGGTGCCCGATCATGAGACCATAGGCGTTGACCATCTCGGTGACGGCCGCGCCGCAGCCCGCTTCGAGGCAGAGCGACCGGAAAGCCGCATCGGTGTAGCCCGCCATCGGCGCAAGAAAGACCGGCCAGCGGATTTCAAGGTCGCCGATGCGGATGGGGCAAAGTCGGAGCGGAGGGGCTTCGGGCTGGGGACCGGCGGCGGACGGCGGTGCGTCTGGGGGAGGCGGGAGGGACATGGCTGGCGAAGGCGGAACAGCAGAGCAGGAACAAACAATCCAGGCACCCACCGCCCCGGCAGAACTGCGGCGGCGGTGGTGCGGAGCCCGGACGGGCAGGATTCGGCCTAGTACTTGCGGATGAGCGAACGGACGACGCCGCCGATCACCAGCGAGCGTTTGGCCCGGATGAACTTGTAGTGGGAGTTCGCGGGCTCGAGGCGGATGCCAGCCGGGTCAGGGACGTAGTACTTGAGCGTCCATTCGCCATCCACGCAGGCGACGACGATGTCATGGTCGCGGGGCGTGGACTCGCGTTCGACGATGACCAGGTCGCCGTCAAGGATTCCAGCGTCCTTCATGGAGTCGCCGCGCACGGAAAGCATGTAGTAGCGGTCCTGCTCGTTGCCCGGAACCAGGTATTCGTCGAGGGAGATGGCCGGGGCGTCGGCGAGCTGCTCCTCGTCGACAGGAAAGCCCGCGACGATGGAGCCGAGCTGGCGGAGGGGCGCGGTCAGCTTGGGCAGCATGGAAAGATGCCCATGCTTGCGCTGGACATAGCCAAGACGCTCCAGCTTGGTCACGACCTGCGAGACGGAATTCTTGGACTTGTAGTTGAACAGCTTGACCATCTCCTCGAACGTGGGGGAGCGGTGCTCTTCCTGGAAGAACCGGCGAAGAGCGGCAATTCGGTCGCTGATGTTGATCGGACGGGCGGACATGGGAACTCCTTTCGTAGTGGGACCTATCATGGGTGACGCCTGAATCATAGTGGAACGCACGTTCGTGTACAAGTGTTTTTTGCACAAATGTGCAAAAAAGAACTTCTAGGCCGCCCCGCTCGGTGCCCACGGTCAATTCCACGCCCGCCCTGCCTGCCGACTCCACTCCCCCTGCCCCCTCCCGCAAAGGGCAATTTCCGATAATATCGAGAGCCCTTGGGCCTTTTTCTGGCCAAAAGGCTGCGCTGCGGCGCCGCGCTAGGCGCGGACGGCGAGCATCTTGTCGATGGGGGCGCGGGCGCGGCGGATGGTCTCCTCGTCGAGCTCGATGCGGGGGGCCATGTCGCGGAGGGCGTCGCGGACGTCCTCCAGGGTGATCTTCTTCATGTTGGGGCAGAGGACTTCGGGTTCGAGCGGATAGAAGGTCTTATCCGGGTTTTCCTGGCGGAGGCGGTGCAAAAGTCCGCATTCGGTGCCGACGATGAACTCCTTCGCGGTGGCCTCGCGGACGTAGCGGAGCATTCCGCCCGTGCTCAGGGCGTGGTCGGCGACCGCGACGACGGCGGGCAGGCATTCGGGGTGCACGAGCACCTCCGCGCCGGGATGGGCGGCGCGCGCGGCCTCGATCTGGCGGGGGTGGATCCGGTTATGGGTCGGGCAGAACCCGGGCCACAGCGAAATTTTCCGCCCGAGGGTGGCGGCGACGTTCGCGCCGAGGTTGGCATCGGGCAGGAAGACGATTTCGCGGTCCTGGGGAAGCCCGCCGACGAGGGCCTCGGCGTTCCCGGAGGTGCAGCAGATGTCCACCTGGGTCTTGGTCGCCGCCGTGGTGTTCACGTAGGCGACGACGAGCGCGTCGGGGTGGGCCTTGCGGTATTCGGCGACCGCCTCGGGCGTGGCCATGTCGGCCATCGGGCAGCCGGCGTCGGGGCGCGGATGCAGCACCACGGCCCCGGGGGAGAGGATCTTCGCGGTCTCCGCCATGAACCGGACCCCGCAGAAGACGATCACCGGGGCCTCGCAGGCCGCCGCCTTCCGCGACAGCTCCAGCGAGTCGCCGACGTAGTCCGCGATGTCCTGCACCTCGGCGCGCGTGTAGTTATGCGCCAGGATCACCGCCTTGCGCTCGGCCGCCAGCTGGCGGATCTCCTGGACGATGGCCGACTCCGCGACCGCCTTATCGCTACCTTCCTGCGTCATCCCGCACCTCTCTCTCGTTGTGATTTCACGGCTAAATGTTCGAAAAATCGCGTTTCCTGGCCTGCACGACCGGCTCCAGCTGGCGATAGACCGCCTCGAACCGCGGAATCACCGATTCCGGCGTGAACCGCGTCTCGACGAAGGTCCGCGCCGCCGTCCCCCAGGCCAGCGCCAGCGCCTCGGAGCCGATCAGCTCCGACCAGGCCTCCGCGACCTCCACCGGCGTGGCCGATGACGCCAGCAGCCGCCCCCGCACCCCGTCCTCCACAAGCTCGCGGTTTCCGCCGCAGTCCGTCGCCAACACCGGCAGCGAGGCCGCCATGTATTCAAGTATCGTGTTCGACAGCCCTTCGTTTGCCTTGGGCACCAGCGCCCCGGCCCGCACATGCCGCAGAATCCGGGTCACGTCGTTCCGCTCGCCCCAGAAGACAACCTGCCGCCGCACCTGCAGCTCGTTCGCCAGCGACTCCAGGGCCCCCCGCTCCACGCCGGCGCCGACCACCCACAGCCGCGCCTCGGGATGCCGCAGGAGTACGCCCGCCAGGGTCTTGAGCAGCAGCCCCGTATTCTTTTCTGGATCCAGCCGATTCACCACGGCGAGCCGCCATTCCGCGCCCTCCGACCAGTCGATGCCGTCCGGCGCCCCCTCCGGCCGCACCGCCGCGCCCGCGACCGCCTCCCGGTCCCGTTCGCGCAGGTCCAGGATGTTCGGGATGAGCACCATCTTGCTGTTTTCCACCCCCGACTCCAAAAAATGCGCCCGTACGGCCTCCGCGTTGACCACGACCTTCATCGCCCGGCGGTCCGCGCGCCGCAGCAGCGACTGCTTCCAGGCCGGATAGATCGCCCCGAGATCGCGCCGGCTCGTCACCAGCGGAATCCCCGCCAGCTGCGCCGCAAACTGCCCGAAGACCGCCGCGTCCGCGTCCCAGGTGTGCAAGAGGTCGATCCGCTGCGCGCGCAACCATTTCGCCACGCGGACAAGCTCCGCCAGCGTCCCCGGACGCGCCGCGTGGCGGATCCTGACCTCCCGAGAGCCGCCGCACGCCTTTTCCAGCCGTTCTATGAAGAACCCCTGCCGCCGGAAGGCCATCGGCCGCACGGTCCATCCCCGCTCGGCGAGGCCGACGCACACCCGCGCGCACTGCCCCTCCGTGCCGCCCCGGCTCCAGTCATAGGCCCATTCCGCGACGCGCATCGGAAACCCTCGGAAACGCCCCCTACTCCCCTGCCCCGTCCAGCGCCGCAAACGCCGCCCGCGCATTCGCCACGAACGTCCGCACCATCGCGGGGTCCTTCCGGCCGTCCGCGCCTTCCACCCCCGTATGCGAATCGACGCCCGCCGGCCTCACCACGCGGATCGCCTCCGCGACATTCTCCGCGCGCAGCCCTCCCGCCAGCACCACGGGACGCGGCGAAAGCTCGACCAGCCGCCGGCTGATGCTCCAGTCATGCGTCAGTCCCGTCGCGCCCTCCTGGCCCGTCGCCGGATTGAACGTGTCCGTGATGTACGCATCCACGAACTCGGCCGTCTCCGCCACCAGCCGCCGCAAGGCGTCCTCGTTGCCCGCGCGGATGACGAGGCTCTTGAGGACGACCAGGTCCGGGGCCTTCCGGCGCAGCTCGCGGAGCTCCTCCGTGGCGATCGCCCCATGCAGCTGCACGATCCCGGCCCCCAGCTCGGCGCAGAAGCGGATGATGTCGTCCGCCTTCGACAGATACGTGATCAGCACCCCGCGCGGCCCGCGCCCCCCCGCCGCCGCCCGACGCCCCTCCAGCCCCCGGATGATCTCCGCGGCCTCCGCCTCGCTCAGGTCCTCCTTGTTCACCGTCAGGCGCAGGGGGAATCCCAGATAGTCCGCGCCCGCCGCCGTCAGCAGGTCCGCCTCGGCCCAGTCGATCACGCCCGCGATCTGCACCAGCGGCAGCGCCAGGCGGCTACCCTCGAAATTCTTCATGGTTCACCCCTTTTCATCCGTCTTTTCTACGCCGTGGGCCGCCAGGATGCGCTCCACGATCTTCGTCGTGGACAGTCCTTCGACCATCGGGGCCAAAACGACCTTGCCCCCGGCCGCCTCCACCGCCTCGCGGCCGCTCACGTAATGCGCCCAGTCCTCGGCCTTCACTAGCACGTCCGGCAGCACCTCCGCCACCAGGTCCTTCGGCTCGTCCTCGCCGAAAAACGTCACATAGTCCACGCATTCCAGGGCCGCCATCATCCGCGCGCGGTTCCGTTCGTCGACGACCGGGCGGCTCGGCCCCTTCAGCCGCCGCACGCTCGCGTCCGTGTTCAGCGCCACCAGCAGCGCGTCCCCCAGGCCCCGCGCATACTCCAGATAGCTCGCATGGCCCGCGTGCATCAGGTCGAAGCAGCCATTCGTCATCACCAGTCGGCGCCCCTCCCGACGCAGCCGCTCCCGCAGCGCCGGCAGGTCCTCGCGGGCGACGATCTTGTCCTCGGCCTTTCTCACTTGTCCCCTCCCTTCGGGGTGGGTGTCGCCGACATGCCCGCCTCCCAGCCGGTCTTGATCTGACCCCGCAGGATGCCCCGCTGGATGTCCGCCACCTCCCGCTTCAGCCCCGCCGGGACCGCGGCGTCCAGGTCATGGTAGGACGCGAGCCCGATGCCGTGGTTGGCGAGGTTCCCCACATACGTCGTACCGCCCCAGAACTGCCCTTCCAGCATCCCTTGCAGGTTCTCCCGCACCGCGCGGTCCATCCGCTTGATGCACGATGTCAGCAGGATGTCCGACACCTCCGGCACCGTGTAGTACTGGTCCGTGTCCACCCCAATCGCCCACCGTCCGGCCGCCTTCGTCTCCATCAGCGCCCCGAACCCCGTAGCGCCGGCCACCGGGAACATCACATCCGCGCCCTCCTTCAGCAGCCGCCGCGCCAGCGTGGCCCCCGCCGCCGGCCGCGTGAAGCTCCCCACGTAGTCGCCCATCACCCGCACGTTCTTCTTTTTCTTCTTATTATAATGGGCCACCCCGTTCACATAGCCCACCACGAACTCGTTCACGCTGTCCACGTCCATCCCGCCGATCCACGCCACCGCCGGATCCTCCGGGTCCTGCATGTCCGCCCACGCCGCCGCCAGATAGCCCGCCGGAAACGCGCACTCGTCCACCTGGAACGCCAGCACCTGGACATTCTCCAGCAGCGGCGCCTCCTTCGCGTCCACGCCCATGAAAAACGTCTTCGGATACTGCCGCGCCACCTGCCCCAGCGCCTTGCTCATCCCGTAGCCGATCCCGATGATCACCCGGTAGTTCCGTTCCGCCAGCGCGCACATCTGCTTCGCGAACTGCTCCTCCACCAGCGGCTCGTAGAACTGCACGAACAGCGGCGCCCCCGCGTACATCAGCTCCTCCACCCCCTCCCGGCAGTTCTGATTGAACGACTGGTCGTTGAACCGCCCGCCATCCGAGATCATCGCCACGCGCAGCGGCTCCCCAGACGCCTTCCACGCCGACACCACCGCCAGCGCCGCCGCAAACACCCCGCCCGCAACCATTTTCAACATCCGATTCATGATTCCTCCTCAAACGCGCCAATCCTACACCTCTCCCCCTCCCCCCGCAACCGCAATCCGCCCCCGCCTTCCAAGCAGCCACTCCTTGGCAAAAAGTTCGCGGGATTCCCCGTCCCTGCGTCCCAGCGTCCCCGTGTCCCACCCATCCCTCTTTTCACTCTTCTCTTTTCACTTTTCACTGCGGCGGCCCCGCGCCTGTTCCTTTTGCATTGCCTTGCGCCAGAATCCGGCTACAATCCGCCCTTTCCTGCGCCTCGCGCGCGCACGCCCCATCCATCTCGGAAAGGACACCCCATGGACCCAGTTCTCGAAATCCTCCGCCACGACGCCCGCACCTCCGTCGAAGACATCGCCCGCATGACCGCCCTCAGCCCCGAGGACGTCGCCGACCGCATCGCCGGCTACGAAAGGCAGGGCGTCATCCGCGGCTACCGCGCGCTGGTCAACGACGACCGCCTCTCCGGCGCCGCCGAGCGCGTCACGGCCGTCATCGAGGTCAAGGTCCAGCCCGAGCGCGACGGCGGATTCGACCGCATCGCCCGGCGCATCGGCGGCTTCCCGGAGGTCGTCAACATGTACCTGATGAGCGGCAAGTACGACCTCCTCCTCTTCGTCGAGGGCGACTCCCTCCGCAAGGTCGCCGGCTTCGTCAGCCGCCACCTCGCCACCCTCGACGGCGTCCTCTCCACCGGCACCCACTTCATGCTCAAGACCTACAAGGAGGACGGCGTCCTCATGGA
>JAEEGH010023432.1_pt1 | contig 12554 bp, 10 predicted proteins | sample 9134181 | NCBI WGS metagenome assembly JAEEGH01 (sample SAMN16246544, study PRJNA631951) | gut metagenome | biome: gut microbiome; feature: rumen; material: DP-attached | host: Bos | place: Iran: Karaj | collected 2018-10 | reverse complement strand
CCATGGGGAGCCTGTGGCTCTGCAGGGACCCGTCGCTGGACCGTCTCGTCGTTGCCAAGAGACTCAACGCGAACCTGAACCAGCAGGATATCTACATCAAGAGATTCCTGCAAGAAGGGAGCATCCTCGCCCACCTGAATCACCCGAACATACTCCAGCCATACGCCCTCTGGAAAGACAGCGACGGCAACTACACGATGTCGATGGAGTATATACAAGGTTCAAGCCTCAAGGATTTGCTCTTGAGGAACAAGCGACCGCCCATCTGGGTCGTCGAGACCATCCTCTACGAACTTTTAAGCGCATTGAGCCATGCCCACCGCAACGGAGTCACCCACCGCGACCTCAAGCCCGCGAACATGATGATTGACAAGGACGGACGTCTGCGACTCCTCGACTTCGGCATCGCCCACACCGAAACGCCGCTCGAAATCGGCAAGGAACTCACGCAGACCGGTTGCATCATCGGCACCGCTGCCTACATGAGCCCGGAACAAATCATGGGCGAAAAAGTCAATTACGCAAGCGACCTCTTTAGCGTAGGCATCATCGCAAGCGAAATGCTCATCGGCGAGAACCTTTTCCGCGGCAAGGACTTCGAAGAAACCCGCGAAAACATCCTCAAGATGAAATTCAAACTGGAAGTGTTCCCCGACGATGTCCCCAAGCCGCTGCGCAAATTCGTGCTGAAACTCCTGAACAAAAGGGCAAGCAAACGACCGTCTTCGGCCTGCGATGCCGCAAACGAGCTTGCCGACCTCATGCATGAATTTCCACGAGACATGACCCCCTACATCGCCGAATGGGCCGATGCCGTGAACGAGGACCAACCAACAGATTCCATCATATCCCCTAACCCGCAAAAAACTACATTTAAGTATGGAATAGGGTTCGTACTTGGAGCTTTAGTTGCTACGATGGTATTTTTAGCCATCAAGCTCATGGTCTAGAAGGATTGGTCCAATGAACTGGATTGACATAGCATGCCTTGCCTGCCTCATCATTTTTGGGGTACTTGGTTATTGGCGAGGATTATTGAACAGCGTATTCAGACTATGCGCATGGGTCGCGGCTATTCTAGGAGCGTACTTTGCCCAAAAACTTTTCGGCGATTATGTTATACAGAACTTCGCGTTCAGTGACTTTACCGCTCGACTCATTTGCACCTGCATAGGCTTCTTGATTCCCTTCCTGCTGTTCTCGTTTATAGGGCATGTGGTCGGAGATTCTATCAAGGATACGATTGTCGGAAAAACGAACCACATTTTAGGGATGCTCTTTGGGTTCCTCAAAGCGTCCATTATTTGCTTTGCGTTTCTCTTCATCTTGCACCTTCTCCCCGTAGAAGGGAACCTCAAGGAAACAAGGAACAACGCCATCGCTTACAGCATTTGCAAGTCCGCCATCGTAGCGATGGGATATTCCTCCGACGAAGTGGATCTCCGTCAAATGGCCAAGGAAAAAGCAAGCGAACTTACAAAGACGATTACGGACAAAGCAAAAGGTTCTACCGAAGAGACCGCGGATTCGCTCAAAAGCGCCGCCAAAAATGCCGCGGATAGTGTAGCAACCAAAGTCACAGAAACTGCCGAAAAGGCAAAAGACGCCGCCATTGCCGCCAAGGACGCCGCTATAAAGACCTTTGAAGGCGAAAAGTCTAGCGCCCCCAAAGATTCAAGCAAAGTCAAGAAATAAAATTGGCAAAAAAAAACAAATCAGTTTCATTAGCGCCTCGCTAGCCGTGACGCGCATTCGCATGCGTCGCGGAGAATTTCTTCTTCCCCATCGACGTGGCGGCCACGCATCACAAACTTGCCGTTGCACATCACGGAATCTATCGCGCTTGAATTTGCGGAATAGACCCAGTTGCTATACACATTATAGCACGGCACCATGCGTTCGTTGTTCAAGTCTATCAGCAAGCAGTCGGCAAGACTGCCTTCCGCAATACAGCCTGCGTTGATTCCGAAGAACTGCGCGACATTGCACGTCGCCATTTTGAGGGCATCTTCGGCAGGGAGCGTTTCTGCTGTTCCCAGATACTTGGCCAAAAGCGCCATCGTCTTCATTTCTTCTTGCATGTCGAGATTGTTGTTCGACGAATCACCATCTGTCCCGAGGCCAAGCTTTAGACCATCTTTGAGCATTTCGGCAATCTGCGGAATACCGCTGTTCAGTTTCATGTTGGAGCACGGATTCAAAATGGCAGTTGCACCCGATTCCGCAAAAATCTTGCGGTCAGACGGTGTGAAATGAGTGCAGTGCGCTGCTGAAAAGTTTTCATCTAGCCCGTCCAAACGTTGCCAGAACTCCACCGGAGTGCAGTTGTATTTTTCTTCGCATTCCTTGATTTCAGTCATCGTTTCGGACAAATGAGTATGAATCTTGTAATGTTCGGAATGAGCAAGTTCAATGAGTTCCGCAGTTTTCTTGTCGCCCACCGTATAAATCGCATGTGGCATTACTACAAGTTGCACGCGTTCTGATTCACCCGTATGATTCTTCAAGAATTCGATGTTTCCTGCCCAAGCTTCCGGTGACATCAGCGATTCCGCGAACGTAACGCCAATCGCAGCACGGATTCCCATTTCTTCGACAACGCGCATCGTCTGCTCGCGATGCCAGTACATGTCCGCAAAAAACACCGTTCCCGACTTAATCATTTCGAGAACAGCCAAACGGCTACCGACACGAATATCCGCATCAGTCAATTTAGCTTCTGTCGGCCAAATGTATTCGCGGAGCCATTTGCCAAGTTCCATGTCGTCAGCAAAGCCGCGCAACAGCGACATCGCCGCATGCGTATGGCCATTATAAAACGCGGGCATAATCGCGAAATGCGAACAATCGACGATTTCAGCGCCATCGTAGTCAGACAGTTCCAGCGGACGCGTAACCTTTTCAAAAAGATTACCGACAATCAAGATGTCGCGCTTTGCACCATCGAAGAAAACGGATTTTAGAATAGTCTTTTTTTGCATAGCGAATATCCGACACAATAACCGGAACGACAATCTAGTTAACGTTCCTCTAGCAGTTTCTTCACGGAGAAAGCAAAATCCTGCAAGCTCGGGTCTCGCGCACCCATCAGCAAAATCGTGTCGCCGGGTTCGGCGTACTCAAGCATTTTCTTTGCGCACTCGTTGCGGTCGGCGATGTAAATGGCCTCGCAACCCTTGAGAATCAAGTCATCCGCAAGGTCGCCTGCGCTAATGTCACGCGTGACCGTTCCGCCAGCGTAATAGATTTCACTGAAGAACATCACATCGTTTTTGCGGTCAAAATCCATATCCATCGGGCGAAGCGTCTTTGCAATAAATTCAACTAAGTCCTTGCGCAAGAATCGCGTCGGGCCAAAGCCATGCGGCTGGAACCAAGCAATCACGCGGCCGACCGTAAAGTCTTGTGCGCTTTTGATGCTTGCGGCAATTTTCGCCGGATTGTGAGCAAAGTCATCGACAAGCGTAATGCCGTTAAACGTTCCGAGAATTTGGTGACGGCGGAACACGCCCGGGAAAGACGAAAGCGCATCGGCACATGTATGGAGCGAAACACCGGCGCGAAGCGCAGCAGCCGTCGCGGCCAAAGCATTTTCCATATTATGTTTGCCCGGCATCGGAATCTCGAACTTCACAAGTTCGTTGCCATGGCGAACGCGGAACTGGATATGCGTCCCGACGGCCCTAAAGTCAATCCCCTGAACACTCACGTAACTTTCATAACCAAAGTCAAATTCACGACCAGCGCTAAACTTCTTTGCGAGCGGGTGTGCATCGTTCACAATCAAGATGTGACCTGCACTCAAAACATTCTGACTGAATTTCAAGAAAATTTGTTCGAGTTCCGCAATTTCTTTGTGGTCTTTGTCGATGTTCAGAATGACGCCAATTTCCGGTTCATAGCGAACAAGCGTTCCATCGCTTTCATCAACTTCGGCAACAAGCCACTGCCCCTTGCCACTCACGGCGTTACCAATCTTACCTTGAGCCTGCAAGTTCACGAGGCCAGCGCCCGTCATCACGGACGGCTGAAGTCCAGCGTAGTCGAGAATGTGGTAAACCATCGCGGTCACCGTTGACTTTCCGCTTGTCCCGCTAATCGCAATCGTGCGCGCTTCCTTTGAAATCTTCGCGAGCATTTCGCTGCGGTGCATCACCGGGACGCCAAGTTCCTTCGCACGCTTCAAATCCGGGTTCGTATCTTCGATAGCAGTGCTCACCACGACTGCGGTAAGACCTTCGACAACGCCGGAACCATCCTGCGCAAAGCACTTGATTCCGCAATCTTCGAGTTGGCTCATGACAAGCGGCTTCTCGGCTTTTCCGTTGAGGAACTCGCCGAACTGACGGTCGCTACCGCTCACAGCAACGCCCTTGCCCACCAAATACTGCGCGATGGCACTCATGCCCACGCCCGCAACACCGATAAAGAAGTATGAATTCATGATTAGGTTTTAGGTTATAGGTTTTAGGGATTAGGTTTTAGGTTAAAGTCACACGCACAAGTGCATCGATAACAGGCGGCGAAGCCGCGATTTTTACTCCTACCACCTGTTACCTATGACCTATTACCTACTCAAGCAGTTCCGGGTCGATTGTGGGTTCGTATCCTGGTTCGACGAAATCTTCCGGGGCGATTCCCTTGCGGCGAGCGGCCTTCATCTGCTTGATGAGTTTGCGTTCAGCAGCCACAGCACGACGTTTTGCAGCTGTCTGAGCCTTTTCAGCAAGGCGCTGAGCACGTGTCTTGCGTTCCTTCACTGGAGCGGCTTCATCCGGCGAAATTTCAAGCGGTTCATCGTATTCGTCAAATTCATCATCTTCGTCAAAACGAATCTGCGCATCGAAATCGCGGAAGCCTTCGTCTTCGTCATACACAGGCGCCGACGCCGGACATTCCTTTTTCAAGAGCTTGAGCACATTTGCAAACGGTTCTTCCATCGGCACTTTGAACGTAAGTTTCTTGTTCGTGCGCGGATGGATGAGTTCAATCTTCACGGCCTGCAAAAGCTGCGCCGGAGCAATTTCAAGAACCTTCTCGGCCACCGGCTTCATCAGAGGCGGCACGCGGTTCAAGCTTTCATCGCGACCATCGTAAAGCGGATCGCCCACGACCGGATGCCCCGTGTAACGGCAATGCACGCGAATCTGGTGCGTACGACCCGATTCCAATTGCAATTCCAAAAGCGTTGCAATCGCAAAGAACTGCTTTGCCGTATAATGCGTGCGGCTTTCCTTACCGCCCTTCACCACCGCCATCTTGAGGCGATTCTTCGGGTTACGGCCAATCGGAGCGTCAATCGTTCCTTCGAGGTCACGCGGGCAGCCCCACACAAGCGCATTATACGTGCGGTGGAGCGTACGCGTTTCAAGCTGGTGCGCCAAATGCCTGTGAGCCACATCGTTTTTGGCGACCACCATAAGCCCCGGCGTATCCTTGTCCAGACGATGGACAATCCCCGGACGGAGCGGACCGTTCACGGTCGAAAGATTTTCCTTGAAATGATGCAAAAGCGCAGCGGCAAGCGTTCCCTTGCTCACACCATTGCCCGGATGCACGACCAAATTGCGAGGCTTGTTGATGACTACGATATCGTCATCTTCGTACACAATGTCTAGCGGAATATCTTCGGGTTCAAGCGTCGAAGATTCCTTCTCGATCATCTTTTCAACGACAACCGTCATCCCCGTTTCTACGCGGAAGTTCTTCACGACTTTGCCACCGCCGACCTTGACCTCGCCCGCTTCAATCAGCTTCTGCACGTCCGTGCGGGAGACATTTTCCATAACGCCGACAAGGAACTTGTCGATACGTTCACCATTATGTTTTTCTTCTACGATGTAATTCATTTTTCGGGATTAGGTTTTATGTGTTAGGCGGGATTTCTTTAGCATTCTTCTCGGCTTCTTTTTCTTCCTTAATTTGCTTGTGAAGTTTGCTCAACAATACTGGTGACAAAATCACGAATGCAACGCCGACAGTCACGAACGAGTCCGCCACGTTGAACGTCGGGAAACGCGTCATGATAAAATCCGGGAAATCGCAGTCGATAAAATCCACCACCTGTTGCATACGCATACGGTCGATGAAGTTTCCGACAGCACCACCGAGAATCATCACGACACCCATACGGCTCAAGTAATCGCGCTTGTCGATGGACTTATAGAACCACATGAGCGCAAAAGCGGCCACAATCGAAATCAGCAAAAAGAACAGCCACGGCGGCAAGAACGGCATCAAGTCCTGCGGACGACTACTGAACGCAGCCCCCTTGTTGTACACAAGCTGGAAACGCACTAGTTCACCAATCACAGGAATTTTCTCGTACGTAAAATTCCCCGCTTCGTCCGTAAAACGCGCTACCGCCCACAACTTCGTCAACTGGTCAGAAATAATGCTAAAAACAATCACCGCTACATGGAACGGCCATTTATTATAAAACTTCGTATTATCTTGCATAAAATCCTTTTTATAGATTGCTTCGCCCCTGCGGGGCTCGCAATGACAATGTCAACCCTTGATTTTCTTATAGGCCTGGTCAATCCACTTGTCCGAATAGAAGTGCATCGACGTTTCCTTGACAATCCGCTTCACCGTGTCGCGAATGATTTTCACCTTCTTGTCCGACGAGAACACCGACACGCCATCCCCGATCAGACTCAAGTTCTCCGCAGCCATAAAGAGCGGCCAAAGGCAGAAGAGTCGCGTACGCATCTTGATATTCGGGATAAGCTTCGTGTAGGCAATTGCATCGTCCAGATGATGCCAAGCCTTTTCGACAAGTTCCGCAAGCACCGCCCCGCACTTTTGAGCGTCCGCACCTTCCTTGAACAAATCGTTCGAATGCGCAAATCCATGACGACGGCAAATTTCTTCAGGGATAAAGCACACGCGGCGACCGGAATCCTCGACGCAGTCCTTCACGATGTTCACGACCTGCAAGGCAAGCCCAAAGCTCACGTCCAGCTTCGAAAGTTCCGCCTCACGTTCCGCACTGATAAAGCACGTGTCTGCCGAGAATAGCTTGGTCAAGAGCTTACCGACAATGCCCGCCACATAGTAGCAGTATTCATCGAGTTCGCCCACGTTCTCAAGCGTAAACCAGCCCGCCGAAAGAGCCGCCTCCTGACGGAGCGCAAACTTCGCCATGCCGCCGCACATTTCAATCACCACATCGCAAACCGGCTTTCTGTACGTTTCCGGAAGCGACTTCAAAAGCGGCACCACGACTTCGGACTTGACGCAGAGATCCTTGTTCGGATCATCGGAACCATGCCAAGACTGCGGGAGTGCAGCTACGAACGTGCGGATTTTTTCGATTTCCAGTTCGCCCGTCTTGAACACATCGGCAAACAGCGCAAGCACGCGGTCCTTTTCGGTCGCCTTCATGTCCGGGTCGTCTTCGACTGTATCCGCAATACGCAAATAGAGGTACGCAAGCAAAATACTGCGGTGCAACTTGCCACGCAAAACCTGGATGTTCAACGCAAACGTGCGCGACACCAGCTGCAAGATGTCTTCGGCGTACTTCCACGCCGCCTTGCCTTCGAGGACTTCCTCTACCTTGTATAAACCATCCAATTTTTCAATCATACTTGCTCAATTTGATCAATAGTCTTTGGCTTTCCTACTGCCTACTAGTACACCTCAAACATTTCCGGCGGGATCTTCTTGGACGCGGCCATCGCCTTCACGTACTTCCAGAAACGGCGATGCGCTTCCGCATTGTGAAGCTTGTGCGCAAAGCTCAATCCAGCACGATCCCTTACATTTTCCTCCGACATTGCAATTCCCTTGCGTTGGATTTCATAATTCACCCAACGGTACTCCAAATAAAAAGCCGACTGGAATAAATCCGTGAGTTTAAATTCCGTCCTGCGCACCATCAAGTAGGCAAGCCCCAAAAAAACGACTATCGATACAATCCCGTAATTAGCATATTCGCCAAGCCCGTACTTTTTCAAGAACCAGACGACAACCACAGCCGTCACCAAAGAAACGAGAAGCGAAAAAAACACATCGCAAAGTCTTAAAAAACTGACCCTACCAGGGTGCTTGACATAAGACTCGGAGACATAGGCCCATTTTTGCCCTCCATTCACCTTTTTTTTCATAAAGACGACGTAGGAAATGTTCCTAAACCAAAAATGAAGCCCAACCCATAAAAGCACGGGCACCCAAAAACCGTATTCCAAGAATGCATCAAAATCCATCATAGCAAAAATAAAAAATTTGCAAAAAATTAAGGACAAAGCCTGCAAAACATAGGCAAAACACAAATGTTAATTTTCATTTACAAACAAACGGTTCTTTTTTTTATCTTAATTTTCAAAAAATCTATCAACATCCCGAAGAATTAGCTAAATTGTTACACCTAATTGTTGATAGATTTTGAACCAGAACGGATGAGGATTGAAGATGCAGGTTGAATGGGAAAGATGTTTGAACTACCTCCACGGGATGTTGTCGGACACGGTATTCAAGACATATTTTGCACAGACCAAACTTGTAAGCCAGACCCCCGGGCACGCGGTTATCGCAGTGCCGCCCGGACTTGATGTCAAAGTTTATTCCGCCTACAAAGACCTTATCCGCCTCGCCTGGAAAGACGTATCGCACGACGATTCACCGGTCGAATTCGAATTCCAGCCGCAGGATGTCTATCAACCGCAAACACGCTCCTCGGAAAATTCATTCCGCGAATTTATCAAGCCGAGCGTTCCGCTCTCTGGCAGCTTCCGTTTCGAAAACTTCGTCCCCGGCGACAAGGCCCAGCTCGCATTCAACGCAGCACTCGCCGTAGCCAGAAATCCGGACGGAACGCAGTACAACCCGCTGTTCATATATGGTTCTTCCGGTCTCGGAAAGACGCACTTGCTCCAGTCCATCGGGAACTACATCCTCGAAGAAGACCCGACCAAGCGTGTGATTTACCTCACATCCGAAGATTTTTCGCAGCAGTACATGAAGTGCCTGCAAGAAAAGCGCATCTCCGAAATGTCCGACTTCTACCGTAACGAAGTCGATATTCTCCTCATCGATGACATCCAGAACTGGACAGGCAAGTACGAAACACAAAACGAATTTTTCTTGATTTTCAATGCGCTGCACCAGGCAGGCAAGCAGATAGTGCTTACGTCCGACGCCCCTGCCGCCGAAGTCAAGAACCTCTCCGACCGCCTCGTGAGCCGTTTTTCGTGGGGTCTCACCGTCGATATCCAGCCGCCTGACGTCGAAACGCGCGAAGCCATCCTCCACAAAAAGGCCGAAGAACGTCACCTCGAAATTAGCGACGAAGTCATCCGTTACCTTGCTGAAAATATTGCAAGCAACGTTCGTTGCCTCGAAAGCGCCATCATCAAGCTCACGCTCCAGTCGAGCCTCATGAGCCACGACATCGACATGAACATCGCACAGAAGGTCGTCACCGAAATCGCCCCGACGCTCCGCCGCCGCGTAAGCCTTGACGCCGTGCTCCATGCCGTATCGCAGCACTACGAAGTTCCCGAGACCAAGCTCATCGAACCGGGCCGCGGCACCAAGGAAATTTCCAAGGCACGCCAAGTCGCCATGTTCCTCATGCGCGAACTCTCCCCCATCAGCTTGCAGAGCATCGGCTCTCGCTTTGGTGGCAAGGACCACTCTACCGTCGTGCATGCCATCAAGAGCGTCAAGAAAGAGATGGAAACCGACCCGAGTTTTGCACGCTTAATTGAAAGTTTGAAGAACGCTATACATGATTAGTATTTAAGAACGACATATACGTTCAAATAAAGGGGGAGTTATGTTACAGATAAAAAAGAATAGATCTATTCTTGCGGCATTCTTTTTTTGCGCACAGGTATTTATTGCCTGTACCGAATCAAATCCGCCATTCCCGGCAGAAGCGATTGCAGAATCCAAGCCAATACAGGAAGAGGCTACAAAGCCCGATTCTACGCAAAAAGAGACCGCAGCCCCTGATTCTACAACAAAAAAGACTACAACTTCCGACTCAACCCTCAAAGAGACTGTAAAGTCCAATTCCACAACAGAGGGTTCAACAAAACGCTTTTCAGGTTTTGACGAGGAGAACGTACTCCACACCTACATTTCGGGAGACGAATCGGGCAAACTCTATTCCGGAAACCTCTACCTGGACTTTCCGGCAGATTCATTCTTGACCAAATTCGAACTCGGCGATATCGTGACCGTGGCGATAAACGGCTACGACACCCTTGAATTGCCGGTAGCGGAAGCCTCGGGAGACGTACCCATCGCATGGTTCATGCTTTCGGCAATAAGCGGTTCAGATAAACTACTCTTGACCATGCATAATGGGCAACTGGCAGAAGTCCTTGGAATCACCGACGTAAAGAACCCCATAGAAGTTATCGTATCCATGAAGGACAAGGGTGGCTTTAAGTTTGGCCTCGAAATGCGCAACGTCCAGTACTTGGACGTTTACGTGGAAAATTATCCGACGCTTTCCATTGAAGAGTTTGCAAACTTCCGGGAAGTCCGCACCACGGGCATGGGCAAGAACAAGCTCTACCGATCTTCCAGCCCCATCGATCCCTGCCTCGGACGCAATCTCAAAGCGGATTCCCTCGCAAAAGAAGCGGGCGTCGCCACGTTTATCAACCTCGCGGATGCAGAAGAGTACGCCATAGCCTTCAACAGATTCGACAGTTCCTACTATTCAACGAAAGACGCCATCTTTTTGGCTCTGCCTGTAGAATTCTTTTCGAAGCCCTTCGAGGAGGGACTAGCAAAAGGGTTCCGCTACATGATCGAACACGAAGGGCCGTACCTGGTACACTGCACCTACGGCATGGACCGCACCGGCTTTACAATCGCTATTCTAGAAGCGCTGATGGGTGCAACGACCGAAGAAATCCAGGCTGACTACGCAAAGACATTCAGCAACTATTACTATGTTGCCGATGGCAAACAAATCATTTTGAACGAGCAACAGGTAGATTTTTTCAAAGCTGTCGTTCTAAGGAATCTAAAGGCAGTCTATCGCGCCAGGGGAATCGACATCCCCGACACAAACAATATTGACTGGGCCACCGCCACAGGAAAATACCTAGAGAAATACGGACTGACTCCGGAAGAAATTTCTGCGTTGAAGGACCGGCTAAAATAATTCATCATTAAAAAAGCCTCGGGACTTACCCGAGGCGATTTTTTTGACCCGTCATCCTGACACCGAACTTTGCTACGTCATCCTGACACCGAAGGTGGGAAGGATCCAGGGAAGTCCTATTACAGGCAATGAGCGCGGAGATCGTCGTCGCTCAGAGTGCTGAGGTATGCAGGCGGCACATCGAGCACGGTGAAGCAACCGGTCTTTCCGTCGTTAGCCTTCATGCGCAGAGCGGCGCGGGCGTAAGCCACGAGAACGCTCGTCGTGAATTCCGGGTTGGAATCGAGCTTGAGGCTGTATTCGATCACGTGCGTGTGTTCCTTGTTCATGCCGGTCTTGCCGGTACGAATCACGAAACCACCGTGAGCGAGGCCGCTGTGGTTCTTGTTGAATTCTTCTTCGCTGATGAAGTTGACCGTGGTGTCGTATTCATCGAAGTAGTTCGGCATCGTCTTGATGGCGTTTTCGATGTAAGCCTTGTCGGCACCTTCTTCGGCAACCACGTACACCAGGCGCGTGTGCTTCTGGCGAGTCGTGAGTTCCGGCATGGAACCGCTACGCACGGCTTCGAGAGCAGCTTCGACCGGGCAGGTGTACTGCTTGGCATTCTTCACACCCTTGATGCGGCGGACAGCGTCGCTGTGGCCCTGGGAAACCCCCTTGCCCCAGAACGTGTAGTCCTTCCCTTCCGGGAGGATGCACGACGCGTAGAGGCGCGCGAGCGAGAACATGCCCGGATCCCAGCCGGCCGAGATCAGCGCGAGATGGCCTCCCGCGTTCGCCGCGTCGCGGACAGCCGCGAAATGGTCGGGAATATGGGAGTGGTTGTCGAAGCTGTCGACGACGTTGAAATGCTCCGCGAGCATCGGCGTCATCACGGGAAGATCCGTCGCCGAGCCGCCGCAGACGATCATCACGTCGATGTCGTCCCGGTACATCTTCACGTCATCCGCCGAGACGACGGGGACGCCGGTCAGCGTCTTCACGTCCGCCGGGCTGCGCCGCGTGAAAACGCGGACGAGCTCCATATCGGGGTTCTGGAGCGCGGCGCACTCGACGCCGCGTCCGAGGTTTCCGTATCCGTAGATTCCGAGTCTCATAGCCGTCTCCTTTCCGTCAGTCCATCGCGAGAAGTGAATCCATATCATAGAGGCCCGCGGGCTTGCCGGTCACGAATTCCGCCGCCGCGAGGGCGCCCTCCGCGAACAGCGCGCGGGAGTGGGCTTCGTGCTTCAGCGTGATCGTCTGGTTGTTCGTGCCGATGATGACCTCGTGCGTTCCGACGATGTTGCCCATGCGGATCGCGTGGATGCCGATCTCTTCCTTCGTGCGCTTGCCCATTCCCGAGCGTCCGCGCGCGAGCGTCGCCTCCGGCCGGACCACCTGCAGCGCGCGTCCGATCGCGAGGGCCGTTCCGCTCGGC
>JAEEGH010023431.1_pt1 | contig 12555 bp, 10 predicted proteins | sample 9134181 | NCBI WGS metagenome assembly JAEEGH01 (sample SAMN16246544, study PRJNA631951) | gut metagenome | biome: gut microbiome; feature: rumen; material: DP-attached | host: Bos | place: Iran: Karaj | collected 2018-10 | reverse complement strand
ATCTGCGCGCGGATCGACTTGACGCGCGCCGCGATCTCAGCAGGATCGCCCGCACCCTCGACGATAACGGTCTTCTCCTTATCGACCTTGACCTGCTTTGCGCTGCCGAGCATCTCAAGCGTGGTCTCCTTAAGATCCATACCGAGCTCGTCGGACACGACCTGACCGCCGGTCAGAACTGCGATATCCTGCAGCATCGCCTTGCGTCTGTCGCCGAAGCCCGGCGCCTTGACCGCGACGCAGGTGAACGTGCCGCGCAGTTTGTTGATGACGAGCGTCGCAAGCGCTTCGCCTTCGACGTCCTCCGCAATGATCAGAAGCTTACGGCCCGCCTGCGCGATCTGCTCGAGCACCGGCAGGATCTCCTGGATGTTGCTGATCTTCTTTTCGGTGATCAGGATCATCGGGTTGTCGAGCACCGCTTCCATCTTGTCGGTATCGGTCGCCATATATGCGGAGCAGTAGCCGCGGTCGAACTGCATACCTTCGACGATATTCAGCTCGGTCTTCATGGTTTTGCTCTCTTCAATGGTGATGACGCCGTCCTTGCCGACCTTCTCCATTGCGTCCGCAATCAGCTTGCCGACCGTTTCGTCGCTCGCGGAGATCGCGGCAACCTGCTCGATCGCGTGCTTCGAACCGACCGGAACGGAAAGTTCCTTGAGTCCGTCGACCGCCTCGTTGACCGCCGCTTCGATGCCGCGGCGAACGACCATCGGATTTGCGCCCGCTGCAACGTTGCGAAGTCCTTCGCGAACGATCGCCTGCGCAAGTAGCGTTGCCGTCGTGGTGCCGTCGCCCGCGACGTCGTTCGTCTTGGTTGCGACTTCCTTCACGAGCTGCGCGCCCATATTCTCAAACGGATCCTCGAGCTCGATCTCTTTTGCGATCGTTACGCCGTCGTTGGTGATGAGCGGCGCGCCGAACTTCTTTTCGAGAACGACGTTTCTGCCCTTCGGTCCGAGCGTGATCTTAACGGTGTTTGCAAGCTGGTTCAAACCGCTTTCCAGCGCTTTTCTGGCGTCTTCGCCGTATTTCAACTGCTTTGCCATGGCTTTATCCTCCTGTTATTCCACAACGGCAAGAATGTCGCCCTGCTTGATCACGATGACTTCCTGCCCGTCGATCTTCACTTCCGTACCGGCGTACTTCTGGTAAACGACCTTATCGCCGACTTTCACGACCATCTCGACGTCCTTTGCGCCGGGACCGACCGCGAGAACTTCCGCCATCTGCGGCTTCTCCTTTGCCGAGCTCGTCAGAAGGATGCCGCCCTTGGTCACTTCTTCCGTTTCGATGTTTTTGATCACAACACGATCGAACAACGGTTTCAACATGTTTCTTACCTCCTGTGAATCTTTTTAGCACTCATTCGATCCGAGTGCTAACCATCGTCCCTAATTATAGTGAGAGGCGCCGCGCTTGTCAATCGGTGAAATGCAACGAAGTTGTGAACTATTCCGATTCCGCCGCTTTTTGTCCGGAATCAGACAAAAATCGCCCCGTATTCCCTTGAAAACGGACCTCGATTCGAGTATACTCAATCTATGATCAAAACATTCAAAATCGGCGGCATGCATTGCGCCGCTTGTGCCGCGTCCGTGGAACGCGTCACGAAAAAGCTGCCGTTTGTCGACAGCGCACAGGTAAATCTTCTGACCGAAAAACTGACTGTCCGCGGCGAAGAAATCGACGACGGACAGATCGTCGCCGCCGTCGAGCGCATCGGCTTTACCGCCGCGCCGTATCAGGCGGAGATGCGAAAGACAGCCGCGGCACAGAAGAAGAACGAACAAAAGGAACAGCTCCGGCGTCTGATCCTTTCGCTGATCTTTGCCGTTCCGCTCATTGTGCTCGCCATGGGACCGATGGTATTTCACATGCCCCTGCCCGCATGGCTGCCGATGCACTCGCTCCGATATGCGCTGGTTCAGCTTGCGCTGACCGTCCCGATCCTTATCATCGGACGCGGTTTCTTCATTCGCGGCTTCAAGGCGCTGTTCTCCGGCGGCGCAAGCATGGACACGCTGATCGCCGTCGGCGTCGGAACCGCCGTGATCTATTCATTGTTCGAAACCGTCCGCTACGCGTGCGGGCACACGCACGGCATGCTCTATTACGAATCCGCGGGCATGATCCTTACGCTCGTCACGCTGGGCAAGTATTTCGAGAGCTTATGCATGACGCGCACGACCCGCGCGATTGAAGAGCTCGAAGCATTGAAGCCCGAAACCGCAACCGTCGTCGGAAAGGACGGCAGCGAAAAATCCATCCCGACCGCAGAACTGCTTAAAAAGGACCGCGTGCTTGTTCGTCCGGGCGAACGCCTCCCCGCCGACGGCACACTTGTTTCCGGGCACGCATCGATCAACGAATCCATGCTGACCGGTGAAAGCTTACCCGTCGAAAAAAAGACCGGCGATCCGGTCGCCTGCGGCAGCATTGCAGAGGGCTCCTCCTTCCTTTTCGAGGTCACCGCGACCGACGAGGAGACCGGTCTCGGACAGATGATCCGCATGGTCGAGGAGGCGCAGAACGAGAAGGCGCCGATCGCGCGGCTTGCAGACAAGATCAGCCGCTGGTTTGTGCCCGCCATCATCGGAATTGCGCTCGTCGGCGCGATCATTTGGCTGATCGTCACCAAAGACGTCGAAAAAGCCGTTCGCGTGGCGGTCTCCGTGCTCGTCATCGCCTGTCCGTGCGCCATGGGTCTTGCAACGCCCACCGCGATCATGGTCGGCACCGGTCAGGCGGCAAAATACGGCATTCTTTTCAAGAGCGGCGCAGCGCTCGAAGCGCTGAACGGCGTTTCCGTGCTTGCGTTCGACAAGACCGGCACGGTCACCGAGGGCAAGCCGGTCGTCACGGAGATCCATCCCATCGGCTCGGACGAGAACGACTTTCTTTCCCTGTTCGCCTCCGCCGAACAGCAGAGCGAGCACGTCCTTGCGAGAGCGGTTCTGAACGCTGCGAAGGAGCGGGATCTTCCGCTGCTGCCGTCCGAAAGCTATACGGCGGTATCCGGTCTCGGCGCGCGCGCCGTCGTCGGCGGACGGTCGCTTGCGTTCGGCAATCGCGCGTTTGTCGAATCCTGCGGCGCATCGGTCGGAACGCCGCCGGAAACGGACGCCTCGATCCTCTACCTTGCCGAGGGCGAAACGCTTTTGGGATACATTCTTGTATCCGATACGCTGCGTCCCGACAGCAAAGAGCTCTTTTCCGAGCTTCGGCGCATGCATAAAAAGACCGTCCTGCTGTCCGGCGACCGCAGAGCGACCGCGGAACGCATCGGAACGGCGCTCGGCGCGGACGAGATCCTCTCCGAAATGCTGCCGGACGAGAAGCTCAAAGCGATCGACCGTCTGAAAGCCGACGGCAATACTGTTGCAATGGTCGGCGACGGTGTGAACGACGCGCCCGCGCTTGCAAAAGCGGATCTCGGCTTTGCGGTATCCGACGGAACGGATGTCGCCGTGGAATCTGCGGATGTGATCCTGACCGGCGGAAAGGTTTCCCGCATCATCGACGCGTTCCGCGTTTCGAAAGAAACGATCCGCGTGATCCGTCAAAATCTCTTCTGGGCGCTGTTCTACAATCTGATCTGCGTACCGTTTGCGCTTTCCTCGCTGATCGAGCCCTGGATGGGCGCGCTTGCGATGAGCTTTTCTTCGGTCACGGTCGTCAGCAATGCGCTCCGTTTACGGCATATTCTGAAAAAAGGTGAAAAATCGCAAAAATAATCCTTGCATTGTGGAATCTTTTGTGTTAGAATGTACTCCGTTCGTATCGGGAAACCGATCGGACAAATCTTACAGGGGGTGAAATGCTTTGGCAAACATCAAGTCCGCTATGAAGCGTGCGAAGACTTCCGTTGGTGAAAACCTCAGAAATCGCATGGACAAGTCCGAACTCAAGACCGCTGTCCGTCGTTTTGATGAAGCGCTGAAGTCCGGCGATAAGGAAGCTGCGGAAGCGGCTTATCTCGCGGCTGTCAAGACCGTTGATCAGTCCGCCGCGAAGGGCGTTATCCACAAGAACGCAGCAGATCGCAAAAAGGCACAGTTGGCAAAGAAGCGCGCAGCCGCGAACAACTGAACCCCGGTATTCGCATGATAACGGCGTCCGATTTCTCGGACGCTTTTCTTTTGTGTCGGATTTCTCTTGCATTCTCGATCCGCCGCGTTTAGAATAGGACCGTAAGGAGGAACGATGGCAACGGACGGCTTTACCTTATACGCATGCATCACGGAACTTCAGTACCTTGTCGGCGGCAGAATCGAAAAGATCAACGAGCCGGACAGGGATATTCTGATCCTCACCGTTCGCACGCCCGAATCCGGACGTGTGAAGCTGATGCTGTGCATCCACGCCGAAAACGGACGCATTCAGACGGTTTCCAAATCCTTTGAAAATCCCGAGAACGCGCCTGCTTTTTGTATGCTTCTGCGCAAGTATCTGATCGGCTGCCGGATCGTTTCGATCGAACAGGCAGGTCTGAACCGCATCGCCGTCTTTACGCTGTCCGGCAGAAACGAGTTCTTCGACGCGGTCGGCATGAAACTGATCGTCGAAATGATGGGACGCCACGGCAACGTCTTTCTCGTCGGCGAGGACGGAAAGATCATCGACTGTCTGCGGCACTTCGGCATCGCGGAGAACGCTGCGCGCATCTGCCTGCCGAACGTTCCGTACGCCGCGCCGCCCGAAGCGGAAAAGCGTGATCCCTTCACGGCGACCGCCGAAGAAATCGACGAAGCGCTGAACGGAATGTTCACGCCGAACCGTCTTATCGCCGCGTTTCACGGCGTTTCAAAGCTTTGTGCGGAACAGATCGTTCCCGACGGAACGACGGCATCTGAGGCCACCAGGACAGCTTACACCGTCTTCCGTCAGCTTGCGGAAAAACGGTTCGAGCCGCATATCGTTCCGAACGCGGGCGTTCTGCCGTTCCGTCCGAAGAACGCCGTGGGCATTCCCTGCGCATCCGTAAACGAAGCCCAGGACCGCTTCTACCGTGCGCGTGACGAGCAGGCGATCCTTTCAAAGCTTCGCACATCCCTGCGCGCCGTGCTGGATCACGCGAAAAAGCGCACGGAAAAGAAGCTTTCGGAGTGTACGAAAACAATCGGCGACGAGGAACATATCGAGCGGGACAAGCTGTACGGGGAGCTGCTTTTGAGCGCGGACAGCGTGCAAAGCGGGCGATCCTCCGTCACCGTAACGAACTATTACGCCGATCCGGTCGAACAGATCGAGATCCCGCTTGATCCGAAGTACTCCGTTTCAGACAATGCGCAGCGCTATTTCAAGCGTTACCGCAAGAACAAGGCCGCACGCGCTTATGCGCTCGAACAGACCGAAGGACTGAACGCCGAACTCGATTACTTGAAAGGCCAGCTTCTGAACGTCGCCGCATGCGGCACGCGCGAAGAGCTGAACGAAATTCGCGACGAGCTGGTCCGGCAGCGGTATATCCGCGAGCAGACGAATGAACGCCGTTCCCCCGTTTCCGCGCAGAGCCGTCCGCTGCATTACCGCGCACCGGACGGGACCGATATCTTCGTCGGCAAGAACAATCTGCAGAACGAGCGGATGATCAGAAACGCCGATCCGTTCGCAACATGGCTGCACGCAAAGGGCGTGCCCGCCTCGCATGTGATTCTGAACGGCACAGAGCCGTCGCGCGAAACGCTGTTCCTTGCCGCAAAGATCGCCGCCTATCACAGCGGCGCGTCCGCGTCCGAAAACGTGCCTGTCGATTACACGCAGGTGCGATATGTGAAAAAACCCTCCGGCGCTCGCCCGGGCTTCGTCAATTATTTTCATCAACACACGCTGTACGTCACGCCGTCGCTCGAAGCGATCGCACCGTACCGTGTCGGGGAGGACAAATGAAACTGTTACTTGCAACCAACAACGCGCATAAAGCGCGCGAGATCCGTGAGATTCTCGGCGACAGCTTTTCCGAGATCGTCACCATGCGCGACGCGGGAATCGACTTTGAGGTCGACGAGGACGGCGAAACATTCTGCGACAACGCGCTGAAGAAAGCGGTCGAAACGCTGAAGTATGCCGGCGACCGGTTTGACGCCGTGCTTGCGGACGACAGCGGGCTCTGCGTGGACGCGCTGGACGGCGCGCCGGGCGTGTATTCCGCACGGTTTTCCGGCGAAGGGCACAACGACGCCGCGAACAACGCAAAGCTGATCGCGCTTTTGAAGAACGTTCCGGACGAGGAGCGGACCGCGCGGTTCTGCTGCTGCGTTGCCCTTGCGCGAAAGGATCGCGATCCGATCGCGGTGCAGGGCGAAGTCGAAGGCACGATCCTGCACGAAGCGCACGGCGAAAACGGCTTCGGCTACGATCCGTACTTCTACTATGCGCCGTTTGAGAAGAGTTTTGCGGAGCTTACGGCGGAGGAAAAGAATTCCGTGAGTCACCGGAAACGCGCGCTGATGCTTTTGAAGGAGACGCTCGATGTCGAAGATCGCGATCGTATCTGATTCCCACGGTGACATCGAGAACATCGCGCTGTTCCGCGACCGTCTTGCCGGCGTCGACGCGCTCTATCATCTCGGCGACCATGCGGAGGACGCGATCCCGCTTTCGCAGAAACTGAACTGCGGGTTTGTTTCGGTACGCGGCAACTGCGATCCGTTCTCGGACGCACCGGAACGGTACGTCGTCGACTGGCACGGCAGACGGATCCTGCTTCTGCACGGGCACACGGTCATGGGGCGGCTGCGGCTCTTATACGCCGCGCAGGAAGCGAACGCCGACGCGGTGCTGTTCGGGCACTCGCACGTGCCGTCGATCGAAACGGTCGAAGGCGTGCTGATGATCAATCCCGGCAGCTTGTCCCGTCCGCGTACCGTAAAAGGTCCGAGCGTTGCGCTGATGACCCTGACCGACGACGGAATGGACGCCGAGCTTCTTTTTGCACGGTAACGCGAATCTGTATTATTCACAATTTTTCAACATTTTTATGCATTGACATCCCGGGTCAATGCATTTAAACTGTTAGCATACTCGATTGATATCCGAAAGGCTTTTATAAAAATGAAGAGAACGCTGTCTCTGTTGTTTGCCGCGCTTCTGATTGTTGCGCTGATTCCCTTTGCCCGCATCGAAACCGCACACGCCGACTCGTTTGATCTGAATTCGATCTATGAGCCGTATTTTATCCTTGTCAATGCCGATACGCCCGCCGTGTCGTACCGCGGCATCGAAAAGGAAGCGGACAAGCGTGTCTTCCCTGCCAGCACGACGAAGATCCTGACCTGTATCATCGCGCTCGAGAAAGGCAATCTCGACGACATGGTCAGCGTCTCCGCAAAAGCGGTCGATTTCGGCCGCGGCAATTCGCTGATGGGTCTTGAAGAAGGCGATCAGTATTCGCTTCGCGATCTGCTGTACGGCATGATGCTGCCCTCCGGCAACGATGCTGCGATTGCAATTGCGGAACACATCGCGGGAAGCACCGACGCATACGCCGAGCTGATGAATCAGAAAGCAAGCGAGATCGGCATGACGAACTCGCATTTCGTGACCGTTCACGGCAAACAGAATGAAAACCATTACACCACCGTACGCGACATGGCGATCCTGACCGCGTACGCGCTGAACCAGAGTCCGAAGAGCAGCGAGTTTCGCGAGATCGTCGGCGCAAAGACCTACACCGCCGAATCCGGTCCCCGCGCGCTTCCGCTGGTGAACTCCAACCGCATGCTCGTCGACACGCCCTCGTCCGAGGACCTTCCGAACCCGATTTCCTGCCTGTATCCCGACGCCATCGGCGTCAAGACCGGCGACACGAACGCCGCGGGCAAGTGTCTGATCGCGGCGGCGGAGCGCAGCGGCGTCACGCTGATTGCCGTTCTGTTCGGCGGAACACTGGGCGATTCGGAATACAACGACGGATGGAAGCCCGCGCAGAAGGACAAGTACAACGTCAAACGTTTCAACGACGCCTCGGCGCTGTTCGATTATGCCTATAACGACATGAACCGTTCCGTCAGCGTTTCCGAACTGGTCGAAAACGGCATGCCCGTTTCGTTTGATGTCACGATCTCCAATGCGGCGGCGGACGACTCGCAGGGCGGCGTGCTGAAAGCAAAGGCCGACCTGTCGCTCGATTCGGTTCTTTCGGTCATGGTTCCCGATCCGAGTACGAAGACTGCCGACATAAAGATCGAAAGCAATCCGATGTTCACCAATGTTTACGCCCCGATCGGCGAGGGCACGGTGGTCGGCAGCGTCACCTACACCTATAACGGCAAACCGCTTGTGACGGCGAATCTGCTCGCCGAGCGCAGCGTCAAGGAAGGCACGGCGCAGACGCAGATTCTGCCCGTTGATCCGGAACCCACCGGAAACAATGCAATCCCGCAGCAGAGCAGTCTGATCGGCGATGCGAATGTTTCGACGCTGAACCCCGATGAAGCAACCGTCGTTCCGGATTCCGCAGGCGGCTGCGGCATCCCCTCCGACATGCGCTGGCTGCCGATCGTGCTTGCCGTCGTCTTTGTGCTGCTTGTCGTAATCATTATTCTGTATATCCTCTACCTTCGTGCCGAGGCAAAGCGCAGACGCGCAGCGGCGCGGCGCCGTGCAAAGCAGCGAGCGCGCGAACAACGGAATAATTACGATCAGGAATAAGGAGTTCCCATGAAACGCATCGTCCTCTGCCTCCTCTTGAGCGTTCTGCTCCTCCCGTTTTCGGGGCGAGCCGAAACAACGGATTCGACAGAATTCGACCTCAAGTCGCTCGCGGAGGACACTGTATTTTTGGCGCGGCTCGACGATCCCGGGCACGCGATCCTCGGTCTCGAACGAAATGCCGACGTCAGGCGTTACCCCGCCAGCACAACGAAGATCATGACCTGCATCCTCGCGCTGGAACGGAGCGAACCGGATGAAATCGTCACGATCAGCAAACGCGCCTGCCGCCTTTCGGAGAGAAACTCCAAGATGGGGCTGAAACCGGGCGAGAAGTTTCCGATGATCGATCTCATCTACGGTCTGATGCTCCCCTCGGGCAACGACGCGGCGATTGCGATCGCGGAGCACATCGGCGGCAGCATCGACGGGTTCGCCGCCCTCATGAACAAAAAAGCCGCAAAGCTCGGCCTGACCGGCACGCACTTTGTAAACCCGCACGGACTGCATAATGCCGAACACTATACCACCGCCCGCGACATGGCGATCCTCACCGCTTATGCGTTCGAGAACGACACCTTCCGCGAGATCGTCTCAACATCGGAATATGAGGCGAAATCGACCGAAGGCAGGAACCTGTCCCTGAAGAACGCAAACCGTCTTCTGCGCGACGTGACGGCAACGTCGTACGTCCCCTATTCCTGCACCTACGAATACGCCATCGGCGTCAAAACCGGCGACACACACCTTGCCGGAAAATGTCTTGTCGCCGCAGCAAAGAAGGGCGATACGGTGTATCTGCTCGTCCTGCTCCACGGCGAGAATGCGCCGGGCGACGCGAAGGGACGCGACAAAGACAAGTATGCCGCACAGCGGTTCTATGACGCGGCGGCGCTGTTTGAATACGCGTTTGAGCATGACGTCGTGACGATCGACGTGCAGGACCTGATCGATCGCTGTCTGCCCGAAACGTATGCGGTCGTGCCCGATCCCGCGCGTACGCTTGCGACCGAAATTCTCTACCGCATCGAATGGGATCAAAGCGAAACGCTGACGCTTCCCCGCTGGCAGGCGGAGCAGTTTGCCGCCGATCCGTTCCCGGAGGACCGGCTCGTTTATACCATCGATTCGTATTCCGTTCCCGTCGGAGAAAAAGCGGGCAGCGTTTCCGTTCTGTCGGACGGCAAAGCCGTCTTTTCCGGCAAGCTGATCGCCGACGAATACGCCTATCCCCCGACGCCGGAACCGACCGAGGAACCGGTGTATGTGGTCACCGACGCGGATGAAACGCCCGCGCCGAACGGCGCGCTGCAAACGCCCGAACCGACGCAGGGATGGATTCCTGTCCCGGATCCGACGCCCGCGCCCGAACCGTGGTACGTCCGCCTGTTCCGCTGCACGCCGTAGTTTATTCGGTAAACGGCAGTCCGAGCGCAAAAAACGTGCGTTTGCCCGCAATTCCGTCCGCCTTCAATCCGCTTGCTTTCTGGAACCGCTTCACGGCGCGTTCCGTTTTTTTGCCGAAAATTCCGTCGATCTGACCGGGATCATACCCCTGTTCCTTCAGCGCGCGCTGGAGCTCCCGCACGTCGTCGCCGCGCATATACGGGTTTGTCAGTCTGAGCTCGCGCGAGGCATAGAACGGCGGTCTGCCGAACCGGTCCCATCCGCTGATACGGCTCTCCACCACGCCGACGTCACGACCTTTCGCCTCAATCACGCGGTCGCCGTCGATCGCATAGCCCACGTGTACGGCTCTGCCGCCGTTCATCCGGAACGTCATGTCGCCTTCGCGCACATCGCTGCGTCCGATCGTTTTGCAGAGCTTTCTTAACCCGTCGGCATTTACGTCATGGTCGATCATGTTGTGTTTCAGAAAGAAGTATACGCCGAGCCCGGAGCAGTCGAACGCGCGCAGTACGTCGCCGTACCCCTCGCGGACTTCCTTCTTCCAATGCGCGATCGCCCGGTCGGCGTTCCGCTTCGACTTTTCGCGTTTTCGGATCCACGCCTCGGTGATCGTCGGCTTCTTCTGTCCCTGCGCACCCCAGACGTAGATGCTGTGATTGCGCACCTGCTCCTTCAAATACTCCGTAAAATCCGATGCTCTCATAAAAAATCCTCCTCTTCATTCTATGTGAAGAGGAGGAACATCGGTGAAAGCGCCTCACCATTTATTGAACACCTTTTCGGCAAACCCCGTGAACTCCTTTAATTCGAGAACCGTTCCGTCGTCGAGTTTCACCGTGCCGGAAAACCTGCCGAACACCTGATGCTGATCGGAACAGATGACGAGCACGTCCGTCTTCGATGCGCGGTCGAGGATCGGCGTAAACACGAGGTCAAGCCGTCCTTCATCGTCGGTGAAATGCCACGGCGCGAGCAGGTCATCCGATCCGTCCGCTTTCTTGGGGATCCCGAAATCGACGCGTCCGAGCTTGTGCGCGATCCCGTCATAAAACAGCATGTTTTCGCTTGCCGCGCGCGTGTCTCCGAAGCCGTATCCGAGATTGAAGCCGAACACATGACCGTCCGTTTCACCCTGCGCCGCGCTCCAGTACCATGTGTTTTTGTAGGTCCACACGCCTCTGCCCCAGTCCAGAAGCCCGAAGGTCTCCTTCGGATCGAGCTCCGTTCGCGCATCGCCGACGGCAAAGAAGCCCTTTGCGCGCATACCGACGATCTTCTGATTGTAGTAGAAATGTCCCTTTTTCTCAAACGGCGTCGCGATCACCATCGAATCGCGCGGCTCGTCAAACAGCGTGATGTCGCAGGTAAACGGCAAGCCGTCGCAGAATTTATCGATCGAAAACCGCAGCCGCCTGCCTTCATCCGTATGCTCGAACGCACCGGAGGCATTTTTCAGCGTCTTTTTGACGTCGCCCGACGCGGACGAAGCCGGAAACCCGGTCTTTCCCATCGGAAGCCAGAACATCGGCGAAACGGTCGTCTCCGTTCTTTGATCGAAATCGAGCACGGAAGCGGACAAAAGCCCCATGTATCCGTTGTCGTCGATCGTCAGCGCCACGCCGAACCGGTCGTTGGTGATCAGATAATAGTCCCATTCCTTGATCCGCGATCTGCCGGCTTTGATCGCATTTCTGTCATACGTTTTCAAAAGTGCGGTCGCATAGCCGGGCTCGCAAAGATTTCCCTGTCCGTCCAGCAGCGGACCGGGGCCGAAACGATGCTGTTCCATATGTTCCTCCAAAGAAAAAGGAGGGCGTTTCCGCCCTCCCGGTTGAGCTTATAAACTCTGTGCGATCGCAACCGCAACGGCGACCGTGGCACCGACCATCGGGTTGTTGCCCATGCCGATGAGACCCATCATCTCGACGTGCGCCGGAACGGAGCTCGAACCGGCAAACTGCGCGTCGCTGTGCATTCTGCCCATCGTATCGGTCATGCCGTAGGACGCAGGACCCGCCGCCATGTTGTCCGGATGCAGGGTTCTGCCCGTGCCGCCGCCGGACGCAACGGAGAAGTATTTCTTGCCGTTTTCGACGCACCATTTCTTGTATGTGCCGGCAACCGGATGCTGGAAGCGCGTCGGGTTCGTGGAGTTGCCCGTGATGGAAACGTCCACGTTCTCGTGACGCATGATCGCAACGCCCTCGTTGACATCGTCCGCGCCGTAGCAGCGCACCTTCGCGCGTTCGCCGTCGCTGAACGCCTTGGTATAAACGACCTTGAGATCGCCGGTATAGTAATCATATTCCGTTTCGACGTAGGTAAAGCCGTTGATGCGGGAAATGATGTACGCAGCGTCCTTGCCGAGACCGTTCAGAATGACCTGCAGGGGCTTTTGACGGACCTTGTTTGCGGTGCGCGCAATGCCGATCGCGCCTTCTGCCGCCGCGAAGGACTCATGCCCTGCGAGGAACGCAAAGCAGCTCG
>JAEEGH010023429.1_pt1 | contig 12557 bp, 8 predicted proteins | sample 9134181 | NCBI WGS metagenome assembly JAEEGH01 (sample SAMN16246544, study PRJNA631951) | gut metagenome | biome: gut microbiome; feature: rumen; material: DP-attached | host: Bos | place: Iran: Karaj | collected 2018-10 | reverse complement strand
CGTCGAGCTTCTCGATGATGCGCGGGACGTAGGAGACCACCGAGCAGAAACCCTTCACGCGGAAGTCGCGCATCAGGCGGATCTGGCGCTCGGTGTTGCCGGACGACGCCGGCACGCAGAAGAGCCCCGCCTTGCGGCAACCGTGGTAGCAGCCGAATCCGCCGTTGAACAGGCCGAACGTCGGCATGATCTGGAACGTGTCGCCCTTCTTGAGCCCCGCCATCGTGAAGCAGCGCGCCATCGTCTCCGCCCACTGGTTGAGGTCGTTCTTCGTGTACGCCATCACCACGGGCGTGCCGGTGGAGCCGGAGGACATGTGGAACTCGAGCAGGTCGGTGCGGTCCACGCAGTTCATTGCGAGCGGGTACGCTTCGCGGAAATCCTCCTTCGTGAAGAACGGCAGGCGCTGGAGGTCGTCCAGCGACTTCACGTCCTCGGGGCTGCCTACTCCGCCCTTCTTGAGGCGGTCGCGGTAGAAGTCGTTCTGCCATGCGCGGCGAAGACTTTTCTGCAGCCCTTCGAGCTGCACTTTTGCGTATTCGTCGCGGCTCATCGTCTCGGCCGCGCGATTCCAGAAGATATCCTGTTCTTTCATGTCCGCGAATTATACCACATTTCAGTGGTTAGTGGTTAGTTGTCAGAAGAAAGGGCGGCGGCGAGCGCAATCCAGTCCCCGTTCGACAGATCCTCGGCGCGGGCGGTGGATTCGATCATACCCTTGAAGATGCTGCCAAGCTGCTTGCGACGGTGCTCGAACGCCTGTTTCGTGAGGCGCCGGAACATGCCGCGCACCGCCTCGCCGACATTGTCGTTGCGGTGGTGGCGCACAAGCTTAACCACGGTGGATCCGATCTCGGGGCGCGGCCAGAAGCAGCCCGCCGCAACCTTGCGCACTATCGTAACGTCGTAGTCGAGCTGCACGCGCACGCCGGCGAGCCCACGCGTCTTCGATCCCTCCTTCGCCGCCAGACGCTCCGCCACCTCTGTCTGCACGAGCACGACCATGGACTCCATCACCAACCGCTCAACCAACTCTATGAGCATGCGGGTGCCGGCCTGGTACGGAAGGTTCGAGACCATCATCGGGAAGCCGTCGCACTCCCCTCGCTTTATGCAGTCGAGCGCATCGCCTTTCACGACCGTAAGGCGCTCGGGATTGCCAAGCGACTCCTTGAGCCTGTCGGCGAGAACAGGGTCCTTCTCGATCGCCGTCACCGTGCATCCGCGCGAAAGCAGCCCTTCCGTAAGCACGCCAAGCCCCGGCCCGATCTCAAGGACGCCCTGCGCAGCAGGCTGCTCAACGCCCACAAGCGCAGCGTCGAGTATCGCGTCGAGGGCGTTGCGGTCGATGAGGAAATTCTGCCCAAGCACGCGGTTCGGGTGGAACCCGTTCCTGATGCACCAGTCCCTGACCTGCGATAGACTAGTCAGGTTCATTCCTTCGGCGCGGGATAGACCTTGACGAAGGCATCGTCCTTCAGGCGGGCAATCCATTCGTCGTACGCCTTCTTCGCGGCGTCGTTGCGCAGGTTCCAGGAAATCTTGTCGTACGCATCCTCGAAGGACAGCGTCTTGGCGCCCGACTCCGCCTCCTTCTTGACGATGAACCCCCATCCGTCGAGGTCGATCATCTTCGATACGCCGCCCACCTTGAGCTTCGCTATCGCGGCGGCGATCTCCGGGCGGAATGCCTCCTCCGGGTTGACGTCCTTCCACAGTCCGCCGTCCTTCGCGTGGGAATCGGCCGAATACTTTATCGCAAGGTCGGCGAACTTGTCGCCCTTCGCGAGCTCCTCGTCGATCTGCATGGCGCGAGTATTGATACTCGCGACGCCATCCCCGGGCGTCGGCGGCTTGAGCAGGATCACGCGCACTGACACCTTCGCCTCCTGGCGGTACCTCTCCGGATGGTCGCGGAACTCCTTGCGCATCGCGCCCGGCGAAGCGGTGACATACTGCTCGATGATCTGCTGCCGCATGCCGCGCACCGTGATGTCCTCCTTGATGGTGTTGCGGTACTCGGTCATCGGCATCTTGGTGCGCGCAAGCTCCTCCTCCAGCCTGTTCATGTCGCCGCCGAAGACGTCATGCACGATCTCGCGGATCTGATTGTCGATCACCCACTCTGGTATCTCCATCTTCTTGGCGTCGGCGGCCTTCAGGATCAGCCTGCGCTCGATGAGCGTATCGAGCGCCGCCTTGTAGAGCGCCTGCATCTCGGACTCGTTGCCCGCAACCGACGCCTTCTCGCGTATCTCAGGGTGGCGGCGGAGCTCGGCCATCACGTCGCCGACGGTGATGACGTGCGAATCCACGCGCGCGGCTATGCCGTCAAGCGTGGCCGCGAACGCGGCGGACACGGCCGCAAGGGCGGCGAAAAACGCTAACCTCTTCATTCCGACACCTTCTCGTACTTGCTGCCGTTGAACGTGTACTCCACGCCAGTGCAGAGCCACGTGGTGAGATCCTTGATGTTGTCCTCGGTGGCGCCGGCGGGCAGCATGAGCTTCGCGCAGTGCCCGTCGGCGAACGCCACGTGCGCGCTGTAGAACTTGCCAGTCTTGTGGTTGAACCCGATGATCTCGCCATCGCCGTCGCTCGCCTTGTTCGCCTTCGCCTTCTCCTCGCCTGCCGCAGGATACTGCAGTATGGCGTCATTCTCCTTCCCGGCGGCGGTTGACCACTCTGGCGTCTGCACGCCGTTCTCCACGTATGGTATCTCCGCGAAAAGCAGCACCTTCTCGAGCGGACGCTGCCTCGACGTGGGCTTCGACGAATACCTGAACGTCACGTAGCCGTCCCCGAAGCTGCGGCGACCGGACTCGATGTCCGCCGCGATTCCGTAATCCCATCCGAAATAGCTGTTCATCGCATAGCTCCAGGAAGGCATGGGTTTCTTCTTCTGCTTGCAGTACTTCGTGTGCGCCGGGCAAACGTACGCGCTCTGCTGGCCGCTTATGGTCCGCCATATCGATCCGTTGGTGATGGCATAATGCTGGGATTCCCCGTCATCGCTGCCGTCATGGTAGCAGGACACCTTCTGGTTGCCCTTTGTGAAGCCGATCCAGCCCTGTCTCCAAGGCTTGCTGCTGCTGTCGCCGCCCTCGTTGTCGTCCTGCCGGAAATACTGGTATGGACCGGCAGACGGGTAGTGCGCTTCCTTCGCGCCGTCGGCCATAACCGCGTTGCATAGGGTGCGCATGTTGTTCATGCAGGTGGCGGCGAGGGCGCTGTCGGTGGAGCCCGAGAACTGCGCCAGCATTACGCCGCCCAGCACGGCGATGATGCCGATCACTATCAGCAGCTCGATGAGCGAGAATCCGTCTTTGCGTTTCATGGTTGCGTGTCGTTGGTTTGTTGTTGTTGAAACGGCGCGTATTATACCATAAAACCGCGAACGCAAACGCACGAAATTCCGGCGCGGCATTTCTAAAGGCGCGGCCCGGTTGTGGGCCGCGCAACATACCTGTTGTCTATGTTGTCTTAAAAAAACGGACGCGTCATGGACGGATGCGCATGCGCGCCCTACCAGTGCCTCGCTTGCCATTCTCATACGCGAAATCACAACTCCAGAATACCCCTCTGCTCCCTTGCGTCTCTGCTTCTCTGCGTTAAAAAACCACTTTCGTGTGTTTCGTGTATTTCGTGGTTCCATCCCTCATCCCCCATCCCTCATCCCTTCCGTGACTCCAATCGCCAACTGCCAACCGAAATATGGTACAATACGCGCCATGAAAAGAACAAACCTCATACTCGCCGCCGCAGTCGCCTCCGCGCTCGCGGCTCACGCAAAGCCATCCTTCTTCCTGCCGGAGCGCATCTACGCCGCCCCGGGGATAGAATGCAACGTGTACTTCTCGAACATATTCGAGTCGTTCACGCCCGATAGATACGCCTACGAAGCCCTCTCCAAGAAAGGCAAGTCGCAGGTCGAGCGCTGGACCTGGACGCCCACCGAGGCCGACGCCGGGCTATCCGTCCAGCTCGTGATAAACGCCTGGAGCGACGAGGCGCCCGTGGCCACGGTCACCACCACCGTGCAGGTCGCCCGCGCGCCCGCCCCCGGCTCCGACACGCGGAAGATCACATTCTCCCTGCTGGCCGCCTCGCTCACCAACAGCCGCTACCAGGACCGCATCATGAAGGACATGCGCGAGAACGGCTACCCGCTGTTCACGCCAGTAGGCATGCGCCCGTCCCTCGAGGAGCGGGAGAAGGATCCCACCCGCGCCGCGCATGACGGCTACGGCGGCTTCTCGTTCGACTCATTCCTCACGAGGTTTGCGATGACGGTGGATGAGATCGACAATCTCCAGAGCGAGGCCGAGAAGGAGCAGCTGCGCAAGTTCGGAGTGAAGATCGATGGCGGGCAGAAGTGGCGCAAGTCCCTCCTGCGAAGCCCGCTCGTTAGGATCAAGGACGGCGAGAAGGTCGTCGACGTGCAGGCCTGGCTCGACAAGATAAACGACGGCAAGGCGCCCGACATCTTCGTGATCGAGCTTGGCGTGAACGGCACCTTCGGGCGCCGCGAACACGAGCTTGACGAATACATCCGCACCGAGCAGATCGCTAAGGCCAAGGTGCTCGTCGCTCACCTGCGCGCCGCCGCCCCCGACGCCACCATCGGCATCTGCACCGAGCCCATCGGCTGCGGGCAGGACGGCTACGGCCAGAACTACGCCGCCGCAATCTCCCTGATCCAGGGACGGCGCAACATCTTCCGCATCAGCCGCGCGCTCAAGGCGTGGGTCGAGAGCGAGAACGACCCGAAGCTCGTCCTCGTGCCGCTCGCGCAGAGCATCGACCCGGTGTACGGCTTCATCCGCACCTCCGCTCCCGCGAACGCCTGCACAACCGAAAAGAAGGTGCGCGACCACAACGCGCTCCATCCGGCAGCCGCAGGCGGCTGCCAGCTTGGCGACGCAATCTACGCCTGGCTCGCCAACCTGCTGAGCAGATGATCCACGCGGTCATATCCGACATCCACGCGAACGCGATCGCGCTGGAGGCAGTTCTCGCGGACGCCGCCAGCTGCGGGGCGGGAAGCGTAGTCTGCCTCGGCGACATCGTCGGATATGGCCCCGAACCGGAAAAGGCGGTGGACGCCATCAGGCGCTCCGCCGCCGCGACCGTCGCCGGCAACCATGACGACGCCGTATCCGGCCGCCTCGATCCCGCCGACTTCATCGATCTTGCCGCCGATGCCGTCGCCCGCCACCGGGAGGCGCTCTCCGGCGGAAGCATCGAATGGCTCAAGTCGCTCCCCTACGTGTTCGAGGGCGGGACATTCGTCTGCGCGCATGGGGACTTCACCTCGCCCAAGACGTTCGAGTACGTCATCGACGAAAGCCAGGCCGCCGCGAACTTCGCTGCCCGCCGCGAACAGCTGATGTTCGTGGGGCACTCGCACGTGCCGGGGATATTCGTCATCGGCGCAAGCGGCAAGGTGCACCAGCTCGCCCCCGCCGACTTCACCATCGAGGACGGCAAGCGCTACATCGTGAACCCCGGCAGCGTGGGCTATCCGCGCACAGACGGCGGCATCTGCGAATCGACATACGTGCTGTTCGACGACAAGGAGCGCACCGTCACGTTCCGCCGCCTGCCATTTTCCGTGCGCTCGGTGATGCAGACCGGCCGCAACCCGAAGCGCACCAGGCGGATCACCATCGCCGCAATCGCAACCGCCGCCGCGATCGCCGCCGGGGCCGCCGCATGGTTCCTTGCGCCGGACAAGCGCGTGGAGACCGTGACCGAGGTCGTCACGAACAGCGTCACGAAGGTGGTGGAGAGGACCGTGACCGCAGTCGCAGCGATCGGGCACATAGACCGCCATGCGGAATGCGGGATACCGAATGGCACGAAGAAGGTCGCGCTGCAGGTGAAGCTCGCGAAAGGCTCGCCGGCAGTCCAGCTTCAGCTGCTGTTCCAGGACGCGCAGGGCAAGACGCTCGGCGACGAACGATGGACGGTGAAGAAGAGCAGGAAGGCATCCGTCAAGGTGCCGCCGTCCGCAGTGAAGGCGATACTCCAGGCCGGACGCGTGGATGGCGAAAGGCCGGCTGAGTTCGGCGAGTTCGCAATCGCCCCCGCCATGCCGAAATGACGCCACGCCTCACCGGGCGGAAGGATGCATCAGCCGCCATGCAAGGAGGCAGTTCCAGCTTGCCATCGACCGCGCATAGTTGTGCCCGCACTCCGGCTCGCTGAACGGGTTGCGCTTGAGGCCATCGTGCCGGCGGCGGATTGCCGATATCACCTTGAGCGCGTCGGCGTCCATCCCCTGGAAGACCATCTCTGCGGCGGCCACGTACTCGAAGCCTGTCATCACCTCCCCGAAGTACGGGAACGGCACCTTCAGCCTTCCGCGCGGCCAGCTCGCCATCAGCAGCCCGGACTCGTGGCCGGTGCAATACACGCGCATGTTTGTGAAGTGTCGCGAGAAGTCAGGCAGGTAGTTCCAGCGCATGATCGACTCGCACGCCTTGCGCAGGTTCCCGCGCTTGGCAAGGTCGCCAAGCCCCCAGAGATGTGCCATCTGCTGGCCGACGAGCTGGTCCACGAGGCATCCCGGCCCAAGCTGGAAGAAGTCGTCCTCGTGCCCGCGCGGGATGCGGTGCTCGTAGTAGTCGCCGTTGAACAGGGTGGAATCGATCGCCCTCGAGCCCTTCTCGAATATGCCGCGGCACTCGGCGGCGAAAGCGCCGTCGCCCAACGTCTTTGCCATCTCCTCGGCGGCCCGCAGTGCGCCCAGGTACCAGAAGCCCATCTGCGGGTTCGGGCCGATGTAGTTCACGTCCATCGTGTTGTGCTGGGAGCCTTCCATCAGCCCGTCGCGATCGGCATCCCAGCCGCCTTCGCGCCATGCGAAGGCAAGCGCCGCCTTCACCTTCGGCCAGAGCGCGCGAAGCCAGGCGTCGTCGCGGCAGATGCGCCAATCCCTGTACGCCTTCATTATGCAGCCCATCTGGCCGTCGGCGGCAGTCCTTCCGTTGAGCTTCGAGCCAAGCGGAAGTTCCGCGCGGAAATCCATGCGCCCAGTCTTCGGGTCGAGCGCATAGTTGAACTCCACGTCCCGCATCGTGCGCGCGAGGTCCGGGAAGAGGTCAGCCACGGCGTTCTCGTAGTTCCACACGTGAGTGCACGAGCCGCGGCACGACCCGTTGTGGTCGAACACGCCCTCCCATCCCATCAGGTGCCCGGACGGCAGGCGGAAGACGGTCTGGCTCTTGAGTACGGCGAGGTTCGAAAGCGCGGCCTCCTTGATCTCGTGCGGGACATTCTCGGCGAGCACGCCGTTGACGAACTCCAGTGTGCGCCGCTCAAGCTCGCCGAGCCTTGGCGCTATCCTCTCGGCCGCATCCCACGCATCGGCGTAGTTAAGGGAGTACCAGTTGCCAACCAGCGTCTTGCCGCTCCAGTCGTAACGGTTGGGGAAGCTCCACGTGAACACGTAGCGGTACGACACCTTCGCGCCGGGCTGGATCGTCTTCCGCAGGCACAGTCCGCCATGCGGCACGCCGCCTTCGGCCGGGCGACGCGAGAGGTCGCCGTCGTCGCAGAAGTCGTCCCAGAAGTCGAGGATGGTCCTGTTCCAGGCGTTCTCGACCCCGGCCTCGCGGAAAGACAGCCTCCCGTCAACGTCGGGTGTGGACAGTGCAAGGCTTCCCCACGCCGCGGAGTTCGTCGGCACCCCGTCTGACGCGCAGAGCAGACCGCGCAGGCCGGCGCTCTCGCGATAGGATGTGCGGTTGGCCCTTTCGCCGGACGAATACGAGAAGCTCTTGTGGTTCCATCCCTTCGGTTGCCCGTCGTTGCCCACGATGTTCCGCAGGAACGCGCCCACGGAGACCTCGAGCGGTTCGCCGGAAAGGTTCTCCACCACGTACTCGATGGACGCCACGGGCAGGGAGCTGTCCGCGCTGTCGCCCGGGATGAACGGCGAGAAGCCGCGCACGTCCACCTTCACCGGAAGCTGCGGGTCGGAAAGGTGCACAACGCCGAACGGGAAAGCGCCATCGAACGAGGCGGCGGCAAAACGCGGCAGTCCGGCCTGCGGCGCAGGCTGCCCCTCGGCGTCAAGGTATTCCGACGGATGCAAGGGCCCTGCCAGCATAGTGGCGGACTCGTGGGACGCGCCTTTCGCGCGGATGGCGAAGAACGTCCTGGAATCGCCCTGGCGCTCCGCACCGTTCGCGCCCTTGTTCGGGCGGTTCATCACCTCCCAGTCCACAAGGTCGCCACGCCCTCCAAGCGAGACGCTGCCGCACCCGATTCCGCCAAGGGGCAGGGCAACGCGCAGGAGGTGTTCGGCGTCGAAATGCCGTACCGACGGCCACGGCAGGCCCCGCGCCTGCAACGCCATTCCAAGCGCCGCGCCGGCGGCGGCAAAACGCATCCATGCTACCATTCCCATACCGCAGTCACTCCACCGGTTTCGTCAGGGATGATACGGTGGAAGCGGAAAGCACGAACACCGCGTCCGCGCCGCCGATGCTGGCATACCGTCCGCCTCCGGGAGCGGCGGCGCCGAGCAGCATCTTCTTCCCCGTGGACTGGCTGTCGTCCAGCTCGAACGTTATCGTGTACGACGGACGGAGAAGCCCATACCTACGGAAATCGTCCTGGCTGGGCGCAACGGCTTCCACGCTCTCGGCCACGACCCCTTCCTCGAGTTTCGCGAACAGCTCATGCGGCTTCGCGCCAGGCGGCAGCGGGTTCGGGCACTTCAGCTCCCACTTCACGCCGGTCACGGTAAGCACCTCCACCTTGCGCACCGTGCTTGCCGGCTGACGGATAAGGAGCTTGTCGCGCAGGTCCACAAGCCTCATACCTTTCAGGACGGAATCCCTCAACACCCTGCTCGGCGGGAAGTTCGTCGTCCCCGTGGCAACGGAAACGCTCAGGACGTTTGTCGACTCCATCGCCATGGAAGCGTTCAGGGCGTTTGTCGCCGCCACCCCTTTCTGCAAGTCGTCGGAGTTCAGCGCTAGCAGGATGGCAAGCAGCTTCTCAGCCACCGCTGCGTCAGCCGGCGCGTCCGCGGGGGAGACCAGCTTCCACGCGGCCGAGGGGTCATCGCGCGATAGCGTGTACGCCGGATAGCGATCCAGGACAGAGAAGGACTTGACGTTCGCCGCCTCCACCGGGAACACGCGCCTGTCGGCAAGGTCCTTCTGGTACCGCCTGCATTCAGCGAGCAAGGATTCCGGGAGCTTGACCACGGCGCCTTCAGGGGTGAGCGCCCACACCTCGTTCGTTCCGCACGCTGAGCCGATGACGGCCTTCTCGATGGCACCCACCGAATTCCGCATCGTGAGCACGTAGCCCTCATCCTTCTCTTCAAGCCCAAGTCCAAGCCCTTCGCCGACTGCGGCATAGGAGATGACGCGCGCGGAGCACATGGCCGCAAGAAGCCCTTCTGCCACCTTCCTGTCCACAGGTGCTTCCATCGGCTCGACAAGATTCCACGCCCCGCCAACCATCGCAATCCTTGAGAACAGCTTGCTGTGGTCCTTGAGACCGACCCCAGCCACATCGCCCGGCGCGAACGAGAACAGGTTCCTCCTTCGGAAGCCGCCTATCGGCAGGTCAATCGCCTGCACCACGCCCGTTGGCACAGTCATCACCAAGCCGCCGTCGTCCTGCACGTATACCTCGTCGCCGCTCGCGGTAAGCCTGCCGAACGAGTACGTCTCGCGCCGGCTGTCGACGGTCAGCGAAACGGCGATTCTCGGGGAGCCAAGCCCGAAGTCGTCAATCGAACGATGGAGCTTCTCCATGTCCTGTGCGGCAAGCGTGTCCTTTGGTTCGGAGAAGACCACGGCGTCGATGATACGCTTCACCGTCTGCTCGTCGGCCTCTGCCGCAATGGGTGCCTCGAGGCGCCATCTGCCGTCCATGCGGACGAGGACCAGCCGCTCATTCACTTCGCCGCCATTGACGGCGCGGTCAATCTCCACCTTGGACACGTTCTCCGCATTGAGGGCGGAAAGTGTCGTGCGGTGGATCGCCGGCGGCGGACGCCTGTAGACCCACGTCACCGCAAGGGCGAACGCGAACAGCAGGCTCCATGCGAGGAAGAAAACTATTGCGCGCCTGTTTCTCATGTGCGCCTCCTTCTCCAGTACAGGATTAGCAGACCGGCCAGCGCGACGGCGCCAGGCACTCCGCAGGCGGAGACCAGCGCAAACCTTATCCGTCGACGACGGTCCATGCGCAGTGACATCACGTCGCCCGCCATGCCGGTGGAGCCTGACGCATCCACGCCGGCAAGCCAAGCCACCGAATTCAGGAAGAAGTCGCGGTTGGCGTTGGCCCGCATCGATATGGACGAGTTGCGCAGGAACGACGGATCGCCGATCACGACCAGCCTGACCGGGCGTATCGCCAGGTCGCTCTTGAGCGATGCTCCCTTCTCGGCCGCGATGGCGAACGTGGAGCCGAGCGACTCGCAGAGAGGCGATATGGTGAAGCCATCGTCCTTCCCCGCCGCCGGCGCACCTGTCTTGAACTTCACGGAATCCGGTGCGAACACCACTACCGAGCCTTCAAGCGGCGCCGTGACCGCATGCTCCCCAAATGCGGACGCAACGATGTCCGAGCCGTCGGTCGTGCGCACCTTGCTGTCGCCGGCATCCAGCGCCACGCCGAACGTCTCGAGCAGGCTCCAGATGCCGTCCCGCCTGCTCGACGAGACCGTCGCGAGAATGTGCCCACCCTGCGAGAGGAACATCTCCACCTCCCTTATCTCCCCGGCCGAGAACGGGTCGCTCGCGCCGACGATCGCCAGCACTGAGCAGTCCGACGGGATCCGCGAGTTGGCGGCGAGCGTATCGACCCGATACCCTTCCTGCATCAAGGCGCGCGCCGCATCGCTCATGCCGCCAGGCCCGAAATCCTTGACCGACGGCTCGCCATGGCCAGCCGTAAACAGCACGCTCTCGCTTTTCGACGGCATCGAAAGGCGCTGGATCGTCGAGGCGCACAACTTCTCGTCAAGGTCCTTCACCGGCACCTTGAAGCTCCGCCGCCCCGCCGAAAATACGGCGAAGCCTTCGCCTCCATTGTTGCGAACCACCATCGCCGCGCCATTGGGGTCCCATCTTGGGTCGATGTAATCGCACTTCACCCCCACGCCGCCTGCGGATCGCGACTCCGCCGCTATCGCATTGAGAAGTCGCGCAACAGGGATGAACTCCGGCGAGTTGCGCCGGACGCAGACGGTCACATGCACCTCGCGCGACACGCTGGACAGGATCTCGCGCGTCCGCGCCGAGAACACGATGTCGCTTGAGGCACCGGGCCACTCCAGCTGGCATTCGAACTGGCGCACAAGCTCGCAGAAGAGCGCCGTCGCAAGCGTCGCGCTTGCGATCGCGCAAACGGACGATACCTTCAGCACGAACTTTCCGCCGCCGGCGAGGCGACGCATCGCAAAGGTCTTCGACGCGGTGAATATCGCAAGGAACGCCACCGACACCGCCAAGGCGATTGCGCTGACGGAGAAGCGTCCGTCCGCGGCGGCGGCGATCACCGAGTCGAGCGGAGCCTCGGCGAAGCGCATGCGCACAAGCGGACTCCAGGTCACCAGCGCGCGGTACGCGGCCACCGGCAACGCCCACGTTAGCATGAACGTGACGACCGCAGCAGGCGCCGCGCGGCGGAACAGCGCGCTGGAAAGCGAACCGACCGCAACGAGCGGCATCGCCAGGACGCTAAGCCCGGCGAACGCGGGGAGAAGCCGCGACAGCCTCGCGCCGGACGCAAGCGCCGGAGCGCAACGCGGCAGCACAAGCACCGGCATCGCGAGCGCAAGCGCAAGCACCACCTCCACCGCCACATACGCGGCGATGAACTTGCCGCCGGCAAACGTCCTCTCAGGTGCCGGCGTCACGAGGTCGATCTCTACGCGTTCCGGATTGCCGCCGTCGCTCCACAGCCGCATCGTGAGGAGCGAGACGAGCAGAGGCAGCACGTTGGCCATTGATATCGCCCAGACGGACGCCACCGACACCGCCTTGCCCTCGGCCTCAAATATACCGTTCGCAAAAAGCGCACCGGCCGCGGCAAGCGATGCGGCCGCGGCAAGAACCGTGGTCGCCTGCCCTGAAATGCGCCCGAACGCACGTCTTGCGACGACTGGCATGGGGCTGCTCATTCCACCCTCCCGTCCTTGAGTTCCACGATGCGCGCGCCTATCCTCTCGAACCAGTCGCGTTCATGGCCGGCGATGATGACCGTGGCGAATGAGCGCATGGAGGTTATCACCTCGGCCACGCTGCTGCGAGTGGTCTCGTCGATCCCCGCGAAAAGGTCGTCAAGCAGAAGCATGCGCGGACGAAGCAGCACCGCCTCTGCGATAGCCACTCGCTTGCGCTGTCCGTGCGATAGAGTCCCAATCCGCTGGTCGGCGAACTGCTCGAGCGAGCACACCGCCATCGCCTCGCGCACGCGGTGCCGTATCTTGCGGGACTGCTCGCCCTTCAGCCTTGCGCGGTACTTGAGATACGCCTTTACCGTCATGTCATCCTCGGCGGGCGCGGTCTCGCCGAGCC
>JAEEGH010023428.1_pt1 | contig 12557 bp, 12 predicted proteins | sample 9134181 | NCBI WGS metagenome assembly JAEEGH01 (sample SAMN16246544, study PRJNA631951) | gut metagenome | biome: gut microbiome; feature: rumen; material: DP-attached | host: Bos | place: Iran: Karaj | collected 2018-10 | reverse complement strand
TAGGTTATTGGCAGACCATGGAAGATGGTACAGATCTGGCACTGATAATCTACTCTGATGTTCAGAAGCATGAAGACATACTATTGGAAATTTCAGAGCAGGGATTGGCAACGGCTACTGATAAATTCTATGAGCAGCTTGCGAAGATCCGGGAAAACGGCTATAAACTCTGGGTGGACGATTTCGGAAGCGGGAAAAGAGCTGGCGATAGAAAAAGCGGGTCAGAAACGACCTGCTTTTTTTGTGGGTTTAATGATTGTCTGTCAAAAAATGCATACCTCTTATTCTAATTTTGAGAAGAACGAAAAGTACAAAAAGTATAAGATTTTATTAGTCTGACAGATGGCACGCGAATTTTGGATGTTTCGAGTTCGGGTTATTTAAAACTTCGGGATTCGAAGGACAGAAGGGAGAAAGACATGATTTATAAAGACATAGTAAACGGACCGAAGAACGTATCAAGAATAATTGTTGGTTGCATGAGGATGCCTGCGCTGGATGTGGAAGCTGCTGCTGAGATGATAAAGTGCGCTGCTGAGCAGGGAATCAACTTTTTTGACCATGCAACATGCTACGGTGACGGAGAGGCTGAGACCAGATTCGGTGATGCTTTCCCGCTTACAGGCTTGAAGAGAGAGGAGATCTATATCCAGAGCAAGTGCGGACTTCATTTTGACAGAAAAGAATTTGACTGGAGCCGCGACGACATACTGGGGAGTGTAGACGAGAGCCTTTCCAGGTTAAAGACTGACTACCTGGATGTACTTCTTTTGCATCGCCCTGATCTGCTCTTTGATCCGGAAGAAGTAGCGGAGGCTTTTGATAAATTATATACGGAAGGCAAGGTAAGACATTTTGGTGTGAGCAATGTGACACCGGGACAGCTGGAGCTACTGAAGAAATTTGTAAAGCAGCCGCTTGTGTTCAACCAGCTGCAGTTCTCACTTGACCAGACCCAGCTCATAGACGCTGCGCTGTATATGAACAATATGACTACTAATCGCTCGACAGACAGGGATAATGGGATACTTGATTACTGCAGGCTCAACGACATCACCATCCAGGCATGGTCGCCGCTGCAGATCGGCATGTTTAAAGGCTGCTTTGTGGATCATCCCGATTATCCTGAGCTCAATGAGGTGCTTGGAAATATCGGTGAGAAATATGGCGTTTCCAAGACGGCCATTGCCATCGCCTGGATCTTAAGACATCCTGCCGGAATGCAGGCAATAGCAGGAACCATGAAGCCTGAGCATTTAAAAGATATATGCGATGCTTCAAAGGTAGAGCTTACTCATAATGAGTGGTACAAGCTCTATCTGGCATCAGGGAAGTTCCTGCCTTAATGAACCCTAGGGACGGAGTCAAGGGATCATTATCCTTGCAACCTGTTTCTCTGTACTTTGTTAAGGCGATTTACTTCTAATGTTCAAGACAGTTTGGTTGTTAACCGGCATTGAGCGAAAATGTGACTTAGGAAGTGTTTATTGCTCTTGGGAGTCATATTTTTCGCACCTGTACCAACATCAGGAAACGAAAAATATGACTTAACCAGGAGCTTTTTTCTTTTGAAGTCATAAATATAAGGTGATTTTGTCTTGAATTTAGACTTAAATGAACACTAATACTCTTTGTAGTCATATATTGAACTTTTGATAGAGTGTGTAACATCAATATTTATGACTTGGGAAAAGATTTTTTGCCTGATTAGGTCATAAACGCGATAGAATAAGTATACGGACTGGTCAGTCATCACAGATCTGCTAACTACCGATAATCTGAAGACTGCAACAATGAAAACATGAGTAATTCTTTTACGACCGGGGAGCTAAAGACTGCAACAATGAAAACGGGAGTAATTCTTTTACGACCAGGGAGCTATATGAAGAATAAACAGATACCTTTATTGATAGGAGTGCTGCTTATAATGGGAATAATTGGGTGTGGGACAACAAAATACAATCTGGAACTGGACGGAAATGGATTTAAATCGGATAAGACCTCCTATGCTGAGGGAGAAAAAGTTACGGTCACATATGATATGATCGCAACGGATACGGATTACAATTTCTATGCCGATAGTGACGATGTAAAGCTTGAGCAGGAGTACGACGGCAAGCACGGATATGTCTTCACATTTGTAATGCCTGCCCATGATGTTAAATTGTCTGTGAAATCACGTAACAGTATGGAGATTGATCCAAATGCAAACAAGCCGGCTGATAAAAGGTCTGGTGCCGGATTTTGGGTTTGCCCTGAATGTGGTACAAGCAATGAAGGAAAATACTGTTGTGAATGTGGAATTGAAAAGCCGACTTGGTGAAAAGAGATGAGTTCAGAGTCGATGTGTCTTTTGCGGAGCTTCAGGTGAAAAAGAAACAGTGACAGATTAGGTTGAAATCAGCCGGCAGGGCGTGAAGCTCTGTCGGTATTTTGTTATAATAAACATGACATATAGCTGACATGTTTATATTGTTATCATTGTTTTGAAGAACAGGAAGAGAGCGGGAATGAAGATAGACAGGCTTATCGGGATACTGTCCGTGCTGCTGCAGCAGGAGAAAACTACAGCTCCGAAGCTGGCAGAGCGGTTTGAAGTATCAAAGAGAACCATAAACAGAGATATAGAGGATCTGTGCAGAGCAGGGATTCCCATTCGGACGATGCAGGGAGTTGGCGGCGGGATCAGCATCATGGATGGATATCGGATGGACAGGACTATTCTCACTTCAAAAGACATGCAGATGATCCTAGCGGGACTTCGCAGTCTTGACAGTATCAGTGGCAGCAGGTACTACGGACAGCTCATGGAAAAGATCAGTGCCGGTTCATCTGAGTTTGTGAGTGGCCGGGATTCTATACTGATCGATCTTTCGTCCTGGTATCGGGATACGCTTGCTCCTAAGATAGAAACTATACAAAGCGCCATTGAAAACAGACACATACTGACCTTTAAGTATTTCAGCCAGACCGGAGAGAGCAGTCGCAGGATTGAGCCTTATTATGTGGTATTTAAGTGGTCCAGCTGGTACGTGTGGGGATGGTGCCTTAAAAGAAAGGACTTTCGCCTGTTTAAGCTGAATCGAATGGACAGGGTTGGTGAGTCGTCCACCGAGTTTAAGTGCAGAAGTGTTCCTGCTCCGGATCTTTCAACTGAAAAGGTGTTTCCGGGTGGATTAAAGGTGAAAGCTCTTTTTACAAAAGACGTGAAGTGGCGGCTGGTAGAAGAGTTTGGACCTGAGTGCTTTACCGAGCAGGAGGATGGAAAGCTGCTGTTTACGGCGGATTACACAGATATGGAGAACCTTGTTACGTGGATTCTGACCTTTGGAGAAAAGGCGAAGCTTCTTGAACCTGAGGAAGCGAAAAAGAGACTGACTGAGATTGTCAGAAATATGAATGATGTTTATAAGGAGGACGAGAAATGAGACTTGATGGATTTGGACTTTTGGTGGAAGATATGGGGAGGATGGTCAGATTTTACAGAGATGTTCTGGGATTTGAGATAAAAGAAGCGGAGGATACTTCCAATGTTTATCTGGTAAAGGATGGAACTCTTTTCCTGCTGTATGGAAGAGGTGATTTTGAGAAGATGACAAATAGGAAGTATGAGTATGTCAAGGGACTTAACGGCCATTCTGAGATTGCGCTTTATGTTGATACCTTTGAGGAGGTTGATGCTGCATTCAAAAAAGCTGTGGAAGGCGGTGCAACTGCGGTGCTTGAACCTGAGCTTGAGCCATGGGGCCAGAGAACATGCTACATCGCAGACCCGGAAGGGAATCTCATTGAAATCGGTTCATGGAACAAACCCTACGAGGAGAAAGATGCGAAATGACACCATGGTGGTCCCTGGGGACGGAGTCATGGGACCATTTTGATTAGTGAGGAAAGAACTATGGCATTTGATTATAAAAAAGAGTTTAAAGAATTTTATATGCCGGCATCAAGACCTGAAATTGTATCTGTACCAAAGATGAATTTTGTTGCTGCGCGTGGAAGTGGCAATCCTAATGAGGAAGACGGTGATTATAAAAGAGCAATTGGCAAGCTTTACGCAATTTCTTTTACCATAAAAATGAGCAAAAAGGGTGACCATCGAATTGAAGGCTACTTCGATTATGTGGTGCCTCCCTTGGAAGGCTTTTGGTGGCAGGAAGGAATTGAAGGCGTGGACTACGCTCATAAGGAGACTTTCAACTGGATTTCGGCGATACGGCTGCCGGATTTTGTGGCAAAAGATGATTTTGACTGGGCAGTTGCAGAGGTGACGGAAAAGAAAAAACAGGATTTTTCAAAGGTGGAGTTTTTGACTTTGGAAGAGGGCCGCTGTGTTCAATGCCTGCATGTTGGACCGTATGATGATGAGCCTTCGACTGTAGCGATGATGCATGAGTATATGGAGAAACAGGGGTATGTACTGGATATCACAGACAAAAGGCTTCATCACGAGATCTATTTGAGCGATGCCAGGAAGGTAGTCCCTGAGAAACTGAGAACCGTAATCAGGCATCCGATAAAACCTAAGGAGGGTTGAATTCATGGAGTATGTCAGGGTGACAAAAGACAATCTGGAAAATGAGCATATATGTTGCGCAATCTCAAACAATAAAGATGTGCAGGTTTCATCCAAGAAGGCATGGCTTGCTGAGAGGTTTGATGAAGGGCTTGTGTTTCTGAAAAGCGCTGAGCGAGGCAAGTGTTTCATTGAATACATTCCTGCTGAGAATGCCTGGGTTCCCATTGTGGCAGATAATTATATGTATATCGACTGCTTGTGGGTATCAGGGGCATTTAAGGGACATGGATATTCTACCGAGCTGCTTGATGCCTGTATTAAAGAATGCAAGGAAAAGGGAAAATCTGGCCTCTGTATTTTGGCTGCCGCAAAGAAAAAGCCTTTCCTGGCTGATCCGAAGTTCCTTACATACAAGGGATTTACAGTGTGCGACGAAGCAGACAATGGGATACAGTTATGGTACCTTCCATTTGCAGAAGGCAGTGAAGCACCACAGTTCAAACAGTGCGCAAAACACCCGCACGTAGACGAAAAGGGTTATGTTCTTTACTATACAAACCAATGCCCATTCAACGCGAAGTACGTTCCGTTGCTGGAAAAAATCGCCGCTGAGCACAATATCCCATTCAAGGCAATTAAGATAACCAGTAAGGAAGAGGCACAAAATGCACCAACACCTGTAACAACCTACGCATTCTTTTCCGACGGAGAATATGTTACCAATGAGCAGATGAATGATAAGAAGTTTTTGAAGCTGGTGAATGAACCCTAGGGACGGAGTCAAGGGACCATTTTGCTCAGCCGTTTTACTGTTGTTGTAGAAATATCCATTATCCTTGCAACCTGTGTTACAGTTAGTCCTTTGTTCCTAAGTTCACAGACCAGCCTGTTTCTCTGGACTTTGTTGAGGCGATTTACTTCTGATGTTGAAGACAGTTTGGCTGTTGATTTAAAGACTTCCAGAGCTTTTTCGTCGGTAAGAAAGAGTTTTTGCTTTCTGTGATCATCTGCGAAGAGTTCATTATCTGAATGATCAGTTTCCCGGGAGAAGAATCGAAGAAGAGAGTCTCTGTTACCGGCAATCCTGTCTGCAAGATCTGCATCAATCAAAGAATTCTTTTTGCCATAGTAAGCTGCGCAACTACTCCAACGGTATTCTGATGGATAACGACACATGTTGGCCTTGACCGGATTGTAGTGAATGTAAACAATCGCGGCAAGAAAGGCTCGTTCGCTTTCAATTGTCGTACTGTAGAAACGATCCTGGAATAGATGTCCGGTGCGCAAATATTTATTGTTATACCATCGCACAAATCTTGTCCCAAGGCTCTGGAAAAAGACTGAAAGTTTATCCGCAGGGGAATTTAACAATAGGTGGATATGATTATCCATCAAACAATATGCATATACCTTAATGTCATATTTCATTTTGCAATCTGAAAGAATGTAGAGAAACTTTTGATAATCAGAATCTTCTTCGAAGATGAGATGTTGATTTACAGAACGAAGTATGATGTGATATATGCCAGTCGAACTCATGATTCTTGGCCTTCTTGGCATAATCTACTCCTTTGCTCACAGAAGAACTCTGTGATTGATATTAATTTAAAACGCATTATACAATTGTTGAAAAAGAAAAGCAATATGAAAATAAAAATGAGCCACTGACTCCGTCCCCAGGGCTCACAAATGAGCTCCTGACTCCGTCCCCAGGGCTCAAAAATGGAGGAACACAATGCACTTTGTCGAAGCAAAAGGAATTCTCACAGAAAACCATGGGCGCCATGGAATGAATATTTACCGCGGATGCACTCACGGTTGTATTTATTGTGACAGCAGAAGCAAGTGCTATCAGTTCACTCATCCATTTGAGGATATTGAAGTAAAGCGCAACGCGCCGGAGCTTCTTGAAAAAGCGCTGAAGTCCAAGAGAAAAAAGTGCATGATAGGAACAGGTTCTATGTCAGATCCCTATATGCACTGCGAGGAAGAACTGCGCCTGACCAGGCATTGCCTGGAAATCATAAGAAAATATGAATTCGGCCTTGCCATCCAGACAAAATCTGACAGAATCCTTCGCGACATAGACCTCCTGGATGAGATAAATCGCAGCGCAAAATGTGTGGTGCAAATGACCCTCACAACCTACGACGATGAGCTATGCAGCATCTTGGAACCCAATGTTTGTAATACAAAGCGCAGGATAGAAGTGCTCGAAGAGATGCAGAAAAGAGGAATTCCAACAGTCGTATGGATCACGCCAATCCTGCCATTTATCAATGATACTGAGCAAAACCTGATGTCAATACTTAAGGATTGCGCACGCGTGGGTGTTAAGGGTATTATAGATTTCGGCATGGGACTAACGCTTCGTGAAGGCGACCGGGAATACTATTATGCAGCGCTGGATAAGCATTTCCCCGGAATGAAGGAGCGCTATATTACGCGTTACGGAAACGCCTATGATCTTCCAAGTCCTAATGCAAAAGAGCTAATGCAGACTTTTCAAAAGTTCTGCATATCAAACAAAATCATGTACAAGCCGGAAGATTGCTTCAGCTATATGAATGAACTACCTGATAAGTATGAGCAGATGAGCCTGTTTAGCCTGTGACATAACATAAAAAATGAGCCCATGACTCCGTCCCCAAGGCTCACAAATGAGCCACTGACTCCGTCCCCGGGGCTCAAAATGCGAGGAGAGAAATGTATAAGAATATAATGTTTGATCTTGATGGAACTGTGACAGATTCCGGAAGAGCGATCACATCATCAGTTGAATATGCACTGGAACAGTTTGGAATAATGGATCAGCCCAAGGAGAAACTGGAAACTTTCATCGGGCCGTCTCTGTATGATTCATTTGAGAGAGAGTATCAGTTTCATGGAGAGGACTGCGACAAGGCAGTAGCCCTGTACAGATATATTTATGAAAAAGAGCGCATGTATGATGTCGACATTTACGATGGCATCATCGCGCTGTTGCAGAATCTGAAAGCCCAAAACAAAACAGTCCTTCTTGTGACCAGCAAGCCCATGAAGTTTTCAAAAATGATAATCGAGAAGATCGGAATGTCAGACCTCTTCGATGCCATAATCGCGCCCGAACTAACGGATCACAGCTCTGACAAAAAGAGGCTAATAGAAAAGGCCGTATATGAATACGGCCTTGACAAGAATGAATGTATTATGATTGGTGATACCAAATATGATATCGAAGGTGCCCTGGGGGCCGGTGTAGATAGCATTGCTGTTACCTACGGGTATGGTAATACCGAAAGCCTCAGAGAATCTGGAGCAACGTTTATTGCTGATTCGGTAAAAGACATCTCGGACATATTATCATCACAGTCCTGAATATGCACCGATGTTAACGCACTCTGCAGATGTAAAGCTTGCGTTACCCTGTAAATCCCTGTACCAGGTCACTACATAGAGGTTGCTGTCGTTACCCTTGCAGAGAGCTTTATAATTGGTGCCTGATACAACCTGTGTCGCAAGCAGTGCAACGGGATTGTACATGACATCGCCCTTGTTGATCGCATCAAAGGATGCCTGTGCATTCTGGTCGGGAAGCATGCCCGGCTTACCTGATCCGCGTACTGCCCATCCGCCTGTCATGCCCTTTCCGAGAGGTGCTGCAGTCCGGATGGCGGTAACATCAACAGATGTTGTTCCGATAATAGAATCGTTTCCTTTTGTATCCTCATAGACTGTTACGAAATAGTAACCCGGAACGGCTTCATTTGCAGTTGTTCCGTATACAAGATACATATAATTGGCACCTGATACGACCTGCGTTGCAACAAGGTCGATCACGGTGAAGTTGTCACCTTTTTCTTTGAGCACCTTATCAATACGGGTAATGTCTTTTTCGCTCATCATGGCAGGAGTATTACCATCGACAAGTGTCCATCCGCCAAGTGTCGGCGTTTTCTCTGCAGCTGCAGCCTCTGTTCCGAATCCTGATAAAGCAAATGTGAAAACTAATGCGCAGGCAAGACCTGCTATGATCATATTTATCTTTCTCATAGTTTGTCATCTCCTTTTCTTATATATTTCAGCTATAACTTCTTTTAGCGATATTCTTTGATCTATTCTGAGTTGATTATATCAATGGCATTATCACAATACCGTCACACTCTTAATTGTGTATTACATCTGTTTCCTGTAAAAAAAGAAATGTTTTTTATAACGAATATATATTTACTTTATACAATATTTATAATCATTGTGTATACTTATAAATAGTGTAGTCGTTGTAAGACATTTTCATGTTTTATATGGAGGTATATCATGAGTGACAATACGTCTAAGAAAGCAGGCGCATCACCAAAGGCAATCAGCGCTAGGATTTCTGCACTGTTTGTTGCAATGCTTCTCATCACAATCCTGGTAGCTGAGGGAATCACATTTTCTCTTGGTTATTCAATGATCAAGGATCTTATTTACAATTCTTTGGAAAACGAGGTTTCTGTAGATGCCAGTAAGGTAAACAGAGAGCTCAATTCTACATTCTATTACCTCAACGCTGTGGCAGATGCAGTTGAACAGAATGAATTTGCCTCCAATGAAGAAATAATGGGATATCTTGCGGGAACAGTCGGCAGATACGCGCTTCTTCCAACCGGCACGTATGTAATGCTTAATGATAAGACATTTTTGTATCCGGCTGATCCAACATATGAAATAGAAGATTGTACAGAAAATGTTATGTACAAGGAAGCAATGACGTACACAAACAGCTGGTTCTATTACTATGATGTTCCTTATTTTGATAAGGTTACAGGCGGGCTTTGTGCATCTGTTATAAGACGTGTTCATCTTAAGGATGGCAGAGAAGGTGCTTTTGCAGCCGATATGTTCTTATCAAGTGTTCAGGAAGAGCTTGGTAACGTTAAGATATATCAGACCGGCGGAGCTATGATGATCACAGGCCAGGGACTTCTTCTTACTTATAAAAATGCTGATGTTTGTGGAAGCAATGTAGCGGATATTAAGGATGATCCTTTCCTTACTGCTATTGGCAAGTTCGTAGCAGAAGAAGCGGGAAAAGAAACTCATGAAGTAGTCGATGTTAAGATCAAAGGTGAGAATTATTATCTTGTGGCCTCCCAGGTAAGTGGTACTGACTGGTTCGTTATTGCATATGCTAGGCAAAAAGAGGTGCTCTCAGCACTTACCAGTCTTGTTGCTATTCTTGCAATTGTTATATTAATTTCTGTTGCAGTTGTAATCGTAGTAATGAACATAGTTCTTAAAAAACTTATTAAGAACCCTGTTACAAGCCTCACAGGCAATATTGAAAAGATTTCGAACGGTGACTTCACTGTTGACATATCATCTAACGGTGATGACGAAATTGCATATATGAACAATGCCATGGGTGACTTTGTCAATGGTATGAGAACGTCCCTGAGTGAGATTAAAGATGTTTCGGGCAGACTTCTTGATGATGCACAGAACTCCAAGAGTACAGCTGAAGACCTTGAGGGAGCAGCTAACGAGCAGTCAGCCAGCATGAATCAGATTCGTGAAAACATTGAAAACATGGCCCAGGCTGTCAATGAAGTTGCAGAAAATGCTACAGTCCTTGCTCAGACAGTTGCTAATGTAACAGAGCAGGAACAGCAGATCGAAGAGACAATGAACGAGCTTGTTACCAAAGCTGATTCCGGACAGCATGAGATGGCAGGTGTTGCAAACGGAATGAATGATATTGTTGATTCCATGAGGGATATGGCAGATGCGGTTTCAAGTGTTGATGAGGCTGCTGAGAAGATCAATCAGATCGTTGATCTTATCAACTCCATTTCTTCACAGACAAATCTGTTGTCACTCAATGCCAGCATTGAGGCTGCGAGAGCCGGAGAGGCAGGAAAGGGCTTCGCTGTTGTTGCTCAGGAAATCGGACAGCTTGCTCAGAACTCAGCAGACGCTACAAAGCAGATTGCAGACATCATCAAGGATATGTCAGCAAGAGTTCAGCAGCTTTCGGAGAAATCTGAGACCAATACTCAGATGATCAACTCAAGTGCTGAATCTATCAATAATGCTGCTTCTACATTTAAAGAGATTACACAGCAGTTGTCAGAAGCCAATGATACACTTACTACAATGGCAGGACAGATGGAAAAGGTTAATGACGTAGCAACAAATATGGCATCAGTTTCTGAAGAACAGTCAGCATCCACTCAGGAAATTGCCGACAATGTTGAAAGAGTTACAGAAGCTGCCAAGGGTGTTGCATCATCCTCAGAGCTTGTTGCAAGTGCAGCATCTTCAGTATCCGAGGCGGTTGATACCATCAACGGAAACCTTGAGAGATTTACAATTCAGTAAAACAGACGATGATTTCAGCTTAACAAAAGATCCGCGGCATTTGTCGCGGATCTTCTTTTGTACCAAAACTTTCCAATCAGGAAAAAAATATCTTTATAAACTCGAAAAATAGTGCATTAATATAAATAGTTCCTTCTTTTAAAATCATTATAGAAATGATGAATATGGAAGGGCGTTGAAATGGAAGAAAAAAAGATTACTTACAAAGAGATATGGAAAATCCGAAATTGCAGGAAACTGCTGGCTTCAAACCTCATCAACAGGTTTGGAGACTCGATAGATAGTATCGCATTTACCTGGCTTGTTTATCAGATCACGGGTAGCGCAGCCTGGTCAGCACTTATATTCGGACTGAATCAGCTTCCGAGTATATTTGTACAGCCATTTGCCGGACCTTTTGTGGAAGGAAAGAATAAAAAGCATATCGTTATTGCGACAGATATCCTTAGAGGCTTTATAATTGCGGCATTTGTGGCTTTGTACTATATGAAGCTGGTGACGCCGCTCCTTATGGCTGCGTTTACAATGCTGATTACTACTGTTGAGTCTTTTAATATTCCAGCTTCATCTGCATTTGTTCCGGAGCTTATAGATGAGAAGCATTACGCGACTGCAACAGGCCTTAACATGACTGCTTCAAAAATATTTGAACTCATAGGCATGGGAGCTGCGGGCGTTATCATTGCTTCACTGGGCGCCGGATGGGCGATGCTCATCGATGCAGCGACATTCTTTATCGGTGCAGCCATTATCGCTACGATTGAATATAAGGGATGCGTGCTAAAAGACAAAGCTATAGCAAACCAGAACTATGGAACAAAATTTACGGAAGGCTTTAAATATCTCATTGGCAATAAGACAGTACTGTATTTCTGTCTGCTTTGCGTTCTGCTTAATTTCATGCTGACGCCGCTTAACGGCTTTCTTGCGCCGATAACATCAGAAGTTTACGGCATGGACAGTAATTTCATGAGTATCTGTGTAATGCTGATGTCGGGAGCTACGATCATTGCATCCCTTGTAATGCCTAAGGTTATCGGGAAATTCTCTTTTGACTTTCTGGCTATTGTGCTGGGATCTGTAATAGGACTTACCTGCGCAGCACTTTCGCTGGGAGGTTTTGTAAAAGGTAATGTGCAAGGAGCGTATATGCTGGGAGGTACATGCTTTATCATGCTTGGCTTTACTTCAGGACTTCTCTCGGGCTGCCTTAATGTCACCTTTGTAAAAGCTGTGGATCATGACTATCTTGCCAGGATCGGAGCTGTGTTTAATGCGATCGCAGTTGCAAGCGCACCTGTAGCTACTTTCATAGTGGGAATGCTTGCTGTTTCGCTTAGTGTAGCAAGGATTCTTTTTATCTTTGGCATATTTGGAACGCTTATGTTTGTTGGACTTTTCTTTTTCCGGAATCAGAAATCACAGGTAGGAGTAGTAGAAAATGAGGCATAATCTCTGCGAGAATATCAAGAAATACCGAAAAGACAAAATGCTAACGCAGGAACAGCTTGCTGAGGCGGTTGGAGTTACCGTGGGTACGGTATCGAAGTGGGAAAACGGGAATTGTATTCCTGACATATCCATGATCATGGAACTTGCCGATTTCTTTGAAATCTCTGTGGATGTCCTGGTGGGCTTTGATACTCCTGCAAAAAAAGTCCCGGAAATGCTTGAGAGGATCAAAGAACATTACAAA
>JAEEGH010023426.1_pt1 | contig 12557 bp, 12 predicted proteins | sample 9134181 | NCBI WGS metagenome assembly JAEEGH01 (sample SAMN16246544, study PRJNA631951) | gut metagenome | biome: gut microbiome; feature: rumen; material: DP-attached | host: Bos | place: Iran: Karaj | collected 2018-10 | reverse complement strand
CCACACTCGCAGAGCATTTTCCCTAATGCTCTGCAAAATTAATAAAAAAAAGACCCAATTCCAAAATACTTACCCCGACTCTGCTAAAAATCGCCCCAAACCGCTCAATATTGCCTTTTTCTCCAATTTTTGAGTATAAAAAGTCCTTTTATCCTGTATTCCGTTGACCTCTCACCCCTCAAAGGCTACGGGTAGGCGCGTCAGCGGGAATCCTCTCACCCCGGGGTCGCAAAACGGCTCTAAGTCCGTTGCAAAATTAAAGAATTTGTAGGGAATTTTCTGTTATCACATGATTGGTTTCTGACTACCTCCATTTTAGCCCCTTTTAGGCCCCTCTGACTTTCCTCCGAGCAAAGTCAGACTTTCATCCGAGGAAACCTCCACTTTCCTCCGAGCAAACTCCAGCTTTCATCGGGGCGCCCTCGAGTGTCAAATATAAGAATTAATATTTTGTAAAATAATGATACCAAGAAGATCGACTACGCGACATGTTTATCCCCTTTAGTGGTCACAAAGTCACAAAGTCACATTTAATACTTTTCAAAGCGACAAACATCACCTTTGATAATTATATATTATATTATATATATTATAATATATATAATATAATATATAATTTAAATAGAAATAATTTAAATTCTCTCCTCAATTCTCTACTTTCAATTCTCCATGCAAGATGGTACCAATAAAAACCACCAATTGTGACTTTGTGACTTTGTGACCATTCAACTAGTTTTAGGGAACCGATTTTAGGGTTAAAAACAGCGTTTTTTCATCCTCCACATATATTTTCTGCGAAATATTTCTCTTATTAGAGAAAAAACGTTATCTTTGCATCATTATTACGAACCGACTATATAATATGGCAAATCAGACAGAACGTGCAGAATTGCACAAGACTATATGGAAGATAGCTAATGATCTGCGTGGAAGTGTGGATGGCTGGGAGTTTAAGGCTTATGTGCTGGGCTCCATATTCTACCGTTTTATTTCAGAAAACATCTGCGACTATATCCAACACCTCATGGCAGAGGCTGGACAGCCCAATTTTGATTATGCTGCTATCTCTGACGAGATGGGTGAGAAGATTCGCCAGAAGATGGTGGAGGAGAAAGGTTACTTTATCCTGCCTTCGCAACTCTTCCAGAATGTGGTGAAGCAGGCTGATAAGGATGAGAATCTGAATGAGAAGCTGACTAACATCTTCCGTAGCATCGAGGCTTCTGCCCAGGGCACGGAGTCAGAGGATGACCTGCGTGGTTTGTTCAGCGACTTTACGGTGGACAGTGCTGCGCTTGGCTCTACTGTGATTAAGCGTAACGAATTGCTGGCAAAGGTGCTGAAAACAGTCGCCACGATGGATCTTGGCTCAAAGTATAACGATACGGACAATGACACCTTTGGCGATACCTATGAGTTCCTGATGCAGATGTATGCCTCGGAGGCAGGCAAGAGTGGTGGTGAGTTCTTTACCCCACAGCAGGTATCAGAACTCTTGGCACGCTTGGCATCTCACAACAATCCTAACATTCAAAAGGTGTATGATCCTGCATGTGGTTCAGGTTCCCTGTTGCTGAAGTTTGCCAAGACCATCGGCAAGCAGAATCCCAACCTGAAGTATTTTGGGCAGGAGGTTAATCCTACTACTTATAACCTTTGTCGTATCAATATGTTCCTGCATAATGTGAACTACGACAACTTCGATATCCGTCTGGAAGATACGCTGCTGAAACCCCAGCATATGCAGGATGCGCCCTTCGATGCGATTGTCTCGAATCCCCCTTATTCGCTGAAGTGGGAGGGTAAGGATAATACCATTCTGATTAACGATGAGCGATATGCCCCTGCTGGTGTGCTGGCTCCTAAGAGCGCTGCCGACTTGGCTTTCACGATGCACATGCTTTGGCACCTCAGTGAACGAGGCACAGCTGCCATCGTAGAGTTCCCTGGTGTGCTCTATCGTGGGGGCGACGAGAAGAAAATCCGCCAGTATCTCATTAAGGAGAATCGGGTGGATTGTGTCATCCAGTTGCCTGCCAACCTCTTCTTTGGTGTGGGCATCGCCACCTGTATCATTGTGTTGAAGAAGAGTGCCAAGGTGGATTCGAGTGTGCTCTTTATCGACGCCAGCAAACTGTTCCAGAAGAATGGCAATAAGAACATCCTCCTGCCTGAGCATCAGGATAAGATCATGGCGCTCTACCAAAATCGAAAGGATGAGGACTATCTGGCCAAGTTGGTGAAGAACGATGATATCCTCGCCAACGACTGCAACCTCAGCGTCAGCAGTTATGTAGAGCAGGAAGACACCCGCGAGGTGATTAACATCGCAGAGGTGAACGCAGAACTCACCAAACTCGTAGCCGAGGGCAATGAGTTGAATCAGAAGATTGAAGCTATCATTAAAGAATTAGGAGAGTGAATTAAGAAAGAAGATTTAGGTGAAGATTATAGATATGAGTGAATTGTTTGCATCTATAAAGGCTATCATCGAAAAAGGGAATATTATTATTTTCCTTTTGTCACTTGCATTATCAATCTTTTCTTATAAAGTTATATTAAAAGATTGGTTGTGGGCTATCTTTGTGTTTTGTATAGGATATGTTGTGATTTATTGGATCAACTCTCTTTTAGATAAATACAATGAAAGTATCAAACGAAAAAACGAAGATAAAGAAAAACAAGAATTTTATAGGAATAGGAAGCAAAACGAGAATGCACAGGCCAAACAACAGCAAGAGCAAACAGAAGCTCAATTAAGAATGCTTTATGATTCATTCCCGGCTGATGTAAAGGAAGGTCTTATTGGATTGTACAAACTCCCACAAACAGAAGGCGGCTATTTGAATTCACGAATCTTATATGATGCGGACTTTGTTAAATATCAATCTATTTTGAATGCCTGTCAGCAGATAAGATATACGATAGGTATTGGCCGTGAGGACTTAATAGATATTCATCCAAGCATTAATTCCCAAATAATAACAATCGCCCCTGACTTCTATAGAATTATTGAAGAAAAGGGTAATGAAGTAATATTATGAATATGGTGGAGTGGAAGAAATTAGGAGATGTTTGTTCGTTGAAGGCTCGAATTGGTTGGCAAGGCTTGACTCAAAAAGAGCATAAAACAACAGGTGAATATCTGCTTGTTACTGGAACGGATTTTACTTCTAACTACGAAGTAGATTTTGATCATTGCGTTTATGTTGACGAAGAAAGATATACTCAAGACCCTAATATCCAGCTAAGACAAAATGATGTTTTAATTACTAAAGATGGCACTTTGGGTAAAATGGCTGTAATTGAAAAATTACCCAAACCTGCTACATTGAATGGAGGATTATTTGTTATACGTGATCTGACAGGGAAAATCCATCATAAATATCTATTGCATTATATGCTTTCAAGTAAGTTCCAGAGTATAATTGAATCAAATCATACTAATGGTACTATTAAGCATTTGACACAGGCTCTTTTAACCAATTTCCCGATTCCAATTCCTGCATTAGATAAGCAGATTGAAATTGTGAGAATACTCGATACGTTCACTTCTTCCATTGATAATCTGAAACAGCAAATCGCCCAGCGTCGTAAGCAGTATGAGTATTATAGGGACCAACTTCTTGACCTTGAAGGAAAGGAAGGAGTGGAAATGAAACTATTATCATCGATATCAACAATTAAAGTAGGTCCTTTTGGTAGTTTAATACATAAAAAGGATTATGTGTTAGGCGGAATACCATTAGTAAATCCCGTCCAGATGAATAATGGCTATATTGTTAGAGATGATTCATTTAGTGTTTCAGAAGAAAAGGCCAAATTGTTAGAGGGATATACTCTTTATTCTGGTGATATTGTTTTCGCAAGAAGAGGAGAAATAGGAAGATGTGCTATTGTAACAGAGAAAGAAAGTAACTTCATCTGTGGTACAGGATCCCTAATTGTTAGATTTAAAAAAATGGTAAACAGCAAATTTATGCTTTTCATGTTTAATACACCAAATTGCAAAAGATACTTATTAAAGTCTGCTATTGGTGGATCTATGTTAAACATTAATTGTGATATTGTTGGAAAGATGCAAATACCCGTCCCTTCTTATTCCGAGCAGAAGCGTATTGTAGATATCCTCGACAAGTTCGAGGCGAGCATCCAGAACTTGGAGACTCAACTCTCTCAGCGCGAAAAGCAATATGAGTACTATCGAAACGAACTATTAACATTTGAATGATTATGAGTATTGAAGAAAAAGCAAAAGAGTACGCCAACGGTAAAGCCTTAGAGGCTATAAATGCAGCTATCGAGCAAGCTTATGCAGATGGCTATAATGATGGCATGCGACATATTGAGAACGAGAAGCTGGAAGCCATAAAGGATGGTGTGGAATATGTAGATTTAGGCTTACAAAGTGGCACTTTGTGGTCATCGAATTATATAAAAAAATCCCATGGGAATAAAGATTGTCTTCCATACTTGGAGGCCTCAAAGCTAAATATACCAACAAAGGAACAATTTGAAGAGCTATGCAGAGAATGTTTTCCAAGTTATGAAAATACAACAAAATGTCATGGGATTAAATTCACAGGGACAAATGGAAAGTCGATCGTAATAGAATATTTTACATGTAACGAATTGGCAAACCTTGACACAAAAAATGTGTTTAATTTTTGGCTTAAAGATAATGAGAATTCAAATGAGAGGCTGAGTGCAAATATTAAAATTGAAAACAATAAAGCAATACCTATTTTTGAAAAGATCCATATGGGCCTAAAATTGCCAGTTATGTTAGTTAGAAAGATTGACAGGTAAATGTAACAGGTATATGGATGACTATAAGATCATAGTAGAACAGGAGCATCAGACGGTGATGGCTCACTACGAGGTAGAAGCCAAGCCTGCTGAGGGCTATCAGAGCGAAGCCAAACTGGAAGAGGCTCTGATTAAGCAACTGCAAGGGCAGGGCTATGAGTACGTGCAGGTGAAGGATGAAAACGGACTTTTGAAGAACCTGCGCCATCAGTTGGAACTGCTTAACGACATTGCATTGAGTGATTCGGAGTGGAAGCGCCTGCAGCCTATGATCTCCAATGACCAGATGACCATCCAAGACAAGACGGAGATGATTCAGGGGAAGGGTTATATCCTGAACCTGACGATGGATAATGGGCAGTCGAAGAATATCAAACTGATAGATAAGACCAACATCTATAACAATCGCCTGCAGGTGATCAATCAGTATGAGGTGCAAGGCACTTATCAGAATCGCTACGATGTGACCATCCTCGTGAATGGTCTGCCCTTGGTACATATCGAACTGAAGCGCAGAGGGGTAAGCATTAAGGAAGCTTTCAATCAGATAAACCGCTATCTGAGGGATTCGTTCTGGGCTGGCAAGGCCATGTTCGACTTTGTACAGGTGTTTGTCATCTCGAATGGCACTGAGACTAAATACTATTCGAACACTACACGCTATGCCAAGGAAGCGGAGAACGCCAGCGGACAACGTAAACACAAGACGGATGGAAACACCTTTGAGTTTACATCGTATTGGACTGATCAGGAGAATAACTTGCTGACAGACCTTCGCGACTTTACTACCACCTTCTTCGCCAAGCATACGATTCTGAACATACTGACCAAGTACTGCGTATTTAATGTGGAGAAGCAGCTACTCGTGATGCGCCCCTACCAGATAGCAGCTACGGAGAAGATATTGCAGAGGATTCAAACTGCCATCAATAATAGGTGGCAAGGCACTATCAGGGCAGGTGGTTACATCTGGCATACCACTGGCTCTGGTAAGACACTCACTTCCTTCAAGACAGCCCAGTTAGCTTCGAGGATGGAGAACATCAAGAAGGTGCTCTTTGTGGTGGATCGTAAGGACTTGGACTATCAGACCATGAAGGAGTATGATAACTTCGAGAAAGACTGCGCCAATGGTAATACTTCTTCGCGCATCCTGCTGAAACAGATTAAGGATGATAACGCGAACATCATCATCACTACCATTCAGAAACTCTCGAATCTAATGAAACCAGCCACATGGGATAGCGACGAGAAGTTGCGCGAGGTAATGACGAAGGAAAACATCGTGTTGATATTCGATGAGTGCCATCGCTCGCAGTTTGGCGATATGCATAAGTTGATAACCAAGCGGGTAAAGAAGTACATGATGTTTGGCTTTACAGGTACTCCTATCTTTGCAGTGAATGCTAGTGCTGGCAGCAAATACACGACGACAGCACAGCTATTTGGTGGTGAGCCAGACAAGGATGGAAATCCCACGAAAGCCCTGCATACCTATACCATCATCAATGCTATTAGGGATAAGAACGTGCTGCGTTTCCACGTGGATTATAGCACTACTATGCGCATGAAGAACGATGTGGATAGGAAACAGGTGTGGGGTATCGATACTGACGAGGCATTGCATGATCCAAGGCGTATCAGCATCGTAACGAAATACATCATCGATCTCTTTACTGAAAAGACCAAGCAGCGTAAGTTCAACAGCCTATTTGCAGTGGATAGCGTGAAGGCGGCCATTCTTTATTATAATGAGTTTAAGAAGCAGCTCTCGCAACCAGGTGCGCCTGATTTGAAGGTGGCTACCATCTTTACCTTCAATGCCAACGAGGAAGAAGTGGATGAATGGGGTATGGGTGGCGATGAGAACCCAGAGGATGTGGGAACACCTCCTGATATGCAAAGTCGCGATGCGTTGGATCAGGCGATTCGCGATTATAACATGATGTGGATACCAAAGACCAGTTTCTCTACTGATGGCGATAAGTTCCAGGCTTATTATAAAGATGTATCGCTGAGGATGAAAAAGAAGGAGATCGACCTGCTGATTGTGGTAGGCATGTTCCTCACTGGTTTTGATGCTAAGACGCTTAACACGCTCTGGGTGGATAAGAATCTGAAGCTGCATGGACTCCTGCAGGCTTATAGTCGCACCAATCGTATCCTCAATCAGGTGAAGAATTGTGGCAACATCGTTTGTTTCCGCAATCTGGAAGATGCTACGAATAAGAGTTTAGCCATCTTTGGCGATGAGAATGCTGCAGGATTGGTGTTCATGAAGAGTTTTGCAGAATACTATAGCGATGGCTATTCGGATGATAAAGGCAATTGGCATGAGCCTTATACGGAACTCATCAAGAAGCTGATGGAGCAATATCCTGTAGAGGGTATGGCCCGTATTCTGGATGACGATGATAAGAAAGCCTTTATCCGATTGATGGGTGAGATACTACGACTAAGGAATGTGCTTAGTGCCTTCGATGACTTTACCCCAGAGGTGAGAATCGTTGACGAAATGCACTATCAGGACTACTTAGGATGGTATAATAACTATTACGAAGAGTATCGCAAACCAACACACAAGGATGATCGCGAGGATATACGCGATGATATTGTCTTCGAGATGGAGCTGGTAAAACAGGTGCAAATCAACATCCGCTATATTCTGGACTTGGTGCAGCAGTATCATGATTCTAACTGTCAGGATAAGGAGATTATCGTGAAGATCAGGAAGCAGATGGATGCCAGCCCTGATATGCGTGATAAGCGTGTGCTGATAGAGAAGTTCATCCAGCAGATGACACCTGAAAAGGGTGCTGATGTAGGACAGGACTGGGAGGAATATATCGAAGAGGAAAAGCGCAGGGAACTAAGAAATATTATCGACGAGGAACACCTGAAGCCTGCAGAAACAGAGGACTTCATGGAGCGTGCTTTTGCTGATGGTTACGTTACTGAAACAGGTACTGGTATTGCCAATATCCTGCCTCCATCGAATCCGTTCCTGCCTGAAAGTGGTGAGAAGAAACAAACGGTATTGGAGAAACTGAAGGCTTATTTGAACAAGTTCTCTAACATGCTCAGCGATGACAGCGCAGGCTTTGATGTCTACAGGAGTAAGAAGCTAAAGCGTGTAGAGGATGACGATGATGTGCGTATGATGATAAACCAGCTGATAAAGATGAACGAAAAGATCTCTACTTTGTCAATTCAGAGTGAGGTCATAGCGCAGTTTGGAAATAATTACCCAGCAATGAGCCCCAACGACTGGCGCCATATCATTGAGCCATACGTCAGACTGGTTCGAGATTATGAGATAAGGACTCCAGATGGTAGAATCTTCGAGGTATTCCCCACAGGCGATTTAATGGCCTCCGAGCCTCTGGAAGATCCAAAGGAGGATTAAACGTATGAAGCATATACCTATTGTATTATTAGGAGCACTACTCTTTATGGCTTGTGGGAATAAGATTAAAACGCAGGCTGTAGAATATGACTGGGATTATCTTGATTCAATACATGAAGCCCAGACGAGGGAATACTATGCTAAAGAAAAAGCTATAAGGGATAGCGTGGATAGTCTCAGGAGGAACAATCCCAAGTCGATATACTATAGTGGTGGAGGGTATTCCTCTGGCTCTGATGATAGGGAGTACGATAATATGCGAGGATTCGATCCGGCATCGGAAGATGATATGGAGGATAATGGCATGACTCGCTACATGGAGAATAATGATGAAGAGGGGTGGGATTAGTTTAAAATACTTAATTCTTTCGTGAATATTTGGGGAGAGTGAACAAATTTGCTATATTTGCATAATGCAAATGATTAGTAGTAAACCAAATGAGGCTGCCATCAGTGATGATCGCTCTCATATTTTAATCATTGGCTTAAAACAAGAATTAGATTGTTTTAGAGGGCCATCAGCGATGATAGCCCTCTTTTGTATTAAATATTGTTAAGTCCAAATATATTGGAAAGAATTAATTGTATTTTTGCAAGCGAATCATAAACATAGAATAATGATGAAAAGGTTATTTGCAATATTACCCATATTCCTGCTGGTAACAGTGCTGGCGGGCTGTAGTAGTGATGATTCTCAGGATGAATATGATGGTGAGATTGTGGTGCGAAGTACCAATGGTAAACGAGTTCTTGTGAAGGAAACAGATAATTATCCCGATTCTACCTATATGATGGGAGATCTGAAAGTTTTTAAAGTTCCGTGCGTACCTATTAAGAAAACAGATATGCCTAAATGGATGTACGATCAGCTTTTCAAGGTAATGGGAGTCACTGCTAGTACAGGGTTATACCAAGGCGAATTGGTTGGCACAGGAGACAACGTATATGTTATGCAAAATTCAGCCAGTCCTTCGGGATTTGTCTATGATAAATCTGGTACTACCATCTCTCAGCCTTTATCTATAGATAACGAGGCAAAGAACTGGAGATGTATTTTTATAGTCGAACCCCATAATCTAGATTAATGATTAAACAGAAGTAAAAAGCGGAGTGTCTCAATCACTGAGAGCCCCCGCTTGACTAAAAGCAAATTATAAATATTACTTATTAACTTAAGATAAAAAGAAAAACAATGACGCGCATCACTGCGCTCAATATGTTTAAATCAACTAAAATATTACATGATGCAAAGGTACTGATTTTATTTGGATTGCGCAAGATTTTGGTGTTAGTTTAACAATATTTCATAAGGTCGGAAATATATGGGATAAAAGGCTTGCACGAATGACAAAAAAGTGCTAACTTTGTAGCCCCAAACAGGATAATTAAAAATGGATACCAAACAATTGCACTCGATTTTGATAGAATTGGAGGCTGCTGGACTGCGGCCTCAGATAGGCATTTACAAGGAAGAGAACTCGATGACAAGCCAGCTTTCGTTGAAGGTTTGCGATTCGGGACCTCGGCCTGATGAGGGTATAAGCCTTAACAACTATATCAATGTAAATGTGACGGACAACTCGATGAGAAGTTCGGGTTTCAAGGAGGGCGACGTGATAAACGTGAAACTGAACGACTACTATTTTGACGGAGCCGTTGTTCTGGCGAGAGTGCATGACGGCATAGGTCTTTGTGCCTATTGCAGAGACGACGAACATAACCCTTGGCTGATTCCCAGGAACGAGAAATATGCTCCCATTGAAATAGAGAGTGAGGAAAGAATCATAGGCAGAGCCGTATCGGTGGTATCGCGCGACCCGAAGATTAGCGTGAGCAAATGCATGGACTCGATTCTGGAGGCTAAGAACAGAAGGAAGAAGAAGCCTGGTAAGGATGTAGTCAGTAGGACAATCAAGCTGCTGACGGAAAAGATCAGTGTGGCCAGACTTTGGTTCTCGGTTTATAAGATGTTCGTAGAGTACCATATCGTGAAGCAATACTGCTATGAGGATTTTGTAAGCTTGGTGGAGCGCTATGCGCCTGAAGAATACGACCATCTGCCAGTGGCTGTAGAACTGCAAAGAATGGAGGTTCAGAGTTTTACGAAGAAGGTAAGTGGATGGGACATCAACAACGCACCCGTGAGGAGTAAGCGATTCTGGGTTTATGTGGATATGGCAAAATACACGAAAGAATTGCTTAATCAATAAAAAACTCTCAAAAAACTCTCAAAAACTCTCAGAAAAATGCATTGATTTGGGCAAAAACTCTCACAGCACCCCAAAACTCTCAATATTACTCTCAAAAACTGCGCAGCGACGGAACTTTCTTTCCGTCGCTCTTTTTTTATATGTACCTTCGCACCCGATTTTGAAATATAAGTTTAACCCGAGTGGAGTGAGAGTCCTCGTGAGGTGAAAAGCTGCAGCGTTCAATCTCTTCTCACAAAACTCGAGAAAAGATGAAGATCATTATTGAGAATGGTGATAGTGAAGAACTAGTAAAAATGGCAGAGGCAATGCTGGCTAACAAGCTGGTAAATGCCATTGAGAACGAGAAACCTAGCAGTGTAAAGGTGTATAAGAGCGATGAAGAAGTGGTAAAGGCTGTCATCGCGGCTGTGGGCATCTTCGGCGTTTGTACTCAATGGACTGCTATTTACAGGATTTTGGTGGACTTTTGCGGTTGGGAAAGTGATATCGCAAAATTCTGTCTTCGCATGAACGGTCTATTAAAAGATGTACGCGTGTCGCACCCGTGTACCTATCAATCTATACAGAAACCGCTATCTTCGAGCAGTATTCTGAGAAAGCATTTCCTGGAGTGGCGAAAGTATCGTGCTCCCAAGGGCGATAGGGTCTTTGCCAGGCAGATGTTTATAGCCGAAAAGTTGCTGAAATTACTTTCGATAGGTGCTTAAATATACGATTGCACCGTGAAATATACTATCTGAAAGTCATTATAAGCATAGCGTTTCCTTTATGTCTACTTTTGCAGTGCGATTCAGAAATAATCGCCCTGCGAGAACAGGCTGCGGCTCAGCAAAGAGCGAGCTCTCTGCATTCTTGGACTAGCCAAGCGACCATAGGTCGAGCGCGCCTTGCACTGTCCTTGCACTCGAGAATTTTTAATTAAAGTATAACATTTAAAAGTAAAAAAGAAAATGGAAAAGGAAACAGAAAAGGAAGTTCAGAAAGTGAATCTGAGTGTTGAAGAGTATCAGGGAATGCTCAGAGAGGAGGAACTGATGAAGGAGACGCTGAGGAATCAGACGGAGAAGCTGAACGAGGCTAAGGAGGATCTGAAGACAGTGAAGAAGGAACTGCTAAAAGTGACTCGCGACCTCTGCGAGACGAAGGACATGCTCCACTCGGCCATCAGACTCCAGACCAAGGCTGAGGATGCTGCCGACATCTGCATCGAGACACTGAAGGGCAACCTGAATCACTGGCTCTCGAAAAAGAACAGGGTGTACATTAATAAGCTGATGGGTTATCACCCCAAGGATCGACAGGTGATCTTCTTTCAGGCAATCATGGACTATCTGCTGTTTGGCGTAAAGCCGAGTCTGCCTACTGAGACACTGAAGGTTCACTTCGAGAACGTATGCAAGCGAATAGATGAGGATGCCATCACCCTGCCGGCTCACTCGCTGATGGTGAAACTGGTAAAGAAGTATGGACTGTTTGAGAAGGTAATTGAAAATTAAAAAAATAAAAAGGTAAAAAAGTAAAAAGGTAAAAAAGTAAAAAGGTAAAAAGTAAAAAGATTATGGAAGTAACGGAAATTGTGAAGGCACAGTATGAGGATGTGTCGATGAGAAGTTGGAGTTTGGAGGAGAAAGTAACGGAAAGAGCGTATTTCTACGTGGTGCATGGTGTGATTCCGCTTGATCCTTACGAGACGTATGTCGGCCTTATCTGTAGCGCATTGCGCTCATGGTGTAAGTACTCTGTTTGCATGAGTGTGGATGACCTCGTGGATAATCTGGCCAAGGCTTATATGCGATTCATCATAGCACGATATTGTGGTGATAAGCATTGGGATGTGAAGCTGTCGGACGAAGTGTTCTACAACATCAGCGATGCAGAATATGAGACATTCTCAGAGTGTCTGAGGGCTGATGTGTGCAAGGAATGGCATCGACGTAATGGCACGCTCATGGGAGCGAGAGAGTTCATTAAAAAATTAAAGATTAAACATTAAATTTTAGAAAAGATGAAAAAAGAAGCAAGAAAACATTTGCAGAAGTACTGTGACGTAAGTAACTGGAACCGTATGCACAGACCAAAGGCAGGGAAGGCCAACTTTGAGGCCGGTGAGGCTTTAGCAGAGGAAATAC
>JAEEGH010023425.1_pt1 | contig 12557 bp, 12 predicted proteins | sample 9134181 | NCBI WGS metagenome assembly JAEEGH01 (sample SAMN16246544, study PRJNA631951) | gut metagenome | biome: gut microbiome; feature: rumen; material: DP-attached | host: Bos | place: Iran: Karaj | collected 2018-10 | reverse complement strand
AGTTCGGCCGCAAGAAGGCCCGTAAGCACTTCCAGTTCAGCAAGCGCTAATCTGCGAATCGCTTTACAACGAAATGCCTCGCCACTCGGCGGGGCATTTTGCTATTTGTCAGATGCGCTGCGGAGGCCTTTCTTTTTGCAGGGCCGCTCGCCAAGGGTTTTCTGTTTTTCAAAAGCCGCGGCACTCCGGCAGGACGTTTTTTCCCAAAAAGCAGACTAAATGCGTGAAAATTATGGTTTTGGTCTGCCAAAAATTAAGTTGTCTGTAAACGAAGGCGTGTTTTGGGACTGTTCTGCACAAAATTTGCGTTAAATGAGTTTCTTTTTGGCCGTTTGCTCTGGGAAAAGGGAGAAAAAGCGATTACTTTGTGCGTAAAAAGCGGACCAAATGGGGATGTGAGGGCAGTTTGGTCTGCTAGATTGCTAGAAGTTGTCGTCGCGGTCGAACATGTGCGTGACGAACTCGGTCACGAGAGTCACGTAGGCGTCGTCGCTGAAGATGGGCTTCTGCATTAAATCGATTGCTTCTTGAGAAAGCGAACCCGTCTTGGCGAGTTCCTCGCCGCCCTTCCTGTACTTTTCGCGCAGCATGGCGAGGCGGCGCGGGCCACCGCGGTGGTCGAGCGCGCGCATCTGCGGGCAGGCGATGAGCGTGTATCCCTCGTGCCCGAGGATAATGTCGAACTGCTTGCGGATAGGCTCGTATACCACGTCGATGTCCATCCAGGCGCAGCTCGAAAGCAGGATAATTTTCTGGCCTTCTTTCTGGAACTGGAGCCCGTGCAGGTGCGAGTTGAGTGCGTTCGCGCCATCCTTGAGCTTCTGGCCCATGTAGGGGTGGACCATGCCCACGATGCGGTCCATCAGAACCTTCATCTGCCCGGGGATGCTGAACAGGAACAGCGGGAAGCTCCAGATGACGATATCCGAGTTGATGAGCTTCTCGCGCACCATCGGGATGTCGTCGTCCTTGATGAAACAGCTTCCGTCGGGGCGGCCCCAGCAGCTGAGGCACCCGCGGCAGGGCTTGATATTCAGGCGGTCGATGAAGAGGTACTCGGTTTCGTAGTCGCCGTTCTCTTCGAGCCCCTGCACGAACGCCTTCGTGGGGATAAGCGTCCCACTGCGTTCGTTCTTCGGGCTTGCGACCATCACGAGAATCTTCTTCTTTTCTGCCATGCGCCCAAATTTAAAAAATTACGCGGCGATAATCTTGCGGTACTTGGGAATCAGGCCCGCGCTCTCGAGGAGTTCGAGCACTTGACGGCGGAGGTTGCCCACCTGCGCCCTGGTAATCTTCATGCGTTCCGCGACTTCGACATCGGTGTAGCCTTTGGGGCATTCGTGGCAGACTTTGAATGCGACAGTAAGGTACTCGAGGAGGCGCTTCTTGCCGCTGATGGCCCTCTTGGTCGCCTCGATGGCAAGGATGTGGAATGCCCTCTTTTCGAACGTGTTCTTCGAGGAAATCTCGTTGATGATAGCGCACATGATGCCCTCTTCGTCCTTTTCCGGATCGTTGGACTTCTTGTTGGAGCACGTTTCGTACGAGAAATCAACGAACACCATGCGCTCGGTGATCTTGGAGTTGTCGCGCTTTGCCGTCTTGAGGTCAAACTTCCCCATGTTGGTAAGGTGGGCCATGAAGTTGACGCCCATGTCCAGGTCGAACTTCTGGACCGTATTCCAGAACACGGTGAAGACTTGCCCCGAAATGCGCATGCCGCGATCCTTGTCGCTCAACCCCTGGAGGCTCCAGTCAGAGTTCAGTGCGCGGGACTTTGCGGCCATGAGGCCGAGGAAGTAGTCCCCGTAGATGTCCCAGAGCTTCCTTGTTGCTCCGAGACGGATGTTTGCGTGCTTGGTCGAGTCCTGGGCGATGGTGATCAGGGCTTCGGTTTCGCGTTCGGCGTGGAACACGGGGCGGGTCTTGTTTGTCATAACGACTCCTTTTAAGGGTGGCGTGGCGCCCCCTTTGCATTCCGCAAAGGGGCTGGGGGTGGAGACGGCCATAGCCCTTCACTAAAGCAAAGGGTTGGCTTCACAACAAAAAGTGATGTAAGATGTTAGCCCGGAGGGCTATGCAAGCAGGCTCGATGAGATGCTAGAGGTCGGCATACCACAAATATAGTATTTTCGATTGACAGAATCTGTCAATTTGAGGTTTGCCGGAAATTTTTTTGAGGGGAGGGGTCGAGAGAAATCAAAAAGTCTACTCATAACGTGAGCGATAATATAACATATTTTCTTGCAAAGAGATTGTAAAAATATGTTTACTTTCATCCGGCTACTCATCGGGTTCCTCCTGTTTCGTTCTATTATAAATATAGCAGTCCTATGCGACAAATAGCGTCACGTTTTAAGCGTTTTCGATACTCGGGTTTCCCCCTGGGTCTATTCCCTAAAAGGCCTTTTTTTTGCATGTTGAACGCGACTGTCTTGTCGTATGTTCCGCTGCGCAGCTGCACGTGCAGGTGCTCGTTGGCTTTGCCGATGTCTTCGTGCAGAACGGTAAAGCGTTCCCCCAGTTCCTCGCGGATGAGGGCCACGAGTTCCTTGCGGTCGGCGAGGCTGCCCATGTCCTTGATGCGGAAGTCGACGGCGGCGCCGAAATAGTGGGCCGACTGCGCCGCATGGCCTTCGTAATCGTTCGCGCTCGTGATAAGCGGCTTGAAGTTCTCGTCACCAGCGGCGACGCAGTACGCCCACACGACCACGGATATCGCGGAGTCAAGCTCGGGAAGAATCGCTTCGAGATTGACGCTGGACTTCTGCCGCGTCATGGAGCGAATCTGCTGGTGGTATTTTTGCTGGATGTTATCGGCTTTTTTCTCGATTTTGCCCTTTATTTCGTCAATTTCGACATATTTGTCGATTTTCTCAACATGCGTTTCCACGGGTTCGCTTTGGGTTGCGCAGGTATTGTCGCAGAAGGCAAGGCCGAGCATGCCGACTACGCCGATGGTCAGGGCGGCCGGCAGTAGCGCCGCAATTGCCTTGATGGCAAGGTAGACGATTGCCACGGCGATAATCCCGATGACGAGTAAACCCAAAGTTGAGGCCATTGACGCTCCTTGATAAAGTTCCTGTATTCTATATCGATTCTTACGGGAAGAATGTAAAGCCTCAAAAAGGACGAGATTCTTTAGAAATTATGACAACTTTTGACCGGAGTATTTATATATATTTTCTCGTAAAGACTGCCGATACATTGAACTTTAAGGCGGCGAATGCCTATAGCATGGCAAAACAGATGTTTGATTCCTGACGAGGTGAGAAATGAGCGACTTTGAAAAAATGAAAGCAAAGGTCAAACAATTCACTATTGATCGTGACTGGGACCAATTCCACAACGGTAAGGATCTTGCCATTGCCCTTTCTGGCGAAGCATCAGAACTTCTCAATGCGTTCCTCTGGAAAAAGCCCGAAGACGTAAAAATCGAGAAGGTGCGGGAAGAATTGGCGGATGTGCTTAATTACGCGTTCTTAATCGCGGACAAGTACAATCTTGACATCGAAGAAATTATGGACGAAAAATTGAAAATCAACGGGGAAAAATACCCCGTTGACAAGGCTAAGGGAACTGCGAAGAAGTATAACGAACTGTAAGGGGACTCTTTCTTCGATGCAAAATGATTGCGGTGCTAGATTATTAGTGATTTTAGATAGTCTCGCAGTTGTTCGTCTTCGCAGTACACGTATGTTCCCTTCATTCCTCGCGTCAAAAGAACATGATAGGTGTTCCTGATAAGTCTCTCGGCTAATGCGTCGTCAGCCCTGCGAATTCCGCTCGCTCCATCTGAGGCAGCATTTTTAGTCTTGTCGAATCTTATCGCACCATCCCTGTAACACAGGTCTTTTCCTATTATCACACCACAGTAATTTAAGTCTAAACCTTGACAGGTATGGATGCACCCCACCTCATTAACAGACAGAGGGTCGTTTAACCATGAATAATCGGCTGGAAGTTGATCGCATCTTAAATTCCACTTGGCTCTATATTGGCCACCATCCAAAATAATATCAAAATTATTTCCATCTCTAAACTGTCCTTTGCTGCCTCCACGTCTTTGATCCCACTCATAGCAGTAACCTGCAACAACTCTGCAATATCCCGGCACTTCAGATACATTCCTGCCAAGCGCAGAAGCTTTCGCCTGTCTTTCTTCCGCGTCTTTTTGTCGAATTAAATCATGCATTTCTTGCGCTGTATCAAAAATTTTGAATTCATAATTATTGTCGCGAGTGTAACACGTTCTTGGAATATTGTATCCCAAGAAAGACTTGATGAAGGACATGTATCTTTCCCCGCCGTTCACTCTAAACTGCGATTTTAGTTCTAAGGACGGCCCCTCAATAACCCGTTTATGAAGTCTTTCCGACGTGGTTCTGATTCGCTCTATGGTTGCAAAATCATCTTTTGTAACTATTTGATCTTCGTCTATAAAGAATACAGAAACTCTTGATCCTTTGATAGCCTCATCAAGAATGTGCGTTCCTCTAGGTATTCCTACACCTCCTTTAAAATCAAATAGTCTGTGTGCTTCATCAAAAAAAGCACAATCGAATTCATTTTCAGAGATTCCGCTAAAGATATTTGGATATTTAAAAAAAGTCCTTAGTTGAGCTCTATTAAAATCGCCCTGTATTAATTCCTGTGAATAAAGTGTTCTAGGAGCTGCGTTGACAGTACAATATATCGCATTATATCCTGTTCGCCTACCACCTACTGGTCTTGTCAACTGACCTAAAACATTTAGTGCAATTACTGATTTGCCTGTTCCTGGTCCGCCTTTTATTATAATTGTCCTTTTATCATCGTAGTTTAGGCAATCTCTTACGGTTTCTTTTATAGTTTCCACGGATGTGGCTTGTCCTGCATCGTAAGAATAAAATGGATTTCCGTGCAGTGCGTTTAAAAGCATTTCTGACAATTGCCTTGAAGAAACCACATTACTTGAATCTATGGCAGACAACAGATTTACATCTTCATCTTGGACATGTGCGTCAATAAAATGTACGAAATCGTCAACATCGTCCTTTAAAAAACATGGATTTTCATTTACCATAGGAAACAGTTGTTCGTCTTTCATAAGTCCGGAGTGTTGCACAGGCATATTATGCAAATATGAGCATGCAAACATTCCTATAGGTTCGTTTTGGAAAATTTCATAAGTATTTGAAATGATATTTGCGTAGTTGAGTGCTTGGTACGATGGATGCCAATGGTCTTCCATATGTCCGTGCGCTACATTTACAAAAACAAAATTATCTTTTTGTGATCTTTGCGCCGTAGACCATTGTTTTAATTCAACAACAATCATGTTTCTTCTGCCATTCGCATCTTTGCCTGTAATGACAAAATCAAGTCTTTCTCTGGCTTGTCTTATAGTGAATTCTGCAGCCACGATTGCATTGTCTGAAAGAGCCGTTTGGTCCAAGACTTCTGCAACTGGTGGCAGCGAATTAGCCCATGCCCTTATTTGGGCGTCATTAGAACAGCCTATGCCAGCCATTCTCATGGCCGTGTTTACGGCATTGGCGATACAATCTCCATTAGCATCTGCTCTGCACTGATTAATAAATTCTCTTTTTGTTGCTGAATACGTAATCATTTTTATAGCTCGCTTTTTTTATGCCTAGATTTTATTGATGAATCAACCTTGGGTTTCTCTGCCAATTGGACTTGAGTTAGATGTTTATATAGAAAATATATTGATACATGTCAATACGTTTTCTACCCCCCACCCTTACCACCTTTCCTCCTCCACGTCCTCCTCCATATCGAGCATGTCGAGCTCGGTCTGGGTGGAGCATATCTCCTCCTCGGTGGCACTGTTGATGTGCATGAGGAGCATCACGTCTACGCAGTCGTTGTCGAGCCTGCTCAAAAAGCGGAGCAGGCGTTCGCGCGCCTCGGGACCGATGGAGTTTACGTGCAGGTTGATGTTGCGGTCCGGTTCGGACTCTTCGCTGTCGGGGAACAACGGCCTGTGCTTTACCCCGAGCGTACCCTCGATCTGCTTCTTGAGTTCTGCCTGCAGGTGTTCCAGGCTCCGTATGTTCAGCGGGCTCTTCGTCTTGAATATGGCGGTGCTCTTCTCTACATATTCCTTGACGCGCGGCATGTCCGCGACGGTGAGCCGCCCGTACACGCCGAGCGAGTGTTCGTTGAAAAAGTGCTGGTACGCGATGGAGATGGACTGCACCCTACTCTCGTGTATGTCGGCGAGGAACTTGCCTTCGTTATTGCGGAACTGGAGCTGCAGGTTTTTCCCGCCCATGTTGACCGTGTAATATATGGCATACGCCGGGCTTACGCTCATCAGGTAGTCGATGACGGGCTGGTCTATCCAGGTTGTGGGCTTTTTCTTGAGAAAGTTGAACATGCGGCCTCCTTACATTTCTTTATCGCCGTAGGGGAGGCTTTTGTAAAGAAAATGGCTATTTTTTGCCTTGAACGGTTTGACAGTCCGCCCTTCCGGTGCGATAAGATGGTGTAACTTCTTCCAGGAGGCTCCGATGCTCACTCTCCCCACGATGTCGCAGGTCATAGCATGGTTTGGTTGGGGGCACGGTGTGGGTGCCCTGGCGGGCATTAGCGCCATATTGACTGTGGTCGTGATTGTCGCGCCCGTGATTGCGGGGCTGCTCCTGTATGGCCTGGAACGTGCGCAGGTGGAACTTATCGGTCAGGTAAACCGCGACTTTGCCTACTTTTTCGTGAACTTCGTGACGTTCCCGGGAACTTTCGTGCACGAGATGGCGCACCTGTGCTTCGGCGTGATTACGGGTGCCGAGGTTACTGAAATATGCATGTTCGAAAGCGGTTACGGCCAACTGGGGCATATTTGCTACCGCTCGCGTGGTCCATGGTTCATACGTGCGGTACAGCGTGCCCTCATAGGGGTGGCGCCTACGGTGGTGGGCTTTACGCTGGGTTACCTTCTGCTCCAGTATATCTTTAGCGGTGGCCATTCCGTGCTCGAATATATCGGGCTCTGGTACCTGGTGATTTCGCTTATCGACCATTCCACCATGAGCGATTCCGACCTGGAGGGCTACTTCCAGGGGGTGTGGATTTTTATTGTCCCGCTTTTCCTGTTTTTCTTTATATTGGGCATGAACGCGTAGGGGCGCGTGCCCAAAAGTATTATATTGTGCATAGTACTTTTGAATCCCCTATGTCGTCCCGCGTTTATGCTGCTATAGACCTCAAGTCGTTCTTTGCCTCGGTGGAATGTATCCTCCGGGGCATTGACCCGTTGAAGGCGAAACTGGTGGTTGCCGATGCGAGCCGCACCGAGAAGACGATCTGCCTTGCGGTGACGCCCGCGCTCAAGGCCTACGGGATACCCGGGCGTGCGCGCCTGTTCGAGGTGAACCAGAAGGTGCGTGAGGTAGAGCGCCGTACGGGCGAAAAGGTCGAGTTTATTATCGCGAAACCGCAGATGGCGAAGTACGTGGAGTATTCCACGAAGGTCTACAACGTTTACCTCAAGTACGTGAGCGCGGAGGACATTCACGCGTATTCTATTGACGAGTGCTTCTTGGACTTGACGCGGTACATGAAACTTTATAAGAAGACGGCGCGCGAACTGGTGAAGGCGATTATCCAGGATGTTTTTACGACCACGGGAATTACTGCGACGGGCGGGATAGGCACGAACCTTTACCTGTGCAAGATTGCGATGGATATCATGGCGAAGCATGTAGATGCCGATGAGGATGGCGTGCGCATTGCGGAACTTGACGAGATGAGTTACCGCAGGCAACTCTGGTCGCACCAGCCGATTACGAGTTTTTGGCAGGTGGGCCGCGGGATTGCCGCGCGTCTCGAGAACTGCTACCTGAATGCGGGACGTGGCATCCGCACGATGGGCGACCTTGCGCGTGCGAGCGTCAAGAACCCCGAGGCGCTCTACAAGATGTTCGGCGTGAATGCGGAAATCCTGATTGACCATGCCTGGGGTTACGAGCCGTGTACCATCGCCGATATCAAGAAGGCAAAACCGCAGAGCCAGAGCACGGGCGAGGGCCAGGTACTGCAGGACCCGTACCCGTTTGATAAGGCGCGCCTTGTGGTGCGCGAGATGGTGGATACGGTCACGATGACTTTGGTGGAACACGACCTTGTGTGCAACGCCATGGTGCTTACGGTAGGCTATGACCGCGAGAATGTGGACAAGGGCATTTATCACGGCGAGACGGTGCAGGATTTTTATGGAAGGACTGTGCCGAAGCCTGCGCACGGGACCGCCTCGCTCGGGCACTACACGAGTTCGCAGACAGCGATTGCCGATGCGGTGATGAAACTCTTTGACCGCATCGTGGACCCCTCACTTACGGTACGACGCCTGAACCTTGTGGCAAGCGACATCGTGGATGCGCGTCACGAGGGCTACGACCTTTTTACCGACGTGCAAAAACAGGAACGCGAAAAGAAGCGCCTCAAGGCGGAACTGCTTATCAAGAAGCGGTTCGGCAAGAACGCAATAGTGAAGGGCATGGACCTGCAAGACGGTGCCACCACCATAGAACGCAACGGACAAATCGGAGGACACAGGGCATAATAACGAATGTGTCATCCTGAGCGGAATGCCGCGAGGCATGAAGTCGAAGGATCTAGTATGAGAGATAACTATTCTGACATAATCGACCTGCCGTACCCGCGGAATGACTGGAACTTCCTCATGAAGCACCCGCGCATGGCCATGGACGCCCGCGCGAAGATTTTCCACCCGTTTGCGGCATTGCGCGGGCATGCGGAAGCGCTTGATGATACCGCGGAGAAAAAGCGGGAAGCGGTGGCGAATGAGTTTACCCTGGAAGATCCCGACATGGTGATTCCCGAAAGCGGTTCTGATTTTTTATAATTGCGGCTATGAAGCGTCTTGTTGCATTATTGATTCTTATTCTTGCGTTTGCGAGTTTGTCCGTAGCGAAGCCCGCAAAGGCAAAGACTAGCCCGAAACCGGCCAAGACGACAACGAAACCGGCAAAGAAGAACGCCGAAGTAAAGGATACCCGTGATGGGCAGGTTTATCGCCTGGTAAAGATTGCGGGCCTTACCTGGATGGGCGACAACCTGAACTACAATGCGGAAGGCAGTTTTTGCCTCGATGACGATGATAACAACTGCATGGCGTATGGGCGCCTGTACCCCTGGGATGTTGCGCAAAAGGCATGCCCCGCGGGTTTCCGCGTGCCGACGCACGCAGATTTCGAGAAACTCTGGACGGCTGCCGGCGCAGACTTTAATGCGGGCTACCTCCTAAAGACAACTTATGGCTGGAAGGGCGATACCAACGGGAACGATACTCTCAAGTTTTCTGCCATGCCCGCAGGCAACCGTTTTGATGACGGTACGTACGGCAACATGGCGAAGTTTGCCTTCTTCTGGACGGCAGACGATACGTCAGAGGATATCCCTGCGGGCGAGGCACGCGTGTGGTACCTCACGAACAAGTCGATGGCCTTCGGTTACACCGCAAAATCGAAAAAGTTCGCGTTCTCCCTCCGCTGCGTCAAGTAAAGGGATTCTTCTTTTTTTATTATTCCTTGTTACAACGACAAACAAAGGATGGGCATATGAAAACAAGAGTTCTGCCTCTTTTGGGGAGCATGCTGCTTTTTGCCGCATGTGAAGTTACGGTTACTGATACCGAATCTGCTGGTGGGAACGGTGGCAGAATCGGAGAAAAGGAAGAGTCGACATACCGTATTGGTGATGTCCAAGCGACCCGCCATCTTCCGACGGACTACTACATAAAAGATCTTTATGCGTTCTCCTACGATGACAGGAGGAATAGCGCAATGACCTATACTTCCAGCTGTAAGGAAGTCAACAATGAACTTGAATGGAAGCCCGACAACGCTTATGCCGACCAGCTCACGTTCGATTACTATCCTGAACGTGACTCCATCCATGTTGTCGTCAATGGCAACGTCCGTGTAGGCCTGTTCTACGATGCCGACCTCGCGCAACCGTTCCCTGCTGGCCTCCTCTACCAGGCTGACCAGGTTAACGAATACTCCATCAATGGTTTCGTTATCGGTGCCGACACCTACGCTCACGTTGGCTTCATCAATACGAGCTGCCCAGTTGAAGATCTTGACTTCGCCGACGAGATTCTTGACTTCCTCAGGATTAACGAGAACGACCGCGTGACTTACGACTGCAACTCCGTGAATGCTGCTGGCATTAATATCCGGCTTGTTTCCAACAGGCCTGCGGAAGTGTCTTATGCGGTTTCTTACAACGGCTACAGGTGCGACGTGACGGAAACGCTTCGATTTGCTTACTACCGTGAAGACTGCGAAGCTGCCTACGCAGACTTTCTCATAGATGTTGAGGCGGATCCGCAGCTCAAGTTCAATATGACCGACTACAGCTATGGCCTCAGCACGGAAAGCATCTCCTGTCTCGACGACCTCCTCGATGAATTCTTCATGGATGCTCCGCTGTATAAGACACAAAAGCAGAAACCGACTGGTAGGGACTTTGCGAAGGCTCTCGCCAAGATGTCTCAGAAAATCCGCAAGTAGTTTTGTAGATTTTAAAAAATTATGCCCATTCGCAACATTGCAATCCTCGCCCATGTAGACGCCGGCAAGACGACCTTGTCGGAACGCATACTGTTTGCGGCGGGCGAGGTGCGCCGCCCGGGCAAGGTCGAGGAAGGCCTTGCCACGATGGACTACATGCCCGAAGAAAAGGAACGCGGCATTACCATCGAGAGCGGCGTCGCTCATTTCGAGTGGAAGAACACCTGGTTCAACTTTATCGATACTCCGGGCCACGTGGATTTTGGTGCGGAGGTGGACATGGCGCTCGGTGCGGTGGAAGGTGCCGTGCTGGTGGTGAGTGCCGCAAGCGGTGTTGAGACGCAGACCATCGCCGCCTTCCGCAAGTTGCGCGAAGCGGGCGTCCCCGTAATCCTGTTCATCAACAAGCTGGACAATCCCGACTATTCGCTGGACGAGACCCTCATCAACGTAGAAGAACTCCTGGGTGTGCGTCCGGTCCTAATGGCCCTTCCCGAATATACCTCGGGCAAGATGAGCGGCGTGCTCGATGTGCTGAGCCAGAGCAGGCTTACGCATTCCGAGACGGGCGAGGAGGTCGTGGATGATGGCTGGAACGTGGAAGACGGCTGGGACAATTCCCGCGAACTCAAGAAGCACTACGCCGAGGCGGTGGAATTTGCGAGCAATTTCGATGACGAGATACTGAAACTTGCCATGGACGGGAAGGCCGTTGCCCCGAAGATGCTTTTGCGCGGGCTCAGACGACTCGCCCTCGATAAGGATTACGCGCTTTGCTATGCGGGCTCCGCACTCGAGGGCTATGGCGTGCGTAGCCTGATTACGGCATTATCGTTCTTCTTGCCGGAAGTTCCGGAGTTTAACGCGGGCGAGCTCGGTCAGGTGATTCGCCTGCGGCATTTCAAGGGAGTGGGCGAAATTTCGCTGTTCCGTAGCCATACGGCGATGGAACGCAAGGAGTGGCCCGCGGGTTTCGAGTTCTCGAGGCTCAAGGCGAACCTGCTCGTGCCTGTGGAGGAAATTCGCCCGGGCGATATCTATGCTATGCGTGCCCCCTTCGAGACGGAACTCGGGCAGGTTATAAATCTAGATGGAACGTGTGACCCAGAACAGTCATCCCGGGGCCAACGGCCCCGGGAACCATACAGTTCAGAACCTGAACTTGTCTTGAAGTCGAAGAATCCAGATGCGCGGAATACGGATGTGCCGGAGCTGCAATCCATCCGCGAAAAGTACCGCCCGCTGTTGCAGACCCGTGTGGAGTGTCTCGGTTCCGAGGACTACCACCACGTAGAAAAGAGCCTGAATACACTCAGCCGCATGGACCCCTCTTTCCGCGTGCAGAAGGACGATGGCGGTTTCTGGTACCTGCATACGGTGGGCGAGGTTCAGCTCGAGGTGCTATTGGCTCGCCTCAAGCGCGAGTTTGGCTGCGAGGTGCGCGCAGGTAGCCCCGAGGTGCGCTGGCAGGAGCGCCTGTGCCGCGAGGTGGGCCCGGTGGAGAACACCTTCCAGGTGGGCCCGCACAAGATTTCCATAAAGCTTTCAGCGAGCCCGCTCGATAGCGAGGCTCACGATATTCGCCTTTCTGCGGAATTCCTAGAGACAGCCCCCCGCGAGATACTTGCGGGCGTGCGTTCCGCACTCCTGGAATCGACCGAGATTGGTGTGCTCGGGAAGGGCGCCCTGGTGGGTGTGCGTTTTGAGGTCCACGAGTTCACGTGGACCGAGGGCGCGTTGCCCCCCATGATCAAGAAGGCATGTGCCGATGCGGTCATTAAGTTGATAAAGCCTGCCGATGTTCGGCTGTACGAACCCGTGATGGAACTTTCGCTCGAATGCCCGGTGAACTTTGCAGGCCTCGTTACGGGCGATATACAGTCCCGTGACGGCAAGGTGAAAGAGATTGGCGGTGACGGCAAGACGCACTTCTTGAAGGCGGAAGTCCCCCTGCGCAAAATCTTCGGCTATGCTACCGGCGTGCGCAGCATCAGCAAGGGAACCGCCCTT
>JAEEGH010023420.1_pt1 | contig 12559 bp, 13 predicted proteins | sample 9134181 | NCBI WGS metagenome assembly JAEEGH01 (sample SAMN16246544, study PRJNA631951) | gut metagenome | biome: gut microbiome; feature: rumen; material: DP-attached | host: Bos | place: Iran: Karaj | collected 2018-10 | reverse complement strand
TTGTTCCGCTGCGTTTTTTAAAAAACACTAAATCTCACTTCCGTGTTTTTTCTTGAGGGCGAGGTGTGTTATCTTCGCAGAGAAAAACAGTTGGATATATAGCGATTATGTTATATATTTGTGCTGTGATACGTGGGTTATGAAGTGGAGTGAATTGAGACGTATCGCCGAGGAATACGGATGGCGCAAATGGCGCAGCGGTTTTTGAAATGAAGACTATTGCACTTATTGAGAAGGGGAAGGACGGAACATTTGGTATCTATACGCCTGATCTGGAGAGCACGATCGTCGGCAATGGAGCTACAGTCGCTGAAGCGATGGCAGATTTTCAGCGGTCATTGTCAGAAATACGATCTGCTTTTGCTGAATTTGGCGAACCTCTTCCGGATGAACTTGAAGATGTGGAATTCGAGTATAGATACGACATTGCTTCTGTTTTCGATTATTTCGATTATATCAATGCAACCCGTTTCGCGGCCAAAGCAGGTGTAAATGCCTCTTTACTAAGGCAGTATAAATCCGGAGGGGTCTATATTTCTGAAAAACAGGCGCTCAAGATTGAAACTGCCTTGCATCGCTGTGGCGAGGAGTTGCTTTCCTTGAGCCTGATTGCCCGTTGAGTTGAGATAGAGTTTGGGACGCTGTCCTAACGTCTTCTTCGTTCCGCTGCAACGGACGCATTTGGCAGTCAGGCGATTACGCAAGTTGACCCCTTCCGTTTTGATGGGGGTCAACTTGCGTAAAGTGCTGATAATGTGGTGTGTACATTGCAGCGGAAGATGGCGAGGCGTGTCAGAAGCGTGTTTTAGCTTGGTTGGTTGACGCGAGGTCGAAGATTCGGCGGTTGCGTTCCTTTCGCGTCAATCGAAGTGGCCATTTCCGTCAAATAGTAGCTGCGAAAGGAACAAAGCGGCGCACCGATGGATTTCGTGGAAGTTGATCCAAAAAAAGCTATCTTTGTAATGCCGTCTTTGGGAGGCACAGGACAGAATAAACAACTATTATCAAATAATTATGAAGTATTGTAGTCATTGTGGTGCAGAAGTGGCTGAAGAGGCTGCCTTCTGCCCGAAATGCGGAGGTTCCTTGGCCGCCGATCCAGTGGTTGATAACTATGTCGCTGTGAGCGACAAGGACTGGCTGGCTACCTTTTTGCTTTGCTGGTTCCTGGGCATTTTCGGAGCTCACAGGTTCTACGTTGGTAAGACCGGGTCCGCCATCGCTATGATTTTAACGCTGGGAGGTCTGGGCATTTGGAACTTCGTTGATTGGATCGTCATTCTCTGCGGTGCCTTCAAAGATAAGGACGGAAGGGTGATTAAACGCAAATAGACTTCCTGTGCATTCTTTAAGGGATTGTGCTCGGGCCGGGGGCCCTGCGCATTCCCTGGCGGGATTGTGCTCGCCCTGGGGGCTGCGCATTCCCTGGACGCTCGCCGCGGGGCCCTTGCAACCTGGTGATACACAACTGCTGGCCCTGTGGGCCATCTGGCTATTTTCGTTACGACTCCTTACGAGAGCAAGCTCTCGACGGAGTCGTAACAAAAACAGCCGGTCGCTTTGCGACCAGCTGTGTATCAATAGGTTGCGGTGAGTGAGGGATTAACCAGAACGTTTCCCCATATTTCACAATGTATCCAACACATTAAAAATCACCTCCTTAACGTGTTTCTTCGTTTCCTGATGTAGATTTAGACCCCCCGCGACTACTTCGCCGAACATCCGACCATTACCCGTCATGCCGGGCTTGACCCGGCATCTCCCGCCGTCATGCCCGGCCCCGACCGGGCATCTCAACCCCTCTGCACCATCCCCCTCGAATATGTCACTCGCTCCGTTCGTCCCGACCGCGACTCTGCCTTCACCACCTTCCTCGGCACACTCTTCGACCCCTCAGCAACCTCCTTTTTATGAGGCCTGTTGCTAATTATCAGATTATTCGATAGGGTAGAATATCTATTTCTGCCCTATCATATTGTTTATAAGTAGATTACAATTTACAAAAATAAACCTGTTTGTCAGATTGAATTCAGCACCTGTCATAGGAATTATGGACGATGTTCCATATCTTTGTAGAGACCATGAAGAGAAGTTTCATAGTTCTGATACTAGCACTCATCCCCCTAATGCTACTGTCATGCGGAAAGAGGAACGATCGCCCTTCCCGCGAGCGGGCACATGAATACTACGAGGAGGGTGTTCGTCAGCACGCCAACGGGAACTATCTGGAAGCCATCCTGTCGCTTATGGAAGCCGAGAAGTATGCACAAGCGTCCAGCGATGCGTCCTTCAAGGTAATGCTTTACCAGGAGTTGGCCGCTTCCTGCACCGCTGCAGGCACCTTTGAAGACGGCATCCGTTATGCCGACTCAGCTGAAACGTATGCGAGCATTATCGGCGACACGCTGATCGCCCGCAATGCCCGCTTAAAGAAAGAACAGGCTCAGGAATTCCTATATAGCAGTCGGATGAACCGTCAGCCCATCCTGCGAGCGCAGCGCAAATTGCTCGAGGAGCAGAATGCCCGCCTGACGCAGCAAGAAAGCCGGCAGAGACGGACCTTCCTGACCGTAATCGCGGCCTTGCTGGTGCTTCTGGCAGCCATTCTCCTTTTCTTCCGGCATCGCAACCGCCTGCTTATCCAGGAAAAAGAGTCGCTGATTGAAGCCTGCAAGGCGTTGACAGCGTACACACCCGCGCCGCAAGACGCCCAGGAATCACTACGCAACCGATATGCCGAACTATGCCGGAAGCATCAGCTTGATCAAATTGCCAATACCTTGTTTCTCTCACTGGAAGCCGACTCCCGGCTCTTCAAAGATATTAAAAAGGCTATCAAGGACATCCGACTGGACGCCGAGAGCCGTCAGGCCTTCGAAAAAATGATTGACGCTTCTCTCGACAACGCGATGAGGCGTTTCCGCGAGACCTTTCCTGGTCGGAAACCATCGTTCTACCAATTCGCGAGTTATCTCTTCGTAGGTTTCGATGCTGCGACCATCAGCACGCTCCTCTACGATATGGCCAAAGACCGTATCTATGTTAAGAAATACCAGCTCAAGCAATTGATTGCCAAGACGGATAGTCCTTATCAACAACAATTCCTGCAACTAATCCGATGAAAACAATACATATCTTCAATATTTGGGCGGCTATCGTGCTGTTGATTGCAGGCTGCAGCCAGAAGGAGGAGGAGGTTGTCTCAGTCAACTTTGAAGCCACGGAAGACAATTTCGAGTCGCAAGTAGCGTCCATCGAGTTATTACCGTTGCAAAGAGATCCGAGTTTGAGAATGGGCTACGAGCCCAGTCTTTATTCCTTTGGCAACGACTGGCTCTTGTTGGAGCGCGACCCGATGGCCGAGCCGGACTTTCGTACTTGCAAACTGTATCGCTATGATAACGAGGGCCGTTTCCTAAATGCCATCGGGCGGAAAGGAGACCGCCTTGACGAGCTTTTTCGCATCGACAACCTTCAGTTCCGTGACGGAAACGTCATCGTTTTTTCGCTGGAACCGGCGGGGGGCGGAGAGAAAGTCATTACCTATGATGCGGCGGGGCATGTGCTCAGCGCACAACACTTCGATTTTGCAGGAGGCCAGTCTCTCCTGCTGGAGGATGGCATCCTTACCTATTACGGCCATGGTGACAGGCATGGAAGGGAGGGGCGGCTGATGCGCTATTCGGAAGAAGGACTACAGCGTCAGGCATTTTTGACAGAACGCACAGCGCCCATCAATGTCAAATCCCAGGCAGATGTCCTATATCCGACGGACAAGGGAGTGGTCGTGATTGACACCTTCAGCGACACGCTCTGGTGCTACAATGCCGGTAAGTTGCAGCCTTATCTCGTGATGGATTTAGGTGCGTATTCCATGGGCGATGAATTCTTTGCGATTGAAGATATGCGTGATGGCGCCAAATTCTTTCGTTCCAGTCAATTTGCGATGGTCAACCGCTACCTGGAGAGCGGAACGAGTCGTCTGATTGAACTTTCCGTTCAAACAACCGACCGGAAACGCAACTGTCTCTATGGCTATAATGGCGGCAGCGGTTGGCGATGGTTCCGTCCCGCTGCTCCGTTCGAAGGTGCCATCCAATTGCTCGATGGCCCTCAGGCCCTCTGTCTGCTGGAGTCCGCACAGCTCCCGCTGATGAGCGATAGCCTGCGTTCTCGGATTACGAATCCTGAAGTCCTCTCCGGTATTGTTCCGGAAGACAATTATGTAATTGCCCGGATTTCTTTCACTGAATAAGCCTTGCTATCTATGAATAAATATCTTTTACTAATTACGTGTTTCTGCAGCTGCCTTTGGACAGATGCAGCGGAGCGTGTACGGGTTAGCTGCGACCGTTCTCTCTATGCGGCGGGCGAGACGATCTGGCTGCGGGGCTGGGTGACGGAGGCGGGTTCTCCTGCAGGCGAAGTGGGGGAGATGCCCACGAGTAAGTTCCTGTATGTCGAACTGCTTCGCGACGGGCTGGGTTCCGTCGAGCAGCGTATCAAGTTGAAGGAGCGTGGTGGGATGTTCTTCGGGCAGATGCCGTTGGATGATGGGTTGGAGAGCGGCTGGTATACGCTGCGTGCCTATACGCGTGCGCAGAAAGACTGGCCGGCTGAGTCGCTTTTCCACACGAGGCTGCTGATCCGCGGTGCCGGACCGGTACAGAGTCTCTACGAGGCACGGCAAGTGTCGGGCGCGGGTGCGCCTGACATAAAGGTCGATCTGGCTGAGACAGAAGACGGACATCTATCCGTGACGCTAACCGACGAAGACGGCAATCCGGTCATCGGCAACTTCGCGCTCTCGGTGACGAAAGGCAGCTATGCTGACTTCGATTTCCAGACCGCTCCGGTGCCGGTGGGCGTAGATGAAAAACTTCTGGAGGGCGACCGCGAATACACCCAGGAACTTGACTTCCGTGTGAAGAGCGTCAGGAACCGTCTGCCGGACCAGTACCACGTGGCCATCATGTCGCAGGATATCGGCTATTACTATTCAACCGATGTGCCCGGCGACCGGGCCATCAAGGGCGAAGAAGGCCAATCTTTCCGTATTCCCGACCTGGACTATCCCGAAGAGACGCTCTTTTCAGTCAATGTCACCGGTTCGAAGTTCCTTTACCCGGCAATGGAGAACGACGAAGCAGCCTTCGCCTCCCCCTTCGACTATGGTCCGACATATCCGGCGAGGGAGATTATCCGCGACACGGCAGCCATCCGCGAGCGCTTTGAGGGCACCGTCGCGCCGCTACCGGCCGACGATACAATCTCTGCCAGCCGCATCACCGCCGAGCGGAAGCCGGCATTCTATAAGCCTTCGCGGTTGGTCGGCCCTTACTCTAACGTCTTCGAATGGCGTCAAGTAAAACTGCGTGAAGAACTTCAGAAATGGGACGACATGGACTTGATGGCCTATATCTCCGCGCATTTTGCCGGCTTAGTGACAACCTGGGGGCAAGCGGGTCTTCGTATCGGTCGCACGATGTATACGACCCGTGACGGCACGATTTCCTCCCGGGTGACTGTCACCCACGGTCAGGCGAAATACAACAACAAGGCCGGTTACCGCCCCGTCGCTCTCTACATCGACGGTATGCGAGAACCCGACTGGGAGCGCGCGGCCATCATGACGGTCCGTGAAGTGCAGAACCTCTATGTCCTGCGCGGAACCGAGGCTGCGCTCTATAGCGCGGCCGCCGTGGTGCTGCTCGAACTCCGTCATTTCGATGAAAAGATGCTGGAAGAGAAGAAGAACGAGCGCAAGACCACCATCGCCCTCCTCCCGCTCGGCTGGCAACAGCCAAAGGCCTTCGACGCCGCGCCCGCCCTAAATCCTGATCGCCAGGGAACCCTCTACTGGAACCCTTGCATCCGCACCGACGCCGCCGGCCAGGCCGTAGTGACCCTTCCGGAACTCCCAGAAGGCGGCGCCTATCTCCGCCTCGAAGGCCAAACCCTCGACGGCCGCTGGTTCATGTTTTCTAAATAAATATGAATCGGTTCCTTTCCATAATCCTTCTTCTTTTTCTGATTGTCGGTTGCCGGGAACCACGAAAGGAGATTCAGTTTGATTCAGCAGAAGTCGACTATGCGGCTCCAGCGATCCTGACGGGGCGGGTGCTGCACCCGGAAGTCTATCCCGATACCCGCGAAATTACTGTACTGCTGCCGTTCCTCGACAAGAATCAGCCGCAGAAGTATGTGGCTCCTATCGGCCCTGACGGCTGCTTCAGCCTGCTGCTTTTCCCTTATACACGCCGGGATGGAAGTATCCAGACTTTCGTCGACCGCTTCATCATCGCGCCAGGCGACTCTCTGCACGTGGAGATCGACTTCGCTGACCTTACCTACGTCCATTTCTCCGGCCCGGCCGCCCGTGACAACGACGCGATGGCAGTCTATATGCTGAAATATCTCCCGGACCGCTGGCCGTCAGAATACGGTCTTACGGAAATGGAGTTTGTGGAAGCGATGCGGCAGCAGCGGGAAGAATACCTCACGCGCCTGGAAGAATTCGCCCGAGAGGAATCCCCCAGCGAAACGTTGCTTTCCTGGTGCCGCCGTGAACTTGATATCCGATACTACACAAGGCTTATTGACCGCCTGCATATCTATCGACTGGAGATTAAATCCACAATGCCGGAAGAAACACTATTCCAACGTAGCGACTTGATGGATCTTTTCACCGATACCCTCATCAACAGCTCGCAGTTCGAACTGGCCAGCCGTTTCGCATCCTGGACTGCACGGGAAATGGCTCTTGCAGTTCGGGCTCGCGGCCTGACTGATGAATACACAGCCTACGACCAGATTATTCGCGATTCCATCCCCAATCATTTGTTGGCCGAAACCCTGATTGCCAATGATTTCTACCAGCGACTGGTCCGAAACGAAGTCGACCGCTACGAAGCCGGTGTTGATGCTTTCAACGCCTGGGTGGTTTCACCCTTCCTCAAAGTGCCCGTGCAAGAATACTATTTAGTTAAATCTGCTTACCGCCAAGACCCATCCAGGCTTTCCGACCAGATGCTGCATCCGGAGAAACGCAATAGCGACAATGCCTCCATCGAAGCGCAGCCGCATCCTTTCCTCGACTTGCTGAACGACATCATTCAGCAATCGGGCGGACAAGTGCTTTATATCAGCCTCGGTGCCGCCTGGTGCGAGCCCTGTATTCTTCAGAAGAAAGGCCAGAACCGCCTGATTGAGGAATTCAAAGGACAGCCGCTTCGTGTCATCGCTATCTACATGGATCCGGAAGAAAACCTTCGCCGTATCGAACAACAGTTAGGTTTCCCTTTCCGTGCTGAAGAATATTTCCTCTCTCCGGATCAGTCGAAAGACCTGAACCAACAGCTACTCAAAAGCCACGGCATACCCTACTACCTCCTCGTCGACAAACAGGGCCACATCGTTGACTACGGCAACCATCTCGGCCTCGCAGACGGTTGGTACGACATCACCGCCCCGAAGATAAGTGATTTGATAGAAGACGAATCGAATTGAAACAATAAACTTTCTTATGAGAAACGCTCTACTATTCATGTTTGCGGCCCTGCTCTGCTTGGCCTGCCATTCCGAGAAGACCTGCACCATCCGCGGTACCGTTACCGTCCCGGATGCCGCTCAAGACTATTATGCCGTTCTGTACCAAGGAGGCTCAAGCATTGACACCTGTCTCATAGCAGATGGCAAGTTTACGCTTCATGCCGTGCAGACTTCCCAGCAGCAGCTTCGTGTAGAGATTCACGATGCTCAGGGCAAGAGGCTCAACGACGGAAGTCTCTTTGACAACGTGATCGAGGTGATTCCCGATACCGATGCCATAGACGTCAATGTCGATACTTATGAATCCAACGGCAGCCCCTTAACGGAAGATCTGCATCAGTTGATTCGCCAGATTAATAATATGCTGGAAGGGCCGAGCCCGGATTTGGATGAAATGATTGCCGCCTCCGAAGCAGGCGATGCGGAAAAGATGGAGGAAATCAGCCGACGGACCCGAGAGAAGATGAATCAATTATTGCGGGAAACCTATCTCGCCCATCTTAATGATGCTGTGGGCCTGCAGGCACTTCAGCTGCTCTCCTTCGAACTTGGAACCGACGAATTCATTGAACTGGTAGCCCAGGGTGCTGACTTTATTCAGGAAGACGAAGGCATCCAGATGACCCTTCTATGGCGAACTGCTTCAGATAAAGAGTCAGGAGCCGTTGAATATGTCCGTATCAATAAAGACGGCAGTGTCCAGTCAAGAGAAACGAAGGACGCCCTCGAGTGCCTAAACTCCCTCGTCGGTCAGGGACAGTATGTCCTGCTCGACTTCTGGGCCAGCTGGTGCGGCCCTTGTCGCAATGAGATTCCCAACGTCATCAAACTGTATGCTAAGTATGCTGGGAAAGGCCTGAAAGTAGTGGGCGTCACTGTTAAAGACAAGCCGGAAGCCTCCCTAGCCGCCATCCGGGAATTGGGCATCAACTACGACCAGATCTTCGACCTCGAGGGCATTGTCTGCGGCAAATACCCGATTGAAGGCATCCCGCACTTCTTCCTCCTCGACCCCTCAGGCGAAATCGTCCTCTCCGGCCACCACAACCTCGACGAATTCGACGCATACTTTCAAAAGGCACTGTAAAAGACAAACGTTATTTTTCTTGGTGTGGAAGCGCTTCGGGCTGGTCCAAGGCCCACCCGAGGCCCTTCCACATCTGTTTTCACTCCAAACCCTCAAGGGTGACCCCGCACCGCCCCGGCGCTGCGGAGCCCTCGGCAGAGCCGCCATATCCAAAGCTTCGCATTTCATAATACAAATCAGCAAAAAAACGTATCTTTATCCGTCTATCTGCAACATTTTTGCTTCGCACCCGGTCTAATAAGTGTTGAAACATTTAATAATTATTACCCATGTACGAACTTTTCCGGTTTCTTTCCAAACTGATTCCTGCGGCGGTCATCCTGCTGCCCATCCTGTTCTACTACCTTCACAAGCGCAACATTCTCAATACCAAAAGGGAGATTCTCCTCAAGGAGATAGAGAACGGCAGCATTGTCGATCCCGAGATGCTCGCCAAGTCCCTGACGAATCCGGTGAACGAAGAGCAGCGGCTTCAATCCAGCCTTCGCTGCGGAATCATCTTCACCATCGCTGGCATGGCTATCTCTGTCGCTACGATCATCTATTGTTCCTATATGAAAGGAATGCTTATCGAAGAGAATCTAGATGTGGGGCAGATGGCACCCATCTTACTTATAGTGGCCCTTGTTCTGGTTGTAGCAGTCATTGTCCTCGGTGTGGGAATCGCATTCCTGGTATCCTATTTCAATCAAAAGAAACGGATGAATAAGACGGCGTAACGGCCGATGACCCGGGAGCAATTCATAGCCGAAATCTCCACCTTGCAGGAGCCCCTCAGGAGGTTCCTGCTCGGCATGTGTCACGGGGACGCCTTCACGGCTGATGATATTGCCCAGGAAACTTTACTGAAAGCATACCTCCATTACGGAACATTCCAGGGGCGTTCCTCTTTTAGCACCTGGCTCTTGAGAATCGGATACAGTTGCTTCTGCAATTATATCGGGAAGAGAATCCTCGAAACCGAATCCATCACGGAAAAAGAGAACCTGATTCCCTCGGAAGACGATTTCGAGAAAGACTGCAACGCCTTGTATGCAGCCATCGATGGATTGCCGGCGTCGGAGAAAGCAACTGTCTTGCTCTTCTATATGGAGGATTATTCCACGAGAGAAATATCGGAGATACTGGGTATGCCTTCCGTCACAGTGCGGTCACACCTGCACAGGGCGCGGAGACACTTGAAGAAAATACTTGAACATTATGGTGAAAGATAAAGATATCAAGCAGTTCTTCCTGCAGCATAAGCCGGAGGTAAAGAACACGGGGCCTTTCCTGAAAGAAGTCGTCCGCCAGATCAATGCTTTGCCCGTCCCTGCCGCCATGAACCCGGACCGGCAGAAAGAAGACTGCATCCGCCTCGTCATCGAAGTATCCCGCAGGGACATGCGGGCTGTCCGACTGGTCGTCGGCGTCCTGGTGGTCGTGGTCATCCTCTCCGCCATCACCGTCTCCATGTTACCCGCTGATTCCATCCCGACAGGATTCTTCCAATTCAAATAAACCGAATCATGAAAAAAACGCTACTTCTCTTTACGATGGCCATCCTGCTGGTTTCCTGCACACCTTCCCAGCAGGGTGCTGCTGTCATCGATGGCCGCATTACTGGCTTCACCGATGCCGACGCCTGACATGACCTCCAAAAGTCTTTGTCTAACTATTGGGGGTCATGTCATTTGATGGGGGTCAACTTGCGTAATCTGCTGAAAATGTGCTGCGTACATTGCAGCAGGGAGGGGAGGGGAATACGAGGGGATTGTGCTCGGGCCGGGGGCCCTGTGCATTCCCTGACGGGATTGTGCTCGTCCTGGGGGCTGCGCATTCCCTGGACGCTCGCCGCGGGGCCCTTGCAACCTGGAATGGCATCCCGGGCCTGCGGCCCGCTGGTGCTTTTTTGCCGAAAGGGTCTTACGAGAGCAAGCTCTCGACGCCCCTTTCAACAAAAAAGCACCGCAGCTGCGCTGCGGTGCCATTCTGGGTTGCGGTGAGTGAGGGATTCGAACCCCCGGTACGGTCACCCGCACACCTGTTTTCGAGAATCAGGGTTCTGCACCACTGTATCCGCTATTCTCTCAATCTTCCATCTCTGAAACAGCCTTCAGTCGCACGACATTGTTTCCTATTGGTCGCAAATATCGAACGCTTTAGCGAAGATACATAATTAACGGGAATTATATACCAGTTGACCCAAAATGAGAAAGACTGTGCGAGAAATGCTCCTGACCTAATTAATTGACACTCATCCTTAGAAGACGGATATTGATAAAATATTAGTATATTTGTAATCAGTAGAATTCTAAAGAAGATGAAAAAGATATTAATAGCATTAGCACTTACCACCATCTTAACCCTGATTGGTTGTTCAACCGCACCGAGTATTGAAGATGTTCAGGAGAGCACTACCGAAGGTGTTGAAGGTTTATTGACAGAAGACAACAACGAAGACCTGTATCTTCGTATGGATAGGTATTTCCTGAGCGAACAAGTTGATGAATTGACTTATAAAGGGACATTGAAAGCTACGGCATTCTATAAGTCACCAAAATGGGACGCTAGGCGATACAAGTTTGTTGATGTACCTGACAGTACGAAACTATACAGAACGGTCATCATCAAGTTCCGTGACAAAAAATATGACTATTACACTATATCCATTCAATCAGATGAAAACAATTAATGGTTGGCTTATTCTACCATCCTTTTCCTTATACCCTATTTTAATGCCGTGGAGTTTCTGCGGCATTTTTCGTTTCTATCACTGCAAACTATTAAAAGCGCCTACATCTTGATCTCTTTGAGATAGTGTCCCAAAAAGTGTGTCTGGATAGGTAGAAAGAAAAAAGTCTGTAATTTTAAAGAACAATTAATCACGACAAAAATTGGATCTTTAAAACGACAGACTTATGATCACACTTACAAAGGAACAACTTTCTGAGGTAATGTGCAAGCATGCCGAGAAAGAAAATGGGGTAAACGATCTTCTCGAGATCATGTTGGAAAGTTTGATGGTAGCGGAGCGTGGCGAGTTTTTGCACGAGCAGGCGGGCAGGAACAAGGGGAACGGCTATCGTCTGGGGCACACATACGGCCACGGTCGGAAGCTGGAGTTCAGGATACCGCGGGACCGGTTCGGCAACTTTCATCCGAAGATCCTGGCGATACTGAAGGACCAGGAAGAGGAGTGCGAACGGCTGGCCGGCAGCCTGTATACCAAGGGATTGACGCAGTCGCAGGTAGGACAGGTCTTTGACGAGATATATGGCGAGCACTACAGCAAGACAAGCATATCGAGGATGATCGAGTACGTCCGTCGCGACGTATCGGAGTGGCTGGAGCGAGGGTTGGATGAGTATTATCCGATCGTATTTGTCGACTGCGTTCATATCAAGGTGTTCCGCAAGAAGCGAGCTGCGACCGAGGCGTTCTACGTGATCCTGGGCGTGAACGAAGACGCCACACGTGAAGTTCTGGGCCTCTACAACAGCCCGATAGAAAGCGCCGCAGGATGGGCCAACATGTTCGACGACCTTCGTAATCGTGGCGTAGAGAGCATCGGTCTGATGGTTGCCGATGGCCTCTCCAGATTGGACAAGGTCATCGGCGAGAAGTTCCCCGGGACCGCTTTCCAGCGCTGCACGACGCATCTCAAGCGCAATATGCTGGCAAGGGTGCGCCACGGCGACAAGAAGGCACTGGCTGACGATATGCGCGAAGTGTTCCGCACGGGGGACAAGAACTATACGATCAAGCAGGGCGTTGATGCCTGGCGGGAGATGTGCCTGAAGTGGGGCAAGGACTACCGTTCTATCCGGAACCTGGCCGAAGATGAAGACATCGCGTTCCACTTCACATATTTGAACTATGCGCCTCATATACAGTCGATGATATACACGACGAACTGGATCGAGCGGCTCCAGAAGGACT
>JAEEGH010023415.1_pt1 | contig 12561 bp, 10 predicted proteins | sample 9134181 | NCBI WGS metagenome assembly JAEEGH01 (sample SAMN16246544, study PRJNA631951) | gut metagenome | biome: gut microbiome; feature: rumen; material: DP-attached | host: Bos | place: Iran: Karaj | collected 2018-10 | reverse complement strand
TGGTCGGGGTTCTGGGTGACGACGAGGATCTCGGAGGTGCCGCCCACCGAACGTTCCTTGCGGTTGTTTCTCGACTCCTCGCAGGAAGCCATCATGACGACGACGAGGAGGAGTGCGGCAAATTTCAAAGCGTTTTTCATGGTATTAATGTTTTTGAGGTTTTCTTTTGACTATGACCACTGACTATGACTATGGCCAGTTTATTCGTTGCATCGGGTTCTCACTTCTATCTGTGGCCTTTGCAGTTATGGCGTGACACTTGACGTTCGTTGAAACGGTCATTGGCCATAGTCATAAGCCATAGTCAGTGGTCTGGGTCTTTTACTTCTTGATTTTGAGTTTCTGTCCGACTTTTACGGTGTTGTTCTTCAGGTTGTTCCACTTCTTGATGTCGTTGACGGTGCAGCCGTATTTACGCGAGATGGAGCTGAGGGTCTCCCCTTTCTTGACGGTGTGGGTCTTGACGGTCGACTTGCTGTTACCCGACGACTTGTTACCGCTGCTCTTGTTACTCTTGGTGTCGTTGCTCTTCACCTGTGCCATGGGAGCGCCCGAGCGGTAGATGGTGAGGCGTTGTCCGACGTGGATGGTATCGCGTTTGAGGTGGTTCCACTTCTTGATGCTAGCCACGGTGCAGTGGTATTTGCGAGCGATGCTACCGAGGCTCTCGCCTTTCTTGACGGTGTGGACGAAGCTGTCGCTGACGGTCTCCACCTTCTCTTCGATGACTTCGCGTTCTTTCTCGACCTTGGTCACGTAGGAGTAGATGCTGTCTTCGAGTTGCACGAAGCGGAGGGCGTATTTGGTGGGCATGCGCAGCTCATAGGGATAGTCCTGTGTGCCGGGGATGATGCCTTTGGTGTATTGCGGGTTGAAGAACTTGAGGTCTTCCATGGGCACGCCGATGCATTCGTTGAGTTGGTCGAAGGCGACGCGGTTGCGCACGCTGACGGTGTCGGTGCCGTGCATGAGCAGACCCGGGTTCATGGGATAGATGTTATGTTCGGCGGCGTAGTTCATCACGTAGGTGACGGCGATGAAGGCGGGAACGTAGCCGCGTGTCTCGGCGGGCAGGTAAGGCCAGATGGCCCAGTAGTTCTTGACGCCGCCGGCGCGCAGGATGGCCTTGTTGACGGTGCCGGGGCCCGAGTTGTAGGCGGCCAGCACGAGGAACCAGTCGCCATAACGGGCGTAGAGGCTCTGCAGGAACTGGCAGGCGGCCTCGGTCTCTTTCTCGGGGTCGAAGCGCTCGTCGATGAGCGAGCTGACGCGGAGGCCGTATTCGGCGCCCGTGAAGCTCATGAACTGCCACAGGCCCTTGGCGCCGGCCTTGGAGCCTGCCGTGGGGTTGAGGGCCGACTCGACCATGGCGAGGTATTTGAGTTCGAGGGGCAGGTTGTATTTGGCGAGGTATTCCTCAAACATGGGGAAGTAGACGTAGGAGAGGCCCAGCATGCGGCTCGCCTGCTTGCGGCGGCGGTTGGCATAGAGTTCGATGAACGACTTCACGTGGGCGTTATAAGTCAGGGGGATGGTGGTCTCATAGGCCAGGGTCTGGATGCGATGCATGTAGACGCTGTCGTCGTAGACGGGGACCTCGTCGGGCTTGAAGCCGTACTTGTTCCATACGTCAAGGTCGATGTCGAGGTAGATGTCTTTGGTGGTGCTGATGTTGCTCACCAGGTCGAGCATCTCCATCACCGTCGACTCTTCGACGACGGCCTTGCCGGAGTTCAAGTCGTTGATGCGCTGGTCGTCGAGTTCGGTGTCAAGGGTATCGGCATGATGGGTGGAAGGCTTGTTGACTTGAGCCATCAGGGGAGTGAGTGCGAGGAGGGTCAGTGCTACGATAAGGGTTATGCGCTTCATGGGTGGATTTTTTAGGATTTGGTGAGACTTATTTTTAAGCGAACGCAAAAATAGCAAAAATCATATACAAAGAGAGAAAAAAACTATTTTTGTACCACAAAACCCAAACGAAAAACCAATGGAGAACGAGCGAAACACCGATAGATTAGCGGGTTACATCATCAAACTAGGCGGACTGGCCATTATTTTAGCTCTATGCCTTTATTTCAAAAATGTCTTGATCTACATCATTGCGGCTTTCGTGGTGTCGCTCATCGGGCGTCCTGTGATGAAGCTGTTGAGGCGTATCAAGATTAAGGGGAAGTCGGCACCCGACTGGATTCTGGCCATCCTGACCATCCTGGTCATCATCGCGTTTTTGGTCTTGATTGTCACCCAGATGATTCCATTGATATCCAACATTATACGCGATGCCTCGGCCTTGGGTAGCACTTCCACTGTTGGTCCCAACCCCATCGAGAAGGTAAACCAATGGCTCATCGGCGTGTTTCCCAACCTCGACCCCGACTTCGACATTGCGGCACTCCTCATACAGAAAGTCCAGGAGCTGGTCGACTTCGGCAAGGTGGGTGGCATTGTGGGATCGGTAGCCTCATTGGTAGTCGACCTTTTCGTCGCCTTGTTCTCCGTGACCTTCATCTCGTTCTTCTTCATCAAGGAAGAGGGGCTTTTCGACCGCATCATCTGCGCGTTGGTCCCCGACAAGCACGAGCTGACCTTGAACAAGACCTTGAACGAGATCAAGGAACTGCTTTCGCGTTATTTCGTCGGTCTCCTCATCGAGATGATTGGTGTGGCCTTGATCGACTTCCTCGGCCTGTGGCTCATCGCCCGCCTCGACTTCAGCTATGCCATCGGCATCGCCTTCATCGCAGGTCTGCTCAATGTGATTCCTTATGTAGGCCCCATCATCGGCGAGGTCATCGGGGTGGTGTTCGGCATCGTCTTGAAACTCGGTGTGGGGGCAGGCTTGGATGTCAACGTGTGGGTCTTTGCCCTCATCATCTTGGCCATCATGCTCACGGCCCAACTCATCGACAACTTCATCTATCAACCGCTCATTTATTCAACGAGCATCAAAGCGCATCCTTTGGAGATCTTCATCGTGTTGCTCATGGCAGGCCACATCGGCGGCACGATCGGGATGCTTGTGGCCATCCCGGCATATACAGTGGTGCGTGTCGTCGCCATCCGGTTCTTCTACCGTTACAAGATTATTCAACGGTTGGTGCCCGACTTGAGCAAGGAGGATAAGATTATAGAAAATATTGATTGAAAAATTTCCGATAGGGGATACAACGCCATCATTAGACCGTCATGGCGGACAAGGATCCGCCATCTCCTGATGAAAAGGGATTGTCCCTTTCTTTAGGAGATCGCGGATCGAGTCCGCGATGACGGCGAGGGTGTAAAGGTTACTTGCCCTGGAGAAGAATGTTATAGTCTTTTCTGGAAGGCCAAACGCTCATTGCCATCCAAGAGGTGGATGATGCCACAATACTGGTAGCCATGCTTTTCCAATCCTTTGCGCATAATGATGTTGGCCTCATGCGTGTCGATGCGGATATTGCGCACTTGGCTTTCGCAATAGTCCAAGAGGGCATCTAGGACGCCATGGGATTCGGGGGTGCTGGCGATGCGGTGGATGACATGATACGGCGCATCGTCGAGCCATTGGCCGTCGTAAATGACGTTGTAGGTCACCTCGGGACTGGGCAGCAGGGCGAAGGTGCCCACAATCACGCCTTCCTCATCGAGCACGACATGGCTGCCGCCCAACTCAATGTCTTTCCGAAACATATCGTCACGCGGATAGCCGTCGGGCCATTGGAAGGTGTTGCCATAACTGCGCATGATTTCACGCGCCTGGTCGCGGAGGCTGAGGATGACGGGCAAGTCATCCATGGTCGACTTGCGGATGGTGTAGCTCATTTTTGGCCGAGTTCGAAGATGGTCAGGTCGGCCACGGTCATCCCGACCACTTGGATCAGGTCCTGCGGGTTGAGTTTGAACTGGAGTCCCCTCACCCCTGCGCTGACGTAGATGTAGTCGAACAGCTCGCAGGTCTCGTGGATGAAGGTGGGGAACTGTTTCTTCATGCCGACAGGCGAGCAGCCGCCGCGGATGTAGCCCGTCAGGGGCAGCAGTTCTTTCATGGGGATGAGGTCGCAGCTCTTGTTGCCCGTGGCCTTGGCGGTCTTCTTGAGGTCTAGTTCGTCGTTGCCCGGGACGACACAGACGAAATACCCCGTCTTATCTCCTTTCAGCACGAGGGTCTTAAACACCTGGTCGATGTCCTCGCCCAGCTGGTCGGCGATATGCTGCGCCCCGAGGTCGTTCTCGTCCACCTCGTAGGGTATCAGCTCGTAGGCGATGCCCTTCTGGTCGAGGATACGGCAGGCGTTGGTTTTATTGATTTTAGCCATTTGCATAAAAACCGGCAGAGCGATGCGCCCTACCGGTTCCCTTTGTTATCAATGATGTTTTACTTGCGAAGAGCCTTTAACAGAGCCTTCATATTGACGGTGGTCTTCTCGTCGCCACCACCATTCTCATTGCCCATATAGAAAGCCATCAGTATGGCTTCTTCTTCAGCCACTTCCGATCCGACGATCATGGTAGCCTCCTCAACGTTCAGCGCGTTGATATACATCTTGACGTTTTCCTCTTCTTGGACGAACAAATACCTTTCCGTGAGGAAGGTTTCCAGTTCTTCTTCGAAGTAGAGTTCAAAGATCACGGCATACAGCTCCACGAGGCCATTTTCGTCAAACATCACCATCATCATGGTGGCATTGTCCGAATAGCTACGATATCCGATGGCGTCGTCGACTACGGCATCGGGTTCACCATATCTCGCGATCACATCTTCCTTCGTCTGGCCGATTTCGATTTCGGGCTCGGGATAAAGGTCGCTCAACGGCTCAATCGTCACTTCAAAGGTCTGCGAGTCCGCCTCTGCCTCAAGGGTGATCATCGTGGTGCCCACATGGTTAGCGGTCACGAGGCCCTCATCCGACACCGAAGCAAAGAACTCATTCTCACTCGTATAGGTGATGGGGAACTCGCATTCGGCATTGATCTGATAGGTTTCGCCATAATGCAAGGTAGCAGAGGTCTCCTCAAGGGTGATCACGGCTTCCACCTCAGGATCCGGATCCGGCTCAGGTTCTGGGTCTGGCGTAGGATCATCTATATTGAGCCATCCTTCGCATCCCACGAATGAAAAGGCCAACATGGCCAACAAGACTAATGACAGTTTTTTCATAAGATTATTCCTTTCATTTTTTAGTTGAACTTGGATTAATTGTTCTGTTTCCTGTTCTCCTCCACCCACTTGCGGGCATTCACAAAGGCCTCCATCCAAGGGCTAACTTCATCGTCTTTACGCTCGTCGGGATAGAAGGCCCACTGCCAAGGCAGGAAGGCGCGTTCGAGGTGGGGCATCATGGCGAGGTGACGGCCGTCGTTGGAGCAGATGCCTGCCGTCGACCAGTCGCTGCCGTTGGGGTTGCCGGGGTATTCGTCCTGGCCGTAGTTCATCACGATCTTGTACTTGTCGCGGAAATACGGGAAGTAGAAGCGGCCCTCGCCGTGGGCGATCCACACGCCGAGGCGGCGGCCCGACAGCGACTTGAGCATGACGCTCTCGTTTTGGGCGATCTCCACGTTGAGGAAGCCCGACTCGAACTTATGTGAGTCGTTGTGCATCATCACGGGGTGCTCCTCGTGGTCGGGATAAAGCAGGCCGAGTTCCATCATCAGCTGGCAGCCGTTGCACACGCCGAGGCTGAGGGTGTCCTCGCGGGCGTAGAAGTCGTCCAACGCCTTCTTGGCCTTTTTGTTGTAGAGGAAGGCGCCCGCCCAGCCTTTGGCCGAGCCGAGCACGTCGGAGTTGGAGAAGCCGCCCACGAAGGCGATCATATTGACGTCCTTGAGGTCTTCGCGGCCTGTGGCGAGGTCGGTCATGGTGACGTCGCGCACGTCGAAGCCGGCGAGGTAGAGGGCGTAGGCCATCTCACGGTCGCACTGGCAGCCCTTCTCGCGGATGATGGCCGCGTTGATGCCCGTGGGCTTGCGGCGGTGCAGGTCGACGCCGAGGCTGGCAGCCTTGCCCGTGAAGCCACGGCCGAAGCTATAGTGCAGGTATTGTTTCTTGTAGTTCATGAAGCGCTCCATGGCCTTGCGCTCGCCGCTCTGACGGCGGTCGAGGAGGTACGACGACTTGTACCATGTGTCGCGCAGCGCGTCGATGTCGAAGATGTAGTTGTGGTCGGCATGCACGATGTTGATCTGCCGTTTAGCCTGGGGCTTGCCGATCATCTTGAAGGCGATGCCTAACTCGCGCAGCATGCGGTTGGCGATGCCGTCGTTCGACACTTGGATGACCACCGAGGGCTTCTCGCAGAACAGCACGGCCATGAGGTCTTCTTTGTCGAAGGCGCTGAGGTCGAGGTTCATGCCATAGGTGGTGTTGGCGAAGTTCATCTCCAGCAGGGTGGTGATGAGGCCGCCTGCCGACACGTCGTGGCCAGCCAGGACGAGGTTGCTCTCGATGAGCATCTGGATGGCGTTGAAGCACTTCTTGAAGTAGTTGACGCTCTTCACATCGGGCACGGCCTGGCCGATGGCGCCGATGCTCTGGGCGAAGCTGCTGCCGCCCAGCTCGAAGCCGTCTTTCGAGAAGTCGATATAGAGGAGCTCGGTGTTCTCGTCGGCTTTCATCACGGGACGCACCACCTGGCGGATGTTCGACACCTCGCCGGCGGCGGAGACGATGACCGTGCCGGGGGCGACGACTTTCTCGCCGTTGGGGTATTTCTGTGTCATCGAGAGGCTGTCCTTGCCCGTGGGGACGTTGATGCCCAAGGCGACGCAGTAGTCGCTGAGGGCCTTCACGGCCTCGTAGAGGCGGGCGGTCTCACCCTCCTGCTTGGCAGGCCACATCCAGTTGGCGCTCAGCGAGACGCCTTCGAGGTTACCCTCGATGGGAGCCCACAGGATGTTGGTCAAGGCCTCGGAGACGGAGAGACGCGAGGCGGCGGCGGGGTCGATGAGGCCCGCGATGGGGGCGTGACCCATGGCCGTGGCGACGCCGCGCTTGCCGTTGTAGTCCAAGGCGCTGATGCCGAGGTTGGCGAGAGGCAGCTGCACCTCGCCCACGCACTGCTGCTGTGCCACGCGGCCCGTCACCGAGCGGTCCACCTTGTTGGTGAGCCAGTCCTTACAGGCCACAGCTTCCATCTGCAGCACGTTGTTGAGGTATTTGTGTATGTCGCGCTTGGTATAGCTGATCTTCTTGAAGTGATAGGGCTTGGTCTTGTCTTTCAGTATCGTCTTGGGGGCGCTGCCGAAGAAGTCGGAGATGGCCAAGTCAATGGGGGCCTTGCCTTTCTTGCGGACGAAACGCAGACGCTCGTCGCCGGTCACCTCGCCCACTTCGTAGTAGGGGGCGCGCTCGCGCTCGGCGGTCTCTTTGATGAGGGCGGCGTCTTTCTTGTTGACGAGGAGGCCCATGCGCTCCTGCGACTCGTTACCGATGATCTCCTTGTCGGACAGCGTCGGGTCACCGACGGGCAGGTTGTCGACGTAGACCACGCCGCCTGCGTCTTCGATGAGCTCGGAGAGGCAGTTGAGGTGGCCGCCGGCGCCGTGATCGTGGATGCTGCGGATGGGGTTGTCGCTGCTCTCGGCCATGGCACGGATGACATTGCTGACGCGCTTCTGCATCTCGGGGTTAGCACGTTGCACGGCGTTGAGCTCGATGGCGTTGCTATATTGACCTGTGTCGACGCTCGACACGGCGCCGCCGCCCATGCCGATGCGGTAGTTGTCGCCGCCCAGCACTATGATGACGTCGCCTTCTTCGGGTTCCAGCTTCTTGGCGTCCTTCACCTTGGCGAAGCCGATGCCGCCCGCCAGCATGATGACCTTGTCGTAGCCCATGACTTCTTTCTCGCTGTGCTCAAAGGTCAGCAGGCTGCCGTTGATGAGGGGCTGGCCGAACTTGTTGCCGAAGTCAGAGGCGCCGTTGGAGGCCTTAATGAGGATCTCTTCGGGTGTCTGGTAGAGCCACTTGCGCGGCTCGTTGTCTTTCTCCCACTCGCGGCCTTGCTCCGTGCGGGGATAGGAGGTCATATAGACGGCAGTACCTGCCAAAGGCAAACTGCCTTGGCCACCGGCCAGACGGTCGCGGATCTCGCCGCCCGTGCCCGTGGCAGCGCCGTTGAAGGGCTCCACGGTGGTGGGGAAATTGTGCGTCTCGGCCTTCAGCGAAATCACCGTTTCGATGGGCTTGATCTGGAAGGCCGAGGGCTTGTTGGGCTCGGCGGGGGCGAACTGCTCCACCTTGGGGCCCAGGATGAAAGCCACGTTGTCCTTGTATGCCGACACGAGGCGGTTGGGGTTCATCTTGGAGGTGCGCTTGATGAGGGCGAACAGCGTGTTGGGCATCTGCTTGCCGTTGATGACGAAAGTGCCGTTGAAGATCTTGTGGCGGCAGTGCTCCGAGTTGACTTGCGCGAAGCCATACACCTCGCTGTCGGTGAGTTTGCGTCCAATCTTGGCAGCGATGCCTTTGAGGTAATCGATCTCCTCCTCGCTCAGGGCCAGGCCTTCCTGCAGGTTATAGGCTTCGATGTCGTCGATGTAGCGCAGCGGCTCGGGCTTACGGTCGACGGTGAACACCTTCTGGTCGAGGTTCTCGTAGCGGTTCTGCAACATCGGGTCGTAAGGGGCCTTTTTTGAATCCACTCTTTGGAACTCCTCTATGCGGATGATGCCCTTGATGCCCATGTTCTGGGTGATCTCGACGGCATTGGTGCTCCACGGCGTGATCATCTCGCGACGCGGTCCGATGAAATGGCCTTTCACCGTGTCTTTTTCTATTTTTTCGGCATCACCGAAAAGCCATGAAAGTTTGGAAATGGTTTCCCCTGAAAGCTCGGATTTGGAATCAACGGCGATAACACGCTGATTGTCAGGTTGGAAAAAAGAAATCATAAGCACAAAGATTTATGCCGCAAAGATAGGAGAATTTTATCTAAAATGATTCAAAATGATACAAAAATTCCGAACGCCAAACAGCATTCGGAATTGTTTTGTAGAAGACATGTTAAACCTCTTATTCTACCAACACCTTTTTCACCACCTCTCCGGCTTTCACGAAATAAAAACCGCTTGGAAGCTCTTTCACGTTAAGGGTCTGTTTATCATCCACAAACAAGGCCTTCACGGTGCGACCCATCATATCGACAATGGTCACAGGGCCTTCGGCCTCGATGGTGAGGGTTTCAGAAGCGGGATTGGGGTAAACGCTCATAGTGACCGTCTCGGTTTCTCCGATTCCCACGTGGCCACAGTCGTCATAGAGCTGGATGCCTTGCCATTCTTCGGCGGCCTCGAAGGCTTCGATGCAGTTGCAAGGCACGATGATATGTACATGGTCGTTGATGTCGGCAAAAGCATCATCCCACAGGAAGAAAGGCTCGATGTCGTGAATGAAGATGTAATCGAGTTCCTCACAAAAGCTGAATGCATTCGAGTTGATTTGTTGCATGCCGGCAGGAATCTCGAGATACTCCAAGAGAGGACAATTGGCAAACGAATGATAGCCGATGTTCACGATGGTATTGGGCAAAGTGACGCTGGTGAGATTCATGCAGCCATAGAAAGCCTCACTGCCGATGTAAGTCACTCTATACGATTCCCCATTGATAGTCTCTGATTCGGGAATGACCACATCGCCCGAATAGGTGTTTTCGTAGTCGTTATTCACCACGATGAGGATGGTTTCGCCACAGCCGCCACCGGGAAGTTGCTGGGTGACTTTGCGGTAATAGATGCCATTGACATAATAATCCCAAGCAAATGCACTTTGGCAGAACATCATGAGCGTCAAGGCCAAAACTGAAAAGCTAATTGTACGTTTCATACTTGTAATCGTTTAGTTGTTTATTGAGTTGAACATTTTTATTTCTTTTAGGTGCAGAAAAGCGAAAAACATAACAAAAGCAAGAAAAAAAAGTTGAAATAAAATGCAAACTCGTGTTATTATTCAAAACACAATTGCACCTAAACCATCAAAAGTCACACCGCAAGAATGGAATCTTCCGAGTCACACGGCCGCATCGAAAGCTTTAATGCGCTTGTACTACGACACAAAGCCATGATTTGGCATATCTGTTCGGACTACAACGTAGGGAAGGCGTGGAAGACGGAAGACTGCATACAGGAAGTGTTGCTCAGCCTTTGGAGAAGCTACGGGACTTTCGAGGAGCGCAGTTCGGAAAAGACTTGGGTATGGCGTGTGGCAACCAACACCATGTTGATGCTGAAACGCAAAGAGGACAGAAGTCCGCAAACGGAATCCCTCGAGGCGGTCAGTGTGGACGAAAAGAACGATGAGTTGGGTCATGAGAAATATTGGCAGTTACAACAGCTTATCAACACACTGCCTGAAGAAAGCAGCACGGTCATTCGCGCCTTCTTGGACGGGTTCTCCTACAAGGAAATCGCCGAAATGACGGGTAGTTCGGTGGGCGCCGTGGCCATGCGTATCGTCCGACTCAAGCGGAAACTAAGAATAATGTACGAGAGAGAAAACAATTCATGACAATGGAAAACAACATAAACACATCGAACGCAATCACGCAACACGACAACTTCAAAACCCAGTGGCAATGCCGCAGGCAGTGGAAGGAGCAGGCCGAAAAACGGGCACCTGACGACAAGACCATTTTGCATTGGGCGGAAAAGGCTCAACAAACCTATGCCGGGACAGAAGTTAATCTCTTTCCCTTTCCCACCCGTCGCCGCACACAATGGATACCCATCACGGCAGCAGCCAGCCTCGTCATTGGCGTGACCGTCATCGGATTGACCTGGCATGGCCAACCCGACAACGTGCTTCCTACGGCCAAGGAAGTAACAGTGGAAAGCCAGACCGTTCGTTTCATCTGCAACAATGGTTGCTCGGCGCAAGACATCATGCACTTGGCCAACAAAGTCATTAAATAACAAGTACATGGGCAAAATCAGGATACATAAAAAAAGATGCGGAACGTGGGCGTATCTCGCCGCACTTCTTGTTTTATGGTTGTCAGCCTGCAAGGAAAGGGGCGCGTCCCCCGAGACGACAACCATCAATAAGGCAGCGATGGAATTGTACTGCAAGTATGCCGACAACAGTAACCTCACCGTGGCCTATCTCGGCGATTTATCCGTCAACGGAAAGTGCATCGATGCCTTGATGCTACAAGCCGACAACGAGACAGAGTGGGAAATGCTTAAACAGGATTTTGGCTTTATGTCTTACGACACCTCTGCCTTCCATTGTCCGGACGACGACAATCCCGTCATGGTGGGTGTCGGCATCGAAACCGATTTTTTGAGCGATGCCATTTTCGACACTGTAACCGACATCAGCCAAATACCCGACGAGGCCATTGAGAGATACACACTCATCGTTGCCGACAAGATCCGTGAAATCATGAACAGCTTCCAAGCCCCCGACTCGTTGCTGCCCAATACCGCCATCGTCATCGGCCAAGGCGAAATAGAACAAGAAACCACCGACAATAACAACTACGACGACTATATCGTGACCGTTTCGCGCACCGTTGTTGTCGGGATGATCAGCGAAAGGCTTGAAGCCAACACAAAAGCCCAAAACGGAGACATCACAACACTTCACGTGGATTCAAACACCAATGCGCCTCACAACCGTTTCCAACAGCAAAAAGAGCGAAACGACCGCATCATGGACGACGCACAAACCTACGGTCACATTGGCTACATCACCGCAGCCGACAACGAGGAGCGTACCTTGTGGCTCTTCTTCTATGACGACCAAGAAGAATGCAACACCATCATCACCCATATCAGCGAAGACATGATTGTCAATTACAAATAAACCTTTTATCAAAATCTTTATTATCATGAAGAAAAACATTTTATTCTTTCTGACGTGCATGTTTGCCATCCTTGGCATGACGCAGGCACAAAACCGTGGCGAAATCCAGTTGAAAGCCGTTGAGGCGAACCATGTTGCAATTGCACAAGAACAGCTGCCTTCGGTGGGTTCTTGGTTCTCCTACGTCGGTGATTATTCATCGCCACAAATCATCGGCATCGGCATGCCCTTCAATTGGGGTTACATGTTCCCCGCAGAGCTGATGAGCGAATACAAGAACTGCACCTTCACCCAATTTGCTTTCCTGGATGCAGGCGAAGAGCAATTTGCCACCCACTACACGGTCAACATCTACGTTGGCGGTGACACCGCTCCAGGTACTTTGGTTTCTACTCAAGAGTTCGAAATCACAGGCACAGCCAGTGATGTCGTCACCTTCAGACTCGACACGCCTGTCGAAATCGATGGCACACAAAACATTTGGTTGACTTTCTACAATGACGGCTCCATACAATATCCCGCTCCTGCCGTCGCCGATGTGGGCAACCCCAACAGCCGTTGGCTCGGCATTGATGGCTATGGATGGATGGACGTGGCTTCAGTTAGCAGCGAAGTCTACAGCTGGCTAGCATGGGTTTATGTCGATGGTTATGATTGGATTGGCGAAAGCAACGAATCCATCGCCGTTTATCCTAACCCAACCACAGGAAATTTGAATATCAGCGCATTAGGCATCAACCACATCACCGTGCTGAACACGCTCGGCCAAGTGGTTTATG
>JAEEGH010023414.1_pt1 | contig 12561 bp, 11 predicted proteins | sample 9134181 | NCBI WGS metagenome assembly JAEEGH01 (sample SAMN16246544, study PRJNA631951) | gut metagenome | biome: gut microbiome; feature: rumen; material: DP-attached | host: Bos | place: Iran: Karaj | collected 2018-10 | reverse complement strand
ATCACCGGACGAGCCTCCTCGCCGAGCGCATCCACCTGAACCATAAACTCAGCATGCTCTATCTTTGGCATCTGTGTGCGGAATACGGCTGACAGATTGTCAGACTGCTCCTCAGTGAGCTGTGACTTTGGCGCATCCTCCTTCACGATGAGTCGCTCAATGATGTCAGAGTCCACACGCGTGAAGTGACTCTTCTCAAACTTCTGCTCCAGCGTCTGGATCGTAGGTACATCCAGCTGTCCGTCGAGCAGCAATACTGAGTAGCCCTTATCCTGAGCAGCCTTGATGTAACTGTACTGCTCCTCCTTATCGGTGGCGTAGAGGTATACCAGCTGGTCGTTCTTGTCCTTCTGGTTGGCCTCGATCAGCGTCTTATACTCGTCGAAGGTAAAGAACTTACCCTCCGTGTCCTTCATCAGGGCGAAGTCCTTGGCACGATCGTAGAAGTTCTCCTCAGCCAGAATACCGTAGTTGATAAACAGCTTCAGGTCGTCCCACTTCTCCTCGTACTCCTTGCGGTTCTCCGTGAAGATAGCCTTCAGTCGGTCGGCCACCTTCTTGGTGATATAAGTAGAGATCTTCTTCACCTCGCGATCGCTCTGCAGATAGCTGCGGCTTACGTTCAGAGGAATATCGGGCGAGTCGATCACACCATGCAGCAGCGTCAGGAACTCAGGCACGATACCCTCCACCTGATCCGTCACGAATACCTGGTTGCAGTACAGCTGAATCTTGTTCTTCTGCAGCTCGATGTTCGACTTGATCTTCGGGAAGTACAGAATACCCGTCAGGTTGAAGGGATAGTCCACGTTTAGGTGAATCCAGAACAGGGGCTCGTCGCTCATGGGGTAGAGTGTGCGATAGAAGTTCTTGTAGTCCTCGTCCTTCAGGGTTGAGGGAGCCTTCGTCCACAGGGGCTCTACATTATTAATAATGTTGTCCTCGTCCTTGTCCACCATCTTCTTCTCCTCGCTGCTCCATTCCTGCTTCTTGCCGAATGCCACGGGCACAGCCATGAACTTGCAGTACTTCTGCAGCAGTCCTTCCAGCTTACCCTTGTCGAGGAATTCCTTGCAGTCATCGTCTATGTAGAGGATGATGTCCGATCCGTGCTCCTCGCGCTCGGCATCGTCAATCTCGTAGGCAGGACTTCCGTCGCAGCTCCACTTCACGGCCTTCGAGCCCTCTTTGTAGCTCTTGGTGATGATCTCCACCTTCTTCGATACCATGAACGAAGAGTAGAAACCCAGTCCGAAGTGTCCGATGATGTTGTTGGCGTTGTCCTTGTACTTCTCGAGGAAGTCGGTCACGCCCGAGAAAGCAATCTGGTTGATGTACTTGTCGATCTCCTCCTCGGTCATGCCGATACCATGGTCGCTGATGGTGATGGTACCCTTATCGGCATCGAAGTTCACGCGAACGGTCAGGTCGCCCAGTTCGCCCTTGAACTCACCCTGCTGAGCGAGTGTCTTCAACTTCTGTGTAGCGTCGACGGCGTTCGACACCATCTCGCGGAGGAAAATCTCATGATCACTATAGAGAAACTTTTTGATGACGGGGAATATATTCTCGGTTGTAACCCCGATGTTACCTTTTTGCATAACTGTATATACTTATTTATTAATGTTCTGCCCAAGGTATTGCAAATATCGTGCCAAACAAAAATCCCTCCGGGGGTTCCGGAGGGATTAGTGATTATAGAGTAGGGAAGTGATTACTTCTTCTTCTCACCCTTCTCCATCTGAGCCTTCAGCTGAGCCAGAGCGTCGATGTCGCCCAGAGTTGTGCTGGCAGCTACGTTCTCAATCTTCGGAGCGTCGTTCTTCGGAGCGCGAGCCTTCTTGGCAGCGGCCTTCTTCTCCTCGCGAGCGGGATCCTCGAAGGTACGGCTGTGGCTGAGGATGATGCGCTTGCTGTCCTTGTTGAACTCAATCACCTTGAAGGGCAGAGTCTCACCAGCCTGAGCCTGTGAGCCATCCTCCTTAACGAGGTGCTTAGGAGTAGCGAAGCCCTCAACGTTCTCCTCGAGAGCTACAACGGCGCCCTTCTCGAGCATCTCGCTGATCTTACCCTCGTGGATAGAACCAACGGTGTACTTCTCCTCGAATACATCCCAAGGATTGTCCTCGAGCTGCTTGTGACCGAGAGAGAGACGGCGGTTCTCCTTATCGATATCCAGAACGATTACCTCGATCTGAGCACCTACCTGAGTGAACTCAGAAGGATGCTTAACCTTCTTGGTCCAAGAGAGGTCGCTGATGTGGATCAGACCGTCAACACCCTCCTCGAGCTCTACGAATACGCCGAAGTTGGTGAAGTTGCGAACCTTTGCAGTGTGCTTGCTGCCAACAGGATACTTGGTCTCGATAGCCTCCCAGGGATCCTCGCGGAGCTGCTTGATACCCAGGCTCATCTTGCGCTCGTCGCGGTCGAGAGTCAGGATTACAGCCTCTACATCCTGGCCAACCTTCAGGAACTCCTGAGCTGAGCGCAGGTGCTGGCTCCAAGACATCTCAGAAACGTGGATCAGACCCTCAACACCGGGCTGGATCTCAACGAATGCACCGTAGTCAGCGATAACGACTACCTTACCCTTCACGTGGTCACCCACCTTGAGGTTCTGATCAAGAGCATCCCAAGGATGAGGAGTGAGCTGCTTCAGACCGAGGGCGATGCGGCGCTTCTCGTCGTCGAAGTCGAGGATTACCACATTGATCTTCTGGTCGAGCTCTACTACCTTGTGAGGATCGTCTACGCGGCCCCAAGACAGGTCAGTGATGTGGATGAGTCCGTCAACACCACCGAGGTCAACGAATACACCGTAAGAAGTGATGTTCTTAACGGTACCCTCGAGGATCTGACCCTTCTCCAGGCGACCGATGATCTCCTTCTTCTGAGCCTCGAGCTCCTGCTCAATGAGAGCCTTGTGAGAAACCACAACGTTGCGGAACTCCTGGTTAATCTTAACAACCTTGAACTCCATAGTCTTGCCCACGAACTGGTCGTAGTCGCGTATGGGGTGAACGTCGATCTGTGAGCCGGGCAGGAAGGCCTCGATGCCGAATACGTCGACAATCATACCACCCTTAGTGCGGCACTTGATGTAACCCTGAATAATAGCATCAGCCTCCAGAGCTGCGTTAACCTCGTCCCAAGACTTGCTCAGGCGAGCCTTCTTGTGAGAGAGAATCAGCTGACCCTTCTTGTCCTCTGCGCTCTCCACGTAAACCTCTACAGTGTCGCCGATCTTCAGGTCGGGATTGTAGCGGAATTCTGAAGCGGGGATAATACCGTCGCTCTTGTAGCCGATGTTGACAACAACTTCCTTCTTGTCAACGCTGATCACCTTACCTTCTACTACCTGGTGATCGGCCACCTTGTTAAGGGTTTCATCATACGCCTTGTCGAGTTCTTCCTTGCTGACACCAGCGCTGATACCATTCTCGAACTCATCCCAGTTGAAATCGTCGAGCGGCTTAACGTTCTTTGTTAAATCTGACATAATATAAAAATTTCATTTGCCCCTCGTTTGTTTGTCGGGGCGGGGTCTGAACAGACGTTTACCAGACCATCTTTAAAGGGTTAATAATCGATAGGAGCAAGCGCCTGTCCCGGCCCCTATTTCCCCCTACGGGGGATAAAACGGCTGCAAAGGTACTAATTTAAATTGAGAAGTGAGAGGTGAGAGGTTAGGGGTGAGTGATTATTTATGAATTATTAACAAAAACAGAGGCCAACTCTCTCGAGTTAGCCCCCGCTCTTCGTTATTACATTATAATTAATAATTATACAATTCCTTGAGCCATCATTGCGTTAGCCACTTTCATAAATCCTGCTACGTTAGCACCCTTTACATAGTTGATGTAACCATCAGCCTGAGTACCATACTTCACGCAGTTCTCATGAATGTCGTTCATAATGCGCTTCAGATAGTCGTCAACCTCCTTAGCAGTCCAGCTCAGACGCTCAGAGTTCTGACTCATCTCAAGTCCAGATACTGATACACCACCAGCGTTACTTGCCTTACCAGGAGCATAGAGGATCTTGGCATCCTGGAAGATCTTGATGGCCTCGGGCAGTGAAGGCATGTTAGCACCCTCAGCTACAGCGATAACACCATTGTCGATCAGAGCCTGAGCCTGCTCGCCGTTGATCTCGTTCTGAGTAGCGCAAGGCAGGGCGATGTCGGCCTTCTCGTGCCAGGGGCGCTCACCAGCATGGTAAACAGCGTTGGGATACTCCTCAGCATACTCCTTGATACGTCCGCGCTCTACGTTCTTCAGCTCCTTCACATAAGCGAGCTTAGCCTCGTCGATACCATCGGGATCGTAGATGTAACCGTCTGAATCAGAGAGCGTCAAGGGGATTGCACCAAGCTGGATGCACTTCTCGGTAGCATACTGGGCCACGTTACCTGAACCAGAGATCAGCACCTTCTTACCCTTCAGCTCGATGCCGCGAGTAGCCAGCATAGAAGTCAGGAAGTATACGCAACCGTAACCAGTAGCCTCAGGACGAATCAGTGAACCACCGAAGCTCAGACCCTTACCGGTCAGCACGCCCTGGAACTGATGAGTCAGCTTCTTGTACTGTCCGAACAGGTAACCTACCTCACGACCACCTACACCGATATCACCAGCGGGAACGTCCTCATCAGGACCGATTACGCGATAAAGCTCGTTCATGAATGCCTGGCAGAAACGCATTACCTCAGCGTCGCTCTTGCCACGGGGTGAGAAGTCAGATCCACCCTTAGCACCACCCATAGGCAGGGTTGTCAGAGAGTTCTTGAAAGTCTGCTCGAAAGCCAGGAACTTCAGGATACCCAGGTTCACACTCTTGTGATAGCGAAGACCACCTTTGTACGGGCCAATGGCGTTATTGTGCTGAATACGATAACCCATGTTAGTCTGTACGTTACCCTTGTCGTCGGTCCATGTGATACGGAACTCACAAACGCGATCGGGAATGCAAAGGCGCTCAATCAGATTTGCCTTCTCAAACTCGGGGTGCTTGTTGTACTCTTCCTCAATCGTAGGAAGTACCTGAGACACTGCCTGGATGTACTCCGGCTCATTCGGGAATCTCTGTTTCAATTCCTCAACAACTTGTGCTGCATTCATAATCTAATACTGTTTTTAAAGTGTTATAATGATTAAATATTCAATTTGATCGATGTTGCTTGCTTTGACATTCAATTTGTCTATGCTTTTAACTTTTCGACTGCAAAATTACAGCAAAAATCTGAAATAACAAACAATTTATCAATTTTTTCACGCAAAATCTTTCTTTTTGTCACTTAATTGATTTAAATCAAGCCAAAAGGTCAATTCTTAGTCTTTTTCGTGTGTTCGGGCACAAATCGCCCCTTTCCTCCTTTTCGTTTATGCATTCTTATTCATAACTTTTGCATATATATTAATAATGTATATATTATAATAGGGGGCATAAAAATACCCCCTGTCATTTGCGGCCCCTCAGGCCGCTACGCTCCCACGCAACTTGTGGCGCCCAGTGCAGTGAGAATCGCCGTAGCGATCGATGCAATCAACTGCACGATAAACTTTGCGGTTTCTTTCTTAGACATGATACAAATTTTTAAAGGGTTAAAAATTTAGTGGTTACCCCTTACCTCTGCTTATTCGCCTGTGCCAGGCTGCTCTGCAGCCGTAGCTACAGCGAATGAGCTAATGGGAATCTTCTCCTGATACTTTACCTTCTTGCCGTTAACGGTCTTCTCTTTCGAGCTGACCACGTAGGCGCTCTTGAAGGTACATTCCTTTTTCAAGGCTCGGCTGGTCAGCGCATCACCCTTGGTGTTTTCAGGGGTAAAACGCAGATGCACACCGGCAATCAGGTTGTCGAGACCTACGTTGAGACTTCCCTCTACCGAGTCCACCACCTTGGTTCCATCGCTCTCGATGACTGGGGTGAACGTACCGAAGCCGTCCAGCTTCACGGGTTGGCCCTGAATGGCCATTTCCTTCAGACATCCTACGATGTTCTGCAGCACCAGTACTGCCATCGGGTAGTCTACGAGTTTGCCGTGCTCACTCAGGTGGCGGGCAAAACCCTTCAGGTTCAGAGGCTCCTTCGTGTCGGCCTCGGGGTAGTACTTGCCGTATGCGGCATTGTACTTGTTCTGGTTTCTACGCAGATTTACAGAAAATGCAATTACTTCACTTGCCATAGTTCTAAAAATTTGATTTAAGGATTAAACAATAATTTAAAGTTGTTTCAAAGTTTTCTACAGCGGTACCAATTCCTTCAAAAACTCATATGTTGCAATTTCGAAAGCCGGTACAAGTGAAGTGCAAGGTGAGCGCAAAACCAAGCTTGCTTGAGCTTTTGCCGAGCCGCAGCCTTCACTCGCAGAGCAATCTCTCAATTGCTCTGCAAAGGTACAACAATTTTCTGAAACTACCAAATATTTTCGCTATTATTTTTAGAAAATATGAAAAAATATTTTCCGTCTTATTTCAGGAGGGGTTAGGGGAGGTCTAATCCGCCTAAAAACTCCCTTTAAAATTTTTAAAACCGAGGTTTTCACCGACCACGCTGAGACACTAGGACGCAGTGACGCAGTGACTTCTGCATTTCTACACTGCGACAAAATACCTTATATTAAATTTATATATTATATATATATTATAATATATATATAATATATAAATTATTAATTCAATGATTAATAACCATCCATTTCCTCCATCCGTCACTTTTCTCCACGGTAAAAAACAAAAAGTCACTGCGTCCTAGCGTCACTGCGTCCTAGCGTTAAACAGCAAAAATAGAAATTGTTTTGTGATTTTTAACTGATTTGCATTATCTTTGCATTTAATATGGAACTACATGATATTTTATTAGCAGCCGATGTGGTTGAATATAGATTCCCTCCAAAGAATCGGGAGGATGTAATGACCCTTGTGGCATCGTTGAATTTGCTTAATGCAGCAGTTAAAATGCCTATTGGAAAGGAGGTGACAAGTTATCGCTATATCAAGGGACATGTTGCTATTTTATTCGTATGGCTCTTCTTACATCCCATAGAAGGGGTTGATATTTATTATGATAATGAAGAAGGGATAGCATACTTCAATGTGCCTGGTTATCAGTTTAGTTTCCACCGAGTACCATTCATGACTCTCTTTTTATCACATTTTCGTAAATTAGTGCCACAACAATGGAATGGTTTGCAATTACAACCCATAGCGGTCGAGGTTTTTCACTCAATAAGCAATCAAAAAAGGATGCTCTCTAATTATAGTTGTGATGAACTCGTCAATAAGATGTGTTCTTTTTCGGAAAAATATATACTAAAAAAATTATCAGAAATTGGTGATGTTAATCTTTTAAGTATACAGAAAATAATTAATTTGCATATTAATAGAAAATGTAAAATACAAGATAAGATTAAATATCCGTATAAGATTAGTGGTGATAAAGAACGTTGTTTGTATTTGGCTTTAAGATTTAATGGTTTTGACTATATGGAGTATGAACATTATCGAATAGATGATCCATATGGTATCATAGTGATATGCTATGATGGAACTAATTACGGGCGGATGATGCATCTGTTTTATGGTAAAAAAACAAGAAAGATGTTTCCTGAAAACAAATTAGAAGTAGGCAAGCATTATTATTTGGATAGGAGTAATATGCAACTCAAAGCCTTAACCTTCGAGCAACATTGCGTTTTTAGGACTAAATACCCCAATCTCATATTCTATAATCAGTGTTTTACGCTCTGTATCACATACAATATTGCCGTCTATATATCGAAGTATTTCCCTGACTTGCGTTTTGTTAATTTACTGAATTATAATGATTGTGATGTCGATAAACAGATCTATACCGCAGATTCCCTTGAACTTGAACCTCAAGACTCAAGAGCGCGGCATGAAAAAGTATGGATTGTGATCGACGAGAACAATAGTTTAAAAAGATGTAATGTTTACGCTATTCCAATAGAATTATTTGAGGAATACAAGAATATGCCTGATTTTCCTTTAATGGATAAAGTAACGGACTCCCCATCGTCTTAATTTATCAAAGGCATGAAATGCTAAATGGCACTGAAGGCCCGATCGCATTTGCATCCTTGCTCGCGGGAGCAGAAGCTGGCTCAGATTGCCAAGATTCATCAGCATTAATATGACGTTAAAATTTAAATAACTGCAAATAATTGGCGAAAAGTTTGGAAGGTATTGAATTTCTTATTATCTTTGCACCGTCAGAAGTTCACTTTTGACTATCCGGGTAGAATCCCGCGTGGGGTAAGGCTTTATCGATACTGCCCATTTAAAGTCACCTTCTTGCTTAGGCAAGCGTCCTTGCAGGCCGAGCGCGGGTGGCTTTTTTATTTTGTATACTTCATCATGAAGTACTTAATAAATGAGGCACCCATCACATCTTCTCGAATAACAGATATAATTTTCCCGCCTTTGATAATCATTACTTCTAAAGCCTCGTTATTCTTCTCGAAATACTGTCTGATGCTAATGGCGAGTTGACGGGGATTATAGTCAACGGTCATGTTAATCAATACGCGATTCGTTTGTCCTATCGATTCTTTCAATCTGTTGCCAACGGAGTTCTTACCAGATATGGTCTTCAGATCGAACAACTTATACACGCCCTTCCGCTCGAAGATGAAATCAGCCGTTCTGATACCATTGGGGTTGGGAAGAATGAAAACGCGATATCCATGTTCTACGGCCTTGCGAGCTGCATTGAGCAGATTCTCATAGTCTTCACCGCTTTCGCCACCAGTGCTGAAAATGTTGGTTTCGTTTTCTACAGGAGAGAAAGAAGGATGGCTTGCAATTACCTTCAATTGCCAGATGAAATGAGAACCGCGACGCATGTGCAGTTCTTCCAACTCAGATAAAATATCCCTAACCTGGGGCTCAGCCACTATCAAGCCCAGCCCCTCTTCAAGTATTTCGATTTCAGTTTCTATTTCTTCTATCATAAGTCATGGTTGATAACCAAAGTGCAAAGGTACAACATTTCTCGCAGATATTGTTACTTGTCGGCATGTTTTTCACAAATTACAACCCGGAAAGTGAAAAATGTGGAAAAAGTTTGGTACTTATCATTTTTCTTCCTATATTTGCCCTCGGATAGTGACTCGTTCGCTTTCCAAGACATCGTGGGAATAATTGGAGCGTTATGCTTGTCTGACAGTTGTAAAGCCTGAGAAACTTGTACAATTAAAGAATCGAGGACAAAGTGTAATTAGCTTCCACGTTTGGCGTGGACTGCTATTACTATATCTTGATTCTTAGGTTTTCTCAGGGCCTTCAACTGAAGATGTGGAACATATCAGTGCCACGCTTCTACGTATTACTAACTTAAAACAAAGGGCTTCCAAGGCGCTGGGAGGCTGGTGGAGATAGTGTATGGCAAAACAATTTATTGTACTTCATGGTCTAGCAAATTCAGGCAAGACTACAACGCTTCGTCACACAATAGAAACATTGACAGGTTTCACATTACCTACAACATCAATTAATTATAGAGTTGTTTTCGACTTCCAAGGAGAAACAATTGCTATCTCCACATTTGGGGATGATAAACCATCAATTCAAAAAAACTTGGATTTCTTTGATGGAATTCTTAGTCCTCGAACAACAATTTACCGCATTAAGAATCATCAATCTTATGAGCTAAGTGCAGATGAGTTAAGAGAATTGGATGTTACGATTTGTATTTCTGCCTGTAGGATCAATGATTCTAAGAATATTGGTAATGTGCGATTGATAGAAAATTATATTAAGAAGAACAATCTTTGTAGTGTATCCCAATGGTTTTATAAATCTCCAACAGGTGGTACTGCTATGACCCCTTCTCAAGATGATATTCTGACAAGTCTACGAATAATAAATAGTATAAACAAATAAAAACTACAAGATTATGAAAAAATTATCATTACTTATTCTTTTCCTGCTGACATCATTGGCAGGATTTAGTGAATCAAAAGAAGCTGTTGTCGGCGACTTAAAGTATTCGTATGATACAGATGCAGGAACAGCAAAGGTGATTAGAATGAACTGGGGACTAAATTATAGCCAATTAACTGCGGTAGTTATCCCAGCTACAGTGGAAATTGAAGGAAATAATTATAATGTAACGGCTATAGGACAAGGTTGCTTTGGAAGTTCTCCGGAATTATCAAGTGTTACACTTCCTGAGGGACTGATTACTATTGAAGCTGGTGCATTCAGTGTTTGCCCTAAACTTCAAAGCATAGATTTCCCGTCTACACTTGAAGTAATAGGGCATCAAGGTTTTTCTCAATGTGATATAAGAAGTGTTACCATACCAGCGTCAGTCAGAGATCTAAATGTTTTCACATTTTTCAACAATCCCAATCTACAAACCATAGTTGTTGAAGCGGGGAATACCGTTTATGATTCTCGCGATAACTGTAATGCAATTATTAGAACAGCTAATAACCAATTAATTCAGGGTTCTCTTAGCACAGTTATTCCTAATACTGTAACATCCATGTGGTCTGGTTTTTCTCACCTTAACATAGAGTCCATAAATATCCCAGCTAGCCTGGTAGACTTCCCTACAGTTGGTCAATTTTCGGAATGCGAAAAACTAACCACAATTACCGTTGATGCAGGGAATCCGGTTTTTGAATCCCGTGAGAACTGTATTATTGAGAAAGCAACTAAAACACTTTATTATGGTTGTAAGAATTCAACCATTCCCGATGATATAAAGATCATCAGAGCACAGGCGTTTGCCGGGCATCCTCTCACCTCAATAACGATACCATCAAGTGTTACATGCATTGAAACCTGTGCTTTTACCGGATGTCAATTGGAAACAATTACTCTTCCAGAAAACATAACAGAATTAGGATTATCTGTTTTTACTAGTAATTATAATCTAACCACCATCAAGTCAAAGATTAAAAATCCATTTGCATTAAGTGATGATATTACCAGTTTTAAGTATTATGACAATTTTAGGGTAGATGCAGAAGGAAATGTAACTAGAGATGAGCATCCTATCGATGTAACATTATATGTTCCTGAAGGAACCAAACTTACATATGAGGCAACTGATGGCTGGAAGAATTTCCCAAAAATCGTCGAGGATTCAGAATTGGGTAGTGTGTTGAATACTACAATAAACGGTGACAATACAGTTACTGTTACAGGAACAGAAACAACTTCTGGTATTGTGGAAATCCCACAAACAATTGGTAATAAAGATGTTTCGGAGATTGGGGCAAATGCATTAGCTGGTAAAACCAACGTAACAGATATTTATTTGCCTGAGACGGATGAGGCTTTGACGTTAGGTTCAAACGCCCTGAAGATCGACGACGATCATGTGGCAACAGTACACGTACCTCTTTCTTTATTAGTAGACTATGCGCTGAACGGGGAGTTGAAGCAGAATTTCGAGGCTGGTAAGGTGGTAGCTACCATTACTGCTCCCAATCAGTATTGGACCTTCTCAAGCGGTGTGGATGTGCTGGTGCCAGATGGCGTAAAGGTTTATATTTGTAAGGCCATTAATGGTAGTGACATCCAGATAGTAGAGTTGACGGATGCAGAGCTGACTGTGGATGGTAAGAAGGTGATCAAGGCCAACAATGGTGTGCTTATCTCAAGTACCAGCGGTAATGCATACGATCTCGTTGCCAAGTCTGGTGCCCAGGCCAGCGGCACTATTCCTGCAGCCTTTGAGAATGCCAACAGCTACGAAGGTAATAAGCTTGTGCCCGTAGTTCGTTCACAGAACTATGACCCGGATCAGTACTATATGCTCTACAATGGTGGATTCGTAAAAATTGCTGATGGCGATGTCAGTAAGACACCAGCCTGCAGGGCCCTTTTGAAGAAATAAAATGTTGAACCTATAATAAAAGAAAGATATGAAACGTTATAAGTTTTTCGCCCTTGTGGCATTGTTTGCAAGTAGTATGTTGCTTACATCGTGTGAATTATTCTTCGATGATGAAAATCCTGTTAAGCCTGTTGACACGACCACGTCCGTGATTGAAGGTAGTACTATCGGCCTCAATACTTCGACGAGCCAGCCTCAGTCGAATGCTCAGTAATTCGGCTTAATAGCACTTAATATAGAGAACTCCCCAGCGTTTACATAAGCGCTGGGGAGTTCTATTTGCGAGGACAGAATAATGTCCGCTACGAACATTGCAAAGATCATGATGCTTTAACAATATTTGTATCAGAAGAAAATAAATCTTCGGAAATGCTTGGTGGTATCGAAGATTTGTTGTATTTTTGACGCCGTGAAAAACAATCTGTTTGCCGTTTTGATATTGAGAAATAGAACTAAAAGCTTTTAATATTATATATTATCTACTTAATTTTACTTTATGGCAAACAAAGAGATTAAGATTCTCCTTTTAATCCAGCATGCGCTGGAGGTGGGGAACAGATGTGTGAAGGAAGTATCGTATTCCGAACACGAGAGAATTGGGAAACAGATGATGATGTATGGCGCTACATGTACGGCGGCATACGAGTGGGATGTGGTGGAAGCCGGAATGAAGCGCACACTCCT
>JAEEGH010023407.1_pt1 | contig 12563 bp, 14 predicted proteins | sample 9134181 | NCBI WGS metagenome assembly JAEEGH01 (sample SAMN16246544, study PRJNA631951) | gut metagenome | biome: gut microbiome; feature: rumen; material: DP-attached | host: Bos | place: Iran: Karaj | collected 2018-10 | reverse complement strand
TCGCTATGCTCGCGAATGACATCGAGCGCCTGAGTGCCTATCGACCCTGTGGAGCCGAGGATGGCTATCTGTTTTTTCTTATTATTCACTACTTCACGTTTCACTTTGTTAGCATTTTTATATCTTTACCCTAACGTCAACAGTCCGTCAGGCAGATTCATGGTTATCTTTTGCCCATCCCAGTCAAGGTCGTCGACAAGGTCGTCGTTGGCAGGAATAAGCCGTCCGTCCTCCAGTTCAAAGAGAATGTTGGCCGTCTGGTCATCAATGGAGGCTATGCGACCTACCACTTGACCAGAGTTTGCATCGACAACATCAAAGCCTACAAGTCCCGCCAGCGAAGGCATCTCATCGGCATCTTTGGCCAAGGCACGCGGGAAATAGACATCACAGCCCGTCAGCTCAGATGCACGCTGCTGGCTGTCGATATTGCAGAACTTCACCAGACAGACGCTGTCGCTGCGGAAGCGGTATTCCTCCATGAAGAAAGGCACCAGTATGCCGTCAATGTCCAAGACAAGATATTCAGCATCCACGCGGTCAAAGACATCATCGTCGAACAGCAGCGACACCTCGCCTTTCACGCCATGGGTCTTGCCGATGCGGCCTATCTTGTAAACCTCTTCCTGTTGTATCATCTCCGGGCTTTGAACTTTAAGCTTTATGATTACTTCTTGCCATTATCACCCTACCCTCTTAATGTGTGCGCCAAGGGCATTGAGGCGGTTCTCGATGTTCTCATAGCCTCGGTCTATCTGCTCGATGTTGCTGATGGTACTGACACCTTGCGCACTCATGGCAGCTATCAGCAGGGCAATACCGGCACGAATGTCAGGACTCGACATGCGCTGGGCACGTAGCTGGCGACTGCGGTCATGGCCTACAACGACGGCACGGTGGGGGTCGCAGAGAATAATCTGAGCACCCATGTCAATCAGTTTGTCGACAAAGAACAGGCGGCTCTCAAACATCTTCTGATGGAAAAGAACCGAGCCACGAGCCTGGGTGGCAACGACTATCAGCACAGACAGTAAGTCGGGTGTCAGTCCTGGCCACGGTGCATCAGCCAAGGTCATGATGGTGCCGTCGATGAACGAGTCGATCACATAGTGCCGCTGATGCGGAATCAGCAAGTCATCGCCATCCACATCCACCTTGACGCCTAAGCGACGGAAAGCCTCGGGGATAATGCCCAGGTCCTTCAGCGACACGTCCTTGATGCGAATGCCGTCACCACACATGGCTGCCATACCAATGAATGAGCCTACCTCAATCATGTCGGGCAACAGGCGGTGTGTGGTGCCGTGAAGCTCCTTCACACCGATGATGGTCAGGAGATTGCTGCCAATGCCGCTGATGTTGGCGCCCATGCGGTTCAGCATGTGGCAGAGCTGCTGGAGATAGGGTTCGCAGGCAGCATTATAGATGGTCGTCGTGCCTTCGGCGAGTACAGCAGCCATAATGATATTGGCCGTACCCGTGACCGACGCTTCGTCAAGCAGCATATAAGTACCACGCAGCTTCTTGGCACCTATTTCATAGACATTGCGGTTTTCTATGTGGCTGAAGCGGGCACCGAGGTACTTGAAGCCCAGGAAATGAGTATCCAGACGGCGACGACCAATCTTGTCACCACCGGGGGTAGCGACAACAGCCTTGCCCATGCGCCCAAGCAACGGACCTATCATCAGTACGCTGCCGCGCAAGGCAGAACACTTGCGGACGAAATCGTCACTTTCGAGGTATTCCAAGTTGAGGGCGTCAGCCTGGAAAGCATAGGTACGCTCCCCCTTTCCTGTAGCACGCTCCTCACGCACCTTCACACCGATGTCCTTCAACAACAGTATCAGGTTGTTGACGTCGCGGATGTCGGGGATATTGCGTATGACGACCTCCTCACGGGTCAGCAGCGTGGCACAGATGACCTGCAGCGCCTCGTTCTTGGCACCTTGCGGCGTAATGGTGCCGCTGAGCAGATGTCCGCCTTCTATCTGGAATGATGCCATCTTACTTTCTTTTCCTGTTACGCTTACCTTCAACAGGTTTCTGGCCAGAATCAAAACGGAAGGAGGAAAGGTCTATCTGGATAATGCCGTCAGTAAAACGCGCCAAATCGTCGGCCACTTTCTCATCGTCCATCGAACCGTGTCCCCAGGCAACCAGGTCACGCTTCATCTGGTTGGCAGTCTGTCGCACCAACTCGTCACGCTCGTCACCGGCAGGCATGGTCTTCAGCTTCTCGAAAATCTCAGTCAGCAGCCGGCCATAGTGCCGCTGATAATTGCCTTCACCTTGCTGGTACTTCACGGGCTGGGGCTTGGAATGAATCTTCTCAGCCTCATCGACGTTATAGGGCCAGTCAATATCGAGTTGCTTATGACTCATCAGATAAAGGTGGTCCCAGAGCGTCTGCTCAAAGTCGGGAGAAGTGCGAACCTGCGGGTTCTTGTTCTCCATCTGCCGGATGATGGTCTGCGCACAACGATTGCGCTCGTCCTTGGTAGGCAGGCCGACAGCCAAGTCTACCATCTTCTGGATCTCACGTCCGTATTCCGGCATCACCAGCTTGTCTCGCTGGGTGTTGTAGTCTAAACCTTTGATGTTCATTATCTCTTATCTGTTATCTCTTATCTCTCATCTCTTATCTAAATAAGTTTCTTCGGCTTGATGGCTACGAAGTCCTTCAGGTAGAAAGGAACGAAGTAAGCAACATCCTCAAACTGTTCGTTCAGGAACCGCCGCTCGGCCAACGGCTGCATCCACTTGGCCAGCGGTTCAATACCGTCGACGAAGCGTGCATTGGGGTGGCGGATGGTGTCCATACACTTCTTGGCACCATTACCGAAGAAGTAGACGGGGTGCTCGTCAAGCCATGTCTGATAGGTATCGGCCGTAACAATGTCGGCGCTAACATCACGAACGGTCTTCAACGAACGGTCGTAGAGTGCCGCATAAACCTCCATTCGGCGGGCATCCATCATCGGACAGAGCAGGGCGTCTTCAGGTATTTCGGTAGCTACGTCTTCACCATTCACGACGACCTTTTCCCTCAACAGCACCGGGACGCACAGCAGTTCCAGCGTCGGGACGGCGATGAGTTTCAAGTCACGGCCATAGCAGATGCCTTTGGCCATCGACACACCAATACGCAAGCCCGTATAGGAGCCAGGTCCACAGCTTACGGCAACAGCATCGAACGGAATGGCATGGTTGTCCGTGAATGACAACGCCTCGTCAACCATCGTTCCCAATCGTTCTGCCCCTGCTCCATGTTCACCACGTTCAGCCTGTTCAAAGATGCACTGCCCGTTCTCGGACACTGCCACGGAACAGACATTAGAACTGGTTTCTATATGTAGGATACAAGCCATTTTTCTCTTATACCTTATTAATTTAAAGTGCAAAGGTACGAAATTTATTGAAAACTGGAAATTGAAAATTGAAAATTATGTCATTTTTTAATTTTTTAATTTTTTAATTTTTTAATTTTTTCGTACCTTTGCAGCCAACATTTTAAAGTACAGCACGTTTATGATACAATCAATGACGGGTTACGGCAAAGCTGCCGTGGCTTACAAGGAAAAGAAAATCAATGTAGAAATCAAGTCGCTCAATTCCAAGCAACTCGACCTGAATGCACGCATCGCCCCTATCTATCGTGAAAAGGAAATGGAAATCCGCCAGCTCATTGCTGAACGCGTAATTCGTGGCAAGATAGACTTCAGCCTTTGGATAGAAAAGGACGCCGCAACGGACATTGCGCCAATCAATATGCCAATCATGGAAAGCTACTATCAGCAACTGCAAGGTTTTGCCACTGCCCATCAGATTAAGGGTACGGACTGGATGCAGACATTGGTTCATCTGCCTGACGTGTTTACGAAGACAGAGGCTGAAGTCCTTGAGGAAGAAGAGTGGGCTGTTGTCCGCCAGGCGGTCATAGAGGCTGTACAGAACCTCGTGGACTTCCGTACCCAGGAAGGTGCCGCCTTGGAAAAGAAGTTTGCAGAAAAGATTGACAACATCGAGCGTCTGATGCTGAGCATAGAGCCTTTTGAAAAAAGTCGCGTGGAGAAGATTCGCAGCCGTATCGTTGACGGCTTGAAGCAAATTCCTGAAGCCGAATACGACAAGAACCGTCTGGAACAGGAACTCATCTACTATATTGAGAAGCTGGACATCAGCGAGGAGAAGCAGCGTCTGGCTAACCACCTGCAGTATTTCCGCGAAACCATGGCTGACGCCCCCGGGCAAGGCAAGAAGCTGGGATTCATCGCCCAGGAGATGGGACGCGAAATCAACACCACCGGCTCGAAGTCAAACCAGGCAGAGATGCAGAACATCGTGGTCATGATGAAGGACGAGCTGGAGCAAATCAAGGAACAGGTGCTGAATGCGCTTTGACGCATTCGCTAATGGATAATTGATAATGGATAATTGATAATTATGAAAGGAAAGATGTTGATAGTGTCTGCGCCGAGTGGTAGTGGGAAAAGCACCATCGTCAACTGGCTGATGCAGGAGCATCCGGAACTGAAACTGTATTTCAGCATTTCCTGTACGTCACGGGCACCTCGTGGTACAGAACAAAACGGCGTGGAATATTTCTTCCTGACTCCAGAGGAATTTAAGGCAAAGATCCAGAACGATGAGTTCTTGGAGTACGAGGAAGTCTATGAGAACCGCTTCTACGGCACCTTGAAGCAGCAGGTGGAACGCCAGCGCGAACAGGGGCAAAACGTAGTGTTCGATGTCGACGTGAAGGGCGGCGTGAACATCAAGAAGTTTTATGGTGACCAGGCGCTGAGCCTTTTCATCCAGCCGCCATCGGTAGAGGAGCTACGTCGCAGACTTGAGGGACGTGGAACAGACACACAGGAAGCTATCGAACAGCGACTGGCCAAGGCTGAGTACGAGATAACTTTCGCTCCACAGTTCGACAGGATTATCGTCAATGATGACCTGGAGGCCGCTAAGCAGGAGGCCCTGCGAGTTGTCAACGCCTTTCTCACAGCATAGAATCCATGAAAACGGGCATCTTCGGCGGCTCTTTCAACCCCATACATGTAGGACACATTGCCTTGGCACAGGCCGTGTTGCAACAATGCGGACTGGACGAGGTGTGGCTGATGGTGTCGCCGCAGAATCCGCTGAAGCGAAACGATTCCGACTTGCTGGAAGACACGCTACGCTTCGAGATGGCTCAACAGGCATTAGAGGGTGTTCATGGTGTGAAAGCCTGCGACTACGAGTTCCACTTGCCGAAGCCCTCATATACGTGGAACACGCTGCAGCACCTGTCAGCCGACTATCCTGACCGTCGTTTCTACTTATTAATTGGCGGTGACAACTGGGCACACTTCCAACGCTGGCGCCACTGGAAGGACATCCTGCGCCACTACGACGTCATTGTCTACCCCCGCGACCAATATGCCGGAACCATCGACGTTCCCCTGCTTCCTGTATCAAGCACGGAAATCCGCCAGCGAGTACGGCAAGGCGAAAGCATCGCCGGTCTCGTGCCAGAGTGTATTTCAGCGCAGGTTAAGGAGTATTATATTGAACAATAACGGGCACGCTACGCGTGTGCTACGAGCTTGCTCGCTTCTACCTTTAGGTGGAAGAATTTTTTCAAAAATTATTCAATATTCAGATATGATTAATTTTCTTTCAATTTCCCGCCGCAGGCGGCTGATATAACGCATCAAATCAGTTCCGGCTGGATGAATACGGAGTGGATGACGCGCTTTTCTACAGGCGGAATCTCCATATAGTTTTTGTATAGGTCACTCAGATAAGCATCCGGATTCGCTGGAGCAGAAAAAGTTTTCCCTTCAAACGTGATGGTACCCAGCGGGAATACGGTATCCTGGCGGTGCATGATGCCATAACCGTTGTTGATTAAGATGTTCGACAGGTAGGTATCCTTGGGAAAGAAGACATCAAGCACGCTCCACAGACATCTGAACATGATGTATTTTGCACCAAACCAGAAAAACTCAGCAAAGGAGCGCAGCGAGTAATAATGTGCTTTATGTAGGATGGAATAGCTTTTCGAGATGCCTTTGGCTATCGGCTTCATCAGTTTTCGCGATACCGTCGGATATTTGATCATCGGAAAGATGTCAACAAACAGTCCCTTTTGATAATTGGCAGCGAAGTTGTCGGCGCCCTCGACATAGAAGGAGTTCAGGTCTCTCACTTTAACGATGGGCTCTTTTGATTCAGGTTCGTTCTGCGGCGTCTGCAGAAACAGCCCTTCACGGAGCTCGCCGGGCGCAATGCCGACGAAGCGTTCCATGTCTTCCTTCCGCATGGCGATGTCGATGTCATCATCCCAAGGTATGAACCCGCCATGACGTACGGCTCCCAAAAGCGTCCCGCCATCAAGCCAATAGTCGATATGGTGTTTACGGCAGATGCGGTCAATCTCCTCAAGAATTGTCAGTTGCTTGAGTTGGCAACGACGAAGCTGCTGTTGCTTGTATTGTTCTAAATAGGGGTTGTTCATGGCTGTTTCAGTATCTCTAATGTGCGACTCACTGCATCTTTCATCGTAAACACGGGTTCCCAATGCAATGCTTTCAGCCTTGTGTTGTCAAGTACCGCCCGCATGGCTATAGAGAAGCCTTTCAGTTCTGTCTCAGAGGGAAGGTCGAAGACGACGTCACGGCCTGTCCATTCAGCACACAGCTGTGCAAAATCCTTCAGTCGGACGTTGCATGCCTCGTTGGCGATGTTGTAAGGTACACCGATCTCACCATGAAGCAGAACATGAAGCATACCTCTGACGGCATCGGCTACATAAGTATAAGAGAACAACTGCTCTCCCCTACTCTTCAAAACAATATCTTCATTGTTCAATGCTTTTTTAATGAACTGCGACGAAGCTTTGCTGTCGCTCATCAGCATCGTCGGCCCGAATATCCTACTGAGTCTGACGATGTTGACCTTTGCCCCCTTTTCAGCAATATATGACTGACACAGAGCTTCAGAGAGGCGTTTCGACTCGGTATAACAGGAACGTGCCGTTGCAAGGTTCAACTTCCCGGTGTAGTCTTCCGTAAAATCATCATCACCCTTGGCATTTCCATAGACTTCGACGGTAGAGGGATAGAGCACCGTGGCACCGCAACTGACAGCTTTCTTCAGGGCTGCCTCTGCGCCCTTGACATTGATCTCTATCGTCTCAACAGGGTATTGGGAATAAGCCAGCGGATGGGTATTGGAAGCCAGCGGAATCACAACATCAACATCCACTTCGTCAGGCAGCAGCTGGCGGACATCTTGCTCTATAAAGTGGAAATAAGGATTGTCAAAGTATGCTCCCAAGCGCAGCGCCGCCTTTTCCTTGCTGCGTCCTACGGCATAGACCGTCAGTCCCGCCCCCTGTTCATTGTACCGCATGAGGGCATCAATCAGGCATACCCCTATCAGTCCCGTAGCACCCGTTATCAGGAAACGCTTGCCTTGTAGCTGGCAGATATCGTCAGTCTTCAGAATCAGTTCCAAATCTTCCTGGTACAGCGGATGCTTTTTATTCATTTCAGCCATGTGTCCTTATCCATTTTCAGATAACCCTTGAACATCTCAAGGTCATCTTTCGTTGTCAACTTGATGTTTTTGTCAGACCCTGCGGCAAAATAGAGCTTTTCGCCCAGTTCTACCATCATGGTATTGGTATATGATGAACCATAGATGCCTATGCCCTTCTCAAAAGCCTCGTGATAGGCTTCGTCCAGGCGCTTGAACTGATACGCCTGTGGCGTAGAGACACGGCGTAGCGTCTCGCGGGGGATATATTGCTTCGTGGTTGCAGGGTCATCCGGATTCACGATGAATATCTGTTCGTTGTAAGGCAACGAGGTAACGCCATTGCCATACTGGCAGGCTTTTTGTATCACGTCAGTCAGCACTGTGTCGTCCACCAGCGGACGGATGCCGTCGTGGATAATCACGATGTCGTCATCCTTCAGTTTCCCCTCCAGGGCATAGACACCGTTGCGGATGCTCTCCTGGGCACTCCCTCCACCTGAAACAACCCCCTGCAACTTGGTGATATTAAACTGATTGGCGTATGCCCGAAGCACATCGTGCCAACCGTCAATACACACCACCTCAATGGCATCGACCATCGGATGGCGCTGGAAACTCTCCAACGTATATATCAGCACAGGCTTGTCATAGACATTGATAAACTGCTTGGGAATATCCTGTCCCATGCGGTTGCCGGAACCCCCGGCAATAATCAGAGCATAGTTCATATCTTACTGTATTTTGTGCAAAGGTAATGTAAATTGTGCGAAAAGCAAAGAAAAGCTTGCTTTTATTTTCATTTGTTCAATTCCCGAAAATGATATAACATATTATTTTATTTTTATGTGCAAATATACAAATAATCTTCGACATATAAAGTTATTCGTCATTTTATTTCATAATTTCACCTTTACATACTCGATGTCCTGATAGAGTTCGGGCTTGCCCTTGTAGCTCTCGGGCAGGAAGTGGAGACGGACACCACGGATGTGCTTGCGGGGCTTGAACTGCTCGGGACTGTCAACATTGTCGCTCACTATTTCCAGTTTCATCATGCCCCAGTTCTTCAGGCGGACCTTGTCGCCTCGGCGCAAGTGCTCGTTGATAACGGATCCGAGGCTGAGCATCACGCCGTGGATGTTGCCTTCTGTGGTACCCATACGCCGCGCAACCTCTTTGACGATATTATCACTGTCCACCTCGTGGTTATGGACGGTCTTAGCCTTATATTTGCCATACGATGTGAGCGTAGGCTTGTTTTCTTTCACGATTTTGTATTTCATAGCAATATAAATTTTTAATTAAAGGGTGACACGCTGACACAATGCTGATAGACAAAGGGCGTACAGCGTTTTAAAGGGTGACACACGCTGACACAAGGGTGACACAATGTGCTTCCCTAAAAACATCCTATTGGGTATTTGCAGCTATCTTGTAGCATCTCCGCTGGCGTCCTTCACCATGCTCAAAGCCCTTTCTGCGCAGATAGAGGCCAAGCAATGTGGCGTTAGAATGGTTCTCAGGATTCATCTTCAGGGCCGTGACAATCTCCGTCGGACTCATCAGCAGCACCTCGTCGCCAGCCTCTGGCTTGTGGAAGTGGTCTTCAAAGAGGCTCACCACGTTGGGGGTCTCATAGAAGTCGCTGTTCTGAGTGATAATCTGCTGTTCGCGCTCACCCGTAAAGGCATACTCCTCGCCGTTCTCTATCTCGTAGACTATCTGTGCATATAGCTGAGGATAGTCAATCTTTTTATCTCCCTGAGTATCAGTATCTATGACGTCATTGACCTCAACCACCATATAACGACGGCTGCCGCTCTCGTCCTTCAGCGGAACAAGCGAGTTGGTGGTCGCACAGAAGGCAGCGTAGCGCTGACTCTGTTCGAAGGTTGTCGAATAGAGCTTGCGCTCCTTGACGTCAGTACGCTGGATGAGGTGCTTGAGGAAGGCCGTCTGCGCCTTCGATATCTGGTCGTACTCGTCGATATTAATCAGCAGGAAACGGCTTAAGGCGCGCAAAGCCTCCTTCTTGTTGGCAAAGTCGATACGGTCGATGTAGAACGGCATCAGCTCCTTGGGCAGCAACATCCTCATGAATGTCGACTTGCGTGTACCCTGTCCGCCCACGAGCATCAGCACCATCTGCGCGCCATAGAGCGCGTCGCGGCCAGCCCGCCACTGGCTGACCATCGAACGCATCCATATCTTGAAATTCTCGCGCCACCCAGGCGTGTTCGTCTTCACACGATCCGCCAACTCGCCCAAACGGTCGCGCCCGTCCCAGCGGGGCAGTGCGTCGAGCCATTCGCGCACGGGGTCGTATTGCTGCGTAAACCTTGAAACGAGGATGCGCTCCAAGTCCTTGGGCCACACCTTGATGCCCTCTTGGATGGCAGCATTGTTGATGTCGTTCTGCGCCTCCTCCGTCAGCGGCTGCCACCAGAGCACGTAGCGGTATTTCTCCTGAAACTCAAGGTCACCCGTCACCGTATTCTTGCGGAACATATAGCGTCGGCGCAGGAATTCCTCCAACAGCTGCTGGTGCATCAAGCTCTTCTCTATGGGGTTGGCCATTCCCAACGGGTGCTTCTCATAGACGTTGTTGAACGTTGTGCGCACCATAACGTCCTTCTTGAAGTACTCGCCCATTGAAATAGTCAGTTTGATGGCCAACTCCTTGTCAATACCGGCTTTACGGCACTCGCTGGCCAGGCGCATGGCAAATTCCTCCTTCTCCATTTCCTCTGAGTACGCCAACTCGCGGCAGATGAAGTTGAACTTCGTGGTATCCATCTCACGACGCGTATAGCCCGGCAGTATCTCCGTGTCGAGCGTTACTTCCGTAGGCTGGTTCACCATATTTGCCGACACCTCCGCCAGGGGCTTCGTAGGCTGATCCATCTCGATAGGCAGGGCGTTGGGCTGATAGTAGGCATCAAAGTCGAACGAAACGTGGAACCACTCGCTTCCGTCGTGCTTCACCTCCTTCACCTGTCTGCCCGTCGAGCCAAAGGCAAAGTCCGCCGCCCGTTTGTAGGCATACTGGTGAAACAGTGTAGCCTGTGCTTCAGTCGCAGGCATCCCTCCTCCCGTCAGCCTATACGGAATCAGCACCAACAGCGAACGTCCGTCGGCACTCTCGAACGACAGCAAGGTCTGCGGCCAGAGGTTCACCCGCTGGCGCAGGCTTTTCAGCACCTCAAACCCCTCATCGACGCGGAACTCCAGCAGCACCAGTCCCGTATATTGCCCTTTTTCGCCCTGTGCAGGCCAGACCATGGGCAGCTCATCGGCCGCCAGACTACCACTGACCATGCCTCCAGTCATGTTAATAGTCCTCAGCCCCCGAGCAGCCTCAACCCTGTTCTGATACTTGCCTTCGCGCATCCATTTATAGATACTCTCAAGCGTTACGTACTTCACGTGCCACTCACCGCGGTAGAGATAGCGCATCCTAAGTTTGTTTGTCATTCCCATAGTACTAAAGTCCATTCTTACAATAGTCTTACCAGCAAAAAGTATGCCACAATGCGCTGAATTTTCACGAAAATTCAAGACTTTAGCTTAGGCAAACACCAGAAACGAGCATCATAACCGTTGAATTTTCACGAAAATTCATCACACAAGTGCCACTTATTGTGTCGTAAGTGCCTGTTATCAAGCGACTTTAGTCCACGCTCCGTCGTTAAAATCTTTGCATAAAACATTACTGCCATTGTGTCACCCTTGTGTCAGCGTGTGTCACCCATAAAAACGTCGCAAGCCCTTTGTGTGTCGGTATTGTGTCAGCGTGTCAGCCTTTGTTTTCTTTTTTCTTAGTTTTATGGCTCATCATTGGGTGTGAAGTTAAAAAGGATGGCAACAGACTGGCCAAATGCCGGCTGTTGCCATCACTCCTTTCTTATTTATTGTAGTGTGAAGGCTTACTTAACCTACAAGCTTGGGATAGTCAAGCTTCATTAGTCCCAAGAGTCATTGAAACTGTCGTCGGAATCGTCAAATTCGAAAGAATCATGTCTGGACATTTCAATGTGGCCATCACCAAAATCCAGACCTTTATCTCTAGAAGCATCAACAATACCTTTTTCCACTCTTGATCCCATAATCAGATTCGACAACTCGTACAGATCAGAGAACCGTCACCTGATCTAATTTCTCTATAAATGATCAGTAGAACCGACCCCGTGATCGTTAGTTTTTTACAGTTTAGATTCCATTACGCCATTACGCCACACGGTGGTTATCGTTGTCGCATTTTCCTCCATCAGACCGAAATTGGCCTTTCGGCCAGGCTCGATGGCTTCCTTACCAATATCGAAGTCATGGGTTCGCCCATCTACTTTTCCAGGCAGCAGAATCAGACCGTAACCTTCGATGATTTCACTCATAGGCGGTACAGCCGGTCCCACGCTGGTGATATAACCATGGTCGAATACGACATTCGTCATCTCTGTCAACGTAATACCATTGAACACACGTACATTCTTAATTGCTGTTATCATAACTTTCGTATTTAATTAGAAACTGAGTGCAAAATTAGCATTTCTGCAGGCCAAATGCCGGCTGTTGCCATCGCTCCTCCTCGTCGCCACCAAATAGTCTATAGATTACTTATTCTTCCCAGAGGTTGTAGCGGCGGTAGCCCATGGCGTTGTCCTCGCTCTCGTCTTCCATGAAGTCAGTGCCGCGGGCTGCGCCGCCGTTATCGCTCTGGTCACGGTTGTTAACGCCACCAGAGACGCAGAGCATCATTGGTTCTTCTATGCCGGCAAGGACCTCAGTAGTTGGTTTGATATATTTGCGTTTCATGTAATTACTGTTTTATTGAATTCATTATTCGGTTAAGTAGGCTTAGCCGTCTTAATCGTTTACTATAACTTTCTTGCCATTGTAGATATAGATGCCACGTTGCGTTGGCTTGGGTGTACGCACGCCCTGCAGGGTGTACCAGCCTTGGGATGCAACACTGTTGCCTTTGGCGGTAGTTATATCCGAAATACCGGTTATGACATTGTCATCGCTTT
>JAEEGH010023403.1_pt1 | contig 12565 bp, 10 predicted proteins | sample 9134181 | NCBI WGS metagenome assembly JAEEGH01 (sample SAMN16246544, study PRJNA631951) | gut metagenome | biome: gut microbiome; feature: rumen; material: DP-attached | host: Bos | place: Iran: Karaj | collected 2018-10 | reverse complement strand
GGTCAGTTCACTCCAGTCCTTGAGTATCAACTTTCGGGCCAGATGGGTGATTGACCAGAACAGGAACAGGATACACACCGCACTCAGCAGGGCGTTCATGATGTTCACCATGTAGGCCACCTGGGTGGGGTCGCTGGCAAACTGCGAGAACAGGTTGGCGGTGAGCATGAAGAACGGTGCCCCTGGCGGGTGACCGATTTCGAGTTTGTAGCCTGTGGAGATAAACTCCGGACAGTCCCAGAAAGAGGCTGTCGGCTCAATAGTGGAGCAGTAGACAAAGGCTGCAATAGCGAATGTCAGCCAGCCCATGATGTTGTCTACGATTCTGAATTGTTTCATTCTATTTCTAATAAATATAATATTCCAATCTGCAAAGGTACTAAATATAATTGAGAAAGGAGAATTGTAAAAAAGAAATTATGGGAAATTAAGGGAAATTATCAGATGAGGAGCTGTGCGCCGTATATCAAGGCGACATATCGCAGAAATTTACCCAAAGCAATGCTGGTAAGTGAAATGGGAATGTTGGCGCGCATCAGTCCAAGAACAATGGTAATAGCGGACCCTAAAATAGGCACAAAGGCAAAAAATCCCATCCAGGCACCATGTCCAGCCATGAAACGTGTGGCTCTGTCCATGTCTTTTTGCTTGACATGCAGATACTTCTCAATCCATTCCAGTTTGCCTTGTCGTCCCACAAAGTAGTTGAACATTCCCCCTAAGACATTACCGATAGTCCCATATATAATAAGCCCCCAGGGGTCCAGTCCTGCTGCCAGTAGCCCCGTCATCACTGCCTCGCTGGAGAACGGGAAGAACGAACCGGCAATGAAGGCCGTCACCAGCATGCCCCAGTAGCCGTAGCTGATCAGAAGAGAGATGATGTACTCCATACGTTATACGCCGTAATGAGCAGCGTCGCCCCGCTCAGTATATAGAAAGCCATATTGGTGGCCCGTGTGGATGTCAGTGCGATGAAATGGGCGATGAGCGGTGACGTGTTGATGATAATCATGCGTAACAGCAGGTCTTGCTGTTGCGGCTGAACGACCAGGAACACGATAGACACCAGATCCATCCAGATAAAGAAGCCGAAGAGCATGCGGATGCGGATCTTGTCGTTGAAGCTCTTGCGCAGAAAGTGGACGATGCCAATCAGCGTGGCCACGAACAACAGGGCCAGCACTGTCATGAAACCAGCGCTCAGACGGGCATGGTTGACGGGGAACACAAAGTCGGTAAGCTGTGCGAAATGGGTGACCAGCGGCGTGAAGTCTGCCTGGTATACCAGCCACGAGCAGGCAAACCAGTAAGGCGTCAGCAGTCCCAACAGCGAGGCAATCCACGTGCGCCACGACAGCGACAGTAGGTTGGTACCCATCAGCAGCCAGAAGAACGGCAGGTAGTAGAGTATGTGTATGTCGGCCATGCTGGCTAACCCTAAACAGAGGAAGGCATAGTACGTCTTGCCGACGGCCGTCTTGTCCTGATAGGTCTGGAAGAGCACCAGGTAGGCTGCCACCACAAAGAGTTGCAGGAAGCCGCCACGAACACTGGGCATCAGGAAACACGCGGCACACGACAGCAACAGGAAGGAACAGCTCACCATGCGTGAGTAGATGCGGATGAGGGCGCTCTGGTTGTTCAGCTCGACCATGAGGTAGGTGGTCACGGCAAAACAGCCGAACTGCACCCACCAGTGTTGCACGGTCAGCCCGCACAACAGCCAGATGCCGACGGTGAAGACGACAGCCAACGGCAGTGCCATCCTGCTTCCTGCTACCTTGTTCTGAACAAACTGCTTCAATGCCTAATCAATGCTTAATGCTTAATGCTTAATTCTTAATTCTTAATGCTTTACAGGTCTGCGCCGATGTCGCGGCGGAAGTACTTGTCGGTGAACTGTATCTTCTGGGCTTCCTCGAAGGACTTCTGCAGGGCCTCGGCCTTGTCCTTGCCATACGACGAGACGGCAATGACGCGACCACCGTTGGTGACGACCTGGGCCTCCCCCGTCCCCTCCGAAGGAGGGGCGACTGCCGTGCCGGCATGGAAAATAATGGTGTCTGCAGCACCCCCTCTATGTGAGGGGGCAGGGGGGAGGCTTATGGGGTATCCTTTCTGGTATGCCTGCGGGTATCCGCCGCTGACCAGCATGACGCAGACGGCGGCACGCTCGTCGAACTCGACGCTGTACTGGTCGAGGGTGCCGTCGGCAACGCCGTCGAACAGGTCTACGATGTCGGTCTTCAGGCGCAGCATGACGGTCTCCGTCTCTGGGTCGCCCATGCGGCAGTTGTACTCGATGACGTAGGGCTTGGGGTCACCAGTAGGAGTGTTCGTCCTGTTGATCAGTCCGAAGAAGATAAATCCCTTGTAGTCGATGCCTTCAGCCTTCAGTCCCTCGACGGTGGGACGGATGATGGTATCCTCCACCTGCTGCATCCATTCCTTGTCGGCAAACGGCACGGGACTGACGCTGCCCATGCCGCCGGTGTTCAGGCCGGTGTCACCCTCGCCGATGCGCTTGTAGTCCTTGGCCTCAGGCAGTATCTTATAGTGGTCGCCATCGGTCAGCACGAAGACGCTGCACTCGATGCCGCTCATGAACTCCTCGATGACCACGCGGTTGCTGGCGTCGCCGAACATGCCGCCCAGCATCTCCTGCAGTTCCCTCTTCGCCTCGTCTAAGGTGGGCAGTATCAGCACTCCCTTGCCGGCGCACAACCCGTCGGCTTTCAGCACGTAGGGCGGCTCCAGCGCTTCCAGGAACGCGAAACCTTCCTGCATGGTGGATGGGGCGAAGGTGGCATAGCGGGCGGTGGGGATGCCGTGACGCTGCATGAACCCCTTGGCGAAGTCCTTTGAGCCTTCGAGTACGGCACCGGCCTTCGACGGGCCGATGACGGGGATGTCCTTGGTGCGCGGGTCGGCTTTCAGGTCGTCGTAGATGCCTTTTACCAGCGGGTCTTCAGGGCCCACCACCACCATGTCTATCTGCTCGCTCACGCAGAACGCCTTGACAGCCTCGAAGTCGTCAGCCTTCATGTTTACGTTGTGGCCGCACTGTGACGTGCCGGCATTGCCGGGGGCGATGAACAGCTGCTGGCAGCGGGGACTTTGCGCTATCTTCCACGCAAGGGCGTGCTCGCGGCCGCCACTGCCCAGAAGCAGGATGCGCTTGCCGCCCAGTGCTTCGCGGAACCGCTCCATCAGCCATTCCTTCTGGCCCTCGATGGTCATCTGGCTGTTGTCCAGCTCGATGGCATCGTCTGCCTTGCGCAGCGGCGATACCTCACGGTGTGAGTCGATGTAGTCGCGCTCCTGGACGTTCTTCAGTATCTCGTCGTAGTCGGCCTCCATGCCTTTCTGCTTCAGCTCGTCGTAGCGTCGCTGGGCGCGTACCTCGGCTGATGCGGTGACAAAAATCTTCAGCTCGGCATCGGGGAAGACGACGGTGCCGATGTCGCGGCCGTCCATCACCACACCCTTGTCCTTGCCCATCTGCTGCTGTTGGGCCACCATCGCCTCGCGGACGAAGCCCAGCGTGGCAATGGGACTGACACGGCTGCTGACCTCCATCGTACGGATGTCCTGCTCTACCAGCTCGCCGTTCAGGTAGGTGTCCGGCCGTCCCGTGGCAGCATTGAACTGGAACGTGATATGTATGTCGGGCATGTGGCTGCGCAGCCCTTCCTCGTCGATGCCGCCCTCCACGAACAGTCCGTGGCGCAGCGCATAGAGGGTGACGGCGCGGTACATGGCACCGGTGTCGACATAAACATAGCCCACCTCGCGGGCCAGGTCTTTGGCCATCGTGCTCTTGCCGCACGACGAATGGCCGTCAATAGCTATCGTAATCTTCTTCATAGGGAATAAGTGACATTTACTAATAAGGAGGAGGCCGACACGTGGTACTTGGCGTAGGCCACATGCAGCTTGAAGCGCTGCAGCGCGATGCCGGCACCTAACGACAGACCGGCACCGTGGTTGCTCTTGCCGTCGTCGTCCTCAATCTTCATCTCGCTGGAACGGCGGAAGTTATAGCCAGCTGCCACATAGATGTTATGGCCGAGCAGCAGGTCGGCACCGACGGCCAGGTGCTTGATGAGTCCCTGGTCCCAGTTGTTCAGGCGCGACAGGGTGGCATGCAGGCGCAGCGGAGAGCCGATGAGTCGCTTCGACACACCTAACTGCACGTCCAGCGGGATGCGCTCAAACTCTTCGTCGTAGGCTGCTATCTGGCCGCCGAGGTTCTTGGCCACCAGCGACACCGACCAGCTGTGTGCGCTGTCGGTATAGTTGATGCCGAGGTCGACGGCGACGGCTGCCGACGAGTAGCTGCCGATAGTCGACGAGATGAAACGGGCCGTGATGCCACCGTCGATATTGTTGCCGAGCCTGTAGGCAAAGGTGCCTGCCAGCGCGATGTCCTTGGGAGAGAAGTCTCCCGTATCCTCGTTGTCGACGGTTGTCTCCTTCATCGAACCGTAGCTCATGTACTGCGCACTGACACCCCACGCGGCACGCTCCTTGACGGCCTTGACGAACGATGCCGAGGCCGTTTTCGTTCCCTCCATGTAGGTCATGAAGTTGAGGTTGATGCTCTTGCTGGTCACGTTGCGGATGAGCGCGGGGTTGTGGAAGATGACCGTCGGGTCATCATCGGTCAGCGTGATGTTGTCACCACCCAATGCTGCGGCATGGGCGCTGACGGGCAGTCGCAGGAAACTGTAGACTTCCTTGCTCTCCTGCGCCTGGATGGTGCAGAACGACAGGAGCGATATGACAATAAATAATGCTTTTTTCATCTAATTTGTTATTTCCGCTGCAAAGTTAATGGTTTTTTGTGAAAAATGAGTATCTTTGCACCATCAAAAACGGAATATTGCGTTTTTTATTGCGATAAATGGAACAAAAGAAGGCACCACAGGCCGATATGGAGCAGCGACGCACTACGGGATTCCTCCTGGGACTCGTGTTCGTGCTGGCTGTCTGCTATGTCGCCTTGGAGTGGTCGTCTGTGGAGTCTGCCGACGACATACCACCGCTGGACCTCGACGAGCTGATGCACGAGAGCGAGCTGGTGCCGATGGAGAACATGGAGACCGTCAGCCAGATACGCGAGAAACAGCTCGTCGAGAAGGCGGAGCAGCTGAACGTGGTGGATGACGAGGTGGAACAGCAGCATCCCGACGAGCTGCTGGAGGGCGAAGGCGAGGAGGACGACGAGACGCTGCTGAAAGAACTGCAGCAAGAGGAAGAGGAAAAGCCACTGGCATCGATGGACGTTGATCCGACCAACCCACTGAACTTCCACATCGTCGAGGACCTGCCGAAATATCCTGGCGGTGCCGTCGAACTGATGAAGTGGCTCACCCGTAACCTGCGCTATCCGGCCTCTGCCCGCAACCGCAAGACGCAGGGTAGGGTGGTGGCCGTGTTTTACATCGAGAAGGACGGCTCCGTGACAGGCATCAGCATTACCCAGTCGCTGTCGCCGGAATGTGACCGTGAGGCCCTGCGTGTGCTTCGCATGATGCCGAAGTGGGAGCCAGGCATCCAGAACGACCAGCCGTGTAGCACCAAGGTGTGCATACCCATCGTGTTCAAGCTGTGAAATAAAAAAATCAGATAAATTAGCTATTTGCTTCCCGCATGAGGGGGCATGGCGTAATCATAAATTTCAAAGTTCAAATTTCAAAGCTCAAATAATGAAACAACTCACATCCAACGAAATCATGCAGATGGTCAACGACTACCTCGACCAGCTGCCCTACGACCGCCAGCCGTCGTCGCTCTACGAGCCAGTCAAGTATGTCCTCTCGTTAGGAGGCAAGCGCATACGCCCTGTGCTGATGCTCTTGGGCTATAACCTGTGGAGGGAACAGCCCGAACAGATCCTGATGCCTGCCTGCGACATCGAGACCTATCATAACTACACGCTGCTGCACGACGACCTGATGGACAATGCCGACGTGCGGCGCGGCCATCAGACGGTACACCGCCGATGGGATGCCAACAAGGCCATCCTGTCGGGCGACTCCATGCTCGTGCTGGCCTACCAGCGCATGCAGCAAGTGCCTGCCGACAAGCTACAGCAGGTGATGGACCTCTTCACGGTCACGGCACTCGAGATTGGCGAGGGCCAGGAGTATGACATGGCCTTCGAGACGCGCAACGACGTCACCGAGGACGAATACATCGAGATGATACGCCTGAAGACCTCCGTGCTGCTGGCCTGTGCGCTGAAGATTGGCGCCATCCTGGCTGACGCGCCGCAGGAGGATGCCGACCGTCTCTACCGTTTGGGCGAACAGGTGGGACTGGCTTTCCAGCTGCAGGACGACCTGCTCGACGTCTATGGCGACCCCAAGGTGTTCGGCAAGGCCATAGGCGGCGACATCACGTCGAACAAGAAGACCTACATGCTCATCAATGCTGTCAACCGTGCCAACGACGGACAGCGTGCCGAGCTGGAACGCTGGATTGCCGCCACCGACTTCGACCGCCAGCAGAAGGTCAGTGCCGTCACGCGCCTCTACGACGAGATAGGCATCCGCCAGCTCTGCGAGGACAAGATCAACTACTACTTTGAACTGGCCCGCCAGACGCTCAGCGAGGTCAACATCCCAGAGGCCGGCAAACAGTGTCTCAGCGCCTATATGGATGAACTCCTCCATCGCAATAAGTAATTATAATGTTCAATGTTCAACGTTCAATGTTCAATGTTCAACGTTCAATGTTCAATGTTCAATGTTCAATGTTCAACGTTCAATGTTCATCGACACCCACTGCCATTTGGATGGCATGGAGTTCAGCGAAGACCGTGACGCCGTCGTGCAGCGAGCCCGCGAGGCTGGCTGTAGCCAGGCATTCATTCCGGCCGTCGACCTGAAGTCGTGCCACACGGTCATGGATGTCTGCCACAGTTATCCTGACTTCTGCCGTCCCATGCTCGGCCTCCACCCCGAGGAGGTGCGCGACGACTGGCGCGACCAGCTGGCAGCCATCCGTGCAATGCTTCAGCTCCCTCTCCTTTTGGAGAGGGCGGGGGGGGAGGCTTCTCTCCTATCGGAGAGGCTATGGGCTGAGGCTCCTATTGCCATCGGCGAGGTCGGCCTCGACTTCTACTGGAGCCGAGAGTTTGAGCAACAGCAGCTGGAGGCCTTCGAGGAGCAGGTGCGCTGGTCGGTGGAGACGCGCCTGCCGCTGATGATACACTGCCGAAAGGCGCAGAAGGAGACGGTGCAGATATTAAAAAGGTACGCGCGAGAATTGCCGGGAGGCGTGTTCCATTGTTTTACCGGTAACGAGCAGGAGGCACGCCAGTTGCTGGAATTTGACGGATTTGTCTTAGGCATCGGCGGCGTGCTGACTTTCAAGAAGAGCCATCTTCCGGAAGTGCTGTCGCAGTTGCCCATCGAGCGCATCGTACTGGAGACCGACGCACCCTATATGGCTCCTGTTCCCATGAGGGGGAAGCGCAACGAGAGCGCCTATCTCGTGCATGTCATCCAGCGGATGGCAGAGAGCATGGGGTGCTCTACACAAGAGGTGGCAGAGCAGACCACCCGCAACGCCCTGAGGGTCTTCGATATCAGCCGGCAGCATCACCCCTAATTCTTTACTGTTATGAAGAAATATCTCGTCATTCTCATCATTGCCCTCGCAGCCGCCTCAGCGGATGGCTTTGCCCAAGACCTTGTGCCAAAGGGCAAACTGGTGTATATGGAGTATACCGACTTCCTGAGGTCGGGCGACGTCTTCGAGAACTACAAGGCGCGTCTGCTCGAAGGGGGTAGGGTAGAGGTTTCGGTCTATGATTACTATCAGGATTTCGACAGCCTCACCGTCTATGGCGACCGCCAGCCGCTCGACTCCATTCAGCGGGTCATCACGCGGTGGATAGAATGGTTCAACCCCAAGGGCAAGCGCGCCAACGACGAAAGAAACAAGGGACGCTTCATGGCGGTATACGACAGTGGCGACACCTTGTTGGTGGAGCGCTTCACCTGGTGCTGGGGCATGAAGGACATTCAGGAATACCTGATGAACTATTCCACGTATCAGAAGACCCTGATGCCGTTTGAGGAAATCAAGGGACCCATTTCCGAAGACATCAGGTGGCACAATGGCATGGCTTATTTATACTATGCGCCCAGAAAGGGTGTCACGGCACGGCGCTACAAGGGTGCCGGGAAGGAATTCCTCGTGTTGAAGAACTCAAAGGGCGCGGTGACCGACATCTGGATGAAATCGGCGGAGAAGAAATATGGCAGTGAGATAGAAGACGGGTGGATGGCCATCTTTAGTGGCGTATATGAGAACGAGACGGGCATGTCGGTGTTTGGCAAGGTGAACGCGGCAGAGCGGCGCTACGAAGGGCACCCGGGCAGCGAAATAAGATTCGAAATCAAAGCAATCGCAGGTGGCTACCAATTCACCGACACCATCTTATGGGGAGCCAGCCGCATACAGGAGGTGAACCCGCCGCCTGGCTCACCACCGGGATGGGGTGGGGCAGGAGCCATGACGGGACCCACTACATGGGTGGTGAAATTCACCCCCGACGGCCTGCATGTGAAGGAGTTGAAGACGGGTATCAACGCGCCCACACATCCCGACTTCGGCAAGGACTTCACCCTCAGGAAGATACGTGGGCCATACCGCTATTGTGCCGACCCGTGGGCCATCACCACCGAACAGCCGCTGACGGCGGGGCAACTCTCCCTACTCACTGGCGTCCAACTCCGTGAGATGCTGTCGGAGATAGACAAACGCCATGCCGACGGCTCAAGTCTCACCGATATGGAGCGGCTCAACAAGTCGTTCTTGCAGTATTTCATCAGTCATCATCAAGGAAAATAGGTGGGTTTTCTTCCTTTTCCCGAAAATTTGCTTTACCTTTGCACACGGGAATCACCCCTCCCGATGGATGCGAACCCTGATTCGCTTTAGCAGAAAATAAAAAACCAACATAGATGCAACAGTTTCGCCTATTTCTCATGCTTTGCGCCGTCGTGGCGCTCTGCGCATGCAATGCCGACAAGAAACGGATACAGTCATACATCGAGAACTACCATCCCGACACGGAGATAGAACTCGAAGGGGATGTGAATGTGGATTCCACATTCTGCCCTCTTGCTGCCCTCGAGGCGACATCGCTTGAAATCATGGCCCATCGCATGAACTTGCTTCACCTGCTTGATGAGAACCCCGACTCGGCCTTTGCCCTCGCGCGCCAACTCAACCAGCGGTATGCCGGCGACAATGCCTTTGCCAGCCTGGCTTATCCCACTGGTCCGAAGAACAGGTTGTCGTATCAGGTGAAATGCACGGTCGACGGCAACGAGCGCTATGTGGTGTTCTTCAAGAATGTGGACGACGACAATATCGAGGCGAGTTCGATAGAGGTGGATGAGGCGATAGACAGTTTGATGTCGAGTTTCACGATGCTGAAAAACGGTCTGAGCATCATCCTCAACGACAAAGGTCAGCCTGCCGAGACGAAACGGAAGGCGGATAAGCCCCAGCGTGAGGCCGACGAAGAACCGCAGGCCCGCGAACAGCAACCCGCCGAGGGTGACAGTTCACCGGAGCCGACGGATGCTGCGGAGCGCACCGAATAAGGGGTGGCTTTCTCAAAATAATTGTTCAGATTGCGGTTGAGCGCCCTACCTGTCAAAACAATAACACAGAGGTACTGAGTATTTCATTTCTCAGTACCTCTGTGTTGTTTTGTAGGTTTCTCCCTTTTTTAGTCGCCTACGGCGAGAACCAACGGTCGACGTGCGAAGCGGAAGTCAAATCAAATGCAAATCGTTCTATAATCTTATAGAGTTGTTTCATGGTTTTCCCATTTAGGTGAGCGGAGCGAACACAAACAATCGCAACTTTGTTGCGTAAGGAATCTCCCCGCGACTCTTTGATGGGTCGCGGATACCTTAGTGACCGAGCGAGCGGATGCGAGCGGTTGCATCCCTTCCCCTGGAGAGGGGAAGGGCCTTGGGTTGGGGTTGTTGTGCCCTCCAAGCCATAGGCTTGGCTCCCAAAGAGGAAGGTGGTGGGAGTGGTTGGAACATCCAAACCAAAGGCTTGGACCTCAAAGAAGAAGGTAGAGTTTGAGTGAGATTTACGCTTTACTTGCAAAAAGATGAGAGCCTCAAAAGTCAACTGCTTTTGAGGCTCTCACTGGCTTGGTCCTACATCAAAGGAGGAAAAGATTTCTTTCTGTTTCTTATTCTGTAACCACGTTGCCGGGGAAGGGGTGATGAATACTGGCATGTTTCTTCATTTATTTCATTCCCTGGGTGCACTGTGGATAGACAGGACTGATGAACAACAAGAACTTGAATGTACTGGCGATTGCATGCTTTGCAGACTTCATGAACTTTTTAACCATTGCCTCACCCTTGTACTGGGCAACTGTCATCGGGGATAATTCCATTGTTTTCATAATCGTATTGTTTTTATTGTTATTATTGTTGTTTCTATGATAACAGGCTAACCTGTTGGATTTCGTTTTTGTCTTTCGACATCGCAAAATTACCCACGGAAATACCACTTTCCAAATATTTTCGTCCATTTCCTTTCAGATTGACGCGACAATCCAAGGTATTTTAGACAAAATGGAAAAAGAGGCCCAAAGTCTGTCGCATTTGCACAACTTGTGGCTCCGTTTCCCGTATGTTACATATGAAATATTAAATGATACAAGCAAAAGGGAAGGATAGGGTAATTCTTCGTATTTTTGCACATCATTAACTTATTCGTGGGCGTTTTTTCTAGACCCACCTAAATATCGACTATTTATGACAAATGTTAGTTTTCTGACGAAAGCCAGATCCGCTATGGCGGTGGCGCTCTTCGTTGTGGGCGCACATGCCGTTGCGCAACCTTTCCCCACACCCTCTTCCACCGTCTGCAACCCCGACGGCACCGTGACATTCCTCTACAAGAACGACAATGCTAGGAAGGTGGCTGTCGACGTGCAGTTTGCCGGCAGGCACGAGATGACCCGTGATGCCGGCACTGGGATGTGGACCGTCACCCTCGGTCCCGCCGCCCCCGACATGTATCCCTATCATTTCGAGGTAGACGGCGTGAGCGTGATGGACCCCCTCTGTGAACAGTATTTCCCCAACGAGGGCTTTAAGAACAGTCTGCTCGAGATTCCCGGCAAGGGACCGCTCGCCCACGACATCCGCGACGTGCCCCACGGCATCGTGGAGTATGTGCACTACTTTTCGAAGAGTCTGGGAGCCACCAACAACGCCATCGTCTACCTGCCCCCCTCCTCCGCCACTGACAGGGCCAAGAGATACCCCGTGTTCTACCTCATCAGCGGCACCACCGACACCGAGGAGGTGTACTACAAGGTGGGACGCATGAACTATATCCTCGACAACCTCCTCGCAGAGGGTGCTGCAAAGGAGATGATCATCGTGCTGCCCTATGGCAACCCCTATAAGTTGCTGCCGCCGCAGAAGAGTGGGCAGATGCCCCAGATGGGCTTCGGCAACGACGTGTTCAGCAATGACCTCGTCAACGACCTCATGCCTTACGTGGAGAACCACTACCGCACCATCAACGACCGCGACCACCGCGCCATCGGAGGCTTCTCCCGCGGCGGCAACCAAGGCCTGTCGTGCGGTCTGCTCCACCTCGACAAGTTCTCTTACCTCTGTTCCTACAGTTCGTTTACCCAGACCAACCTCCCCGGTGTCTACGACAACGCTGCCGACACCAATGCCAAGATTCACCTCTTCTGGCTCGGCATCGGCACCGATGACTTCCTCTACGGCACCGGACGCGACTATATGGAGTTCCTCGACAAGAAAGGCATCCGCTCAGTGAAGGAATTCACCACCGATAAGTTCGGTCATACGTGGATGAACGCGAAGTTCTTCCTCGACAAGACTTTCCGTCTGCTCTTCAACCCCGAGGCATCAGAGAAAGCCATGAGCGAGGGCAAGCCCGCCCCCGCCGCCACCGGCAAGGAGGAGCCGTTCACGCCCGGCGTGATGGCACGTCTGTTCCCGCGCCCCATCATCTCGCCCGAATTCGGCGAGAGCAACATCACCTTCCGCATGAAGGCTCCCGAGGCACAGCAGGTGTCGCTGTCGATGGAGGGCTTCGCTCCTTTCCCCATGACCAGAGACAGCGATGGCGTGTGGAGTGTGACGATAGAAGACAAGGCGGCAGAGGTGTACAAATACTGCTTCCTCGTCGACGGCGCTAAGGTGGCCGACCCCAGCAACATGTACCTCTCGCCCGACCAAGGCTTCAAGTACAGCGTAGCCGACAATCCCCGCTCGCCGTTCAACTACGCCTCGCAGGGTGACATGGAACACGGCACTGTAGGCTACGAGCTGAACCGTATGGAAGCGTGGTACACCACGCCCATGCCCGCGACACCAACCATGCCCGTCTTCATCCAACTTGTTCCCGGCAAAGGCGACACCATGGAGAGCTGGTTCAAGGTCGGTGGTGCAGCAGCCATAGCCGACCGCCTCATGGCCGATGGCAAGACAGTTCCTTGCGTCATCACCACCAGCACCCT
>JAEEGH010023402.1_pt1 | contig 12565 bp, 10 predicted proteins | sample 9134181 | NCBI WGS metagenome assembly JAEEGH01 (sample SAMN16246544, study PRJNA631951) | gut metagenome | biome: gut microbiome; feature: rumen; material: DP-attached | host: Bos | place: Iran: Karaj | collected 2018-10 | reverse complement strand
TATAGATCGTACTGTGTCCTCCGTGATCAATGCTTATGATACGAGCCTTTCACAATTCCCTGGATCTGCAACTCATCAACAATAATGTCAGGATAATAGATTTCATATTTTTTGAAGTTTTCCATCACCTGCTGCTCGGTGTATTTCACCTCGCAGTTGCCATGAGCCAGATAATTGGCCTCTATCTCTCCGCCTGTTTTTACAGTCGTTTCATAGTTGCCGGGGACGGCAGGCTTCATGCCTGCGTAGGCAAAGATCAACACAAGGACCAGCACAGCGGTAGAAATAAGAATGCCGAGAAACTTCCAGATTTTCCTCATGTGTTTCACTCACTCCTCGTGGTGCCATGAACAACCCATATAAGCTGTGCACGGTAATGGCCTTATTTATTTACAGTATTGGCTGTAAAAGAATCGTGACATTTGTAACGTTTTGCATTATAATGATTTTCGAAAAAGAATGCAAGCGCCAGTGCGCAATCGTTACAGAGCGGGAGAAATTGTAACATGGACAAAGCAACACAATCAAAAGAGCGGCTGTCCGACGCTCTTCTTGAATTGCTGAAGACAGTTCCCTATGAAGACATCACCGTTCAAAGGATCTCGGATCATGCCGGGGTATCCCGCATGGCTTTTTACCGAAACTTTGACAGCAAAGACGATGTGATCCGCTATTATCTGGAAAAGCTGACTGATCAATTCCTCCGGGAAAGCCATATTGAAGAAGACACCAGCTTCGGCCCTGTCTATTTCCGAAAGCTGATCGATCATCTGTCCAAGACCCGTGATGTGGGAATGCTTTTGATCAAAACAGGGCTGTTCGATCTTCTCAGGGCAGAGTTTGATCGGATCTATACCAGTAAGGCAAAGAACCGCCAAGGCCTGCTGCGGAGCACTTTCATTGCGGTCGGCATCTGCAATGTTTATCACGCCTGGCTGGTTAACGGCTGTCAAGAGACCGTGGCTGAGCTTGCCGATGCGTTGGAACAGGTGCTGAGCCGAATTTAGAAATGACCGCCTGCTTGTGTCCGCAAGCAAAGAATTCAAATTGACAAAAATGATCTGTCCCGGATCCGAACACCGGCACGACCCCGGATGAGGGAATCCTCATCCGGGGTCGTGTCAATTCGCCAGCGTGATAAAGTTCACCCCTGCCCATAAGGCGAGATCTCGATCAGCCGCACCTCCAGCGGCTCCAGCGTCACAGAAAGCATTAGGCCGCTGTCACATTCTTCAACGCTCTTTTTGATCTGAGGAACCGAGATGGAGGCAAGGAATTTCACATCCTCCGGTGTGAGCGGCTCGACGCCGCCCATGCGGACAAAGGTATTGAAAACACTGCCCCGCTTTTCGTTGACATAGGTATGCGTGATATAGCAGCGCCCGCGCAGCTTGGGAAAAGAGAGCGTAAAAACCTTTTTCGCTTTGTCCGGGAATACAGAGGAACGTTCTGTATAGGTGGTGTTGACGCCGATCTCCCGGGCATAGGCGTCATTGTAATGATAGTAGTTGTAGAGGATGATCCGATAACTTCCTCTCTGCTCCGTCACATACCAGCCCTTTCCGTGGGCAACAAGCATGTCGCCCAGACAGGCCAGCATACGATATGCAAAATACGCCGGTTTCGGAATGCCGTTTGCGGTGAACAGACCGAGGCCTCCGTGAAACAGCTGCCTGCTCTGGAGAAATTCATCGTGATAGTCGCTGAGCAGCCAATAGCCAAAGCCCGCGATCCGATCATAGTTTTCCAGAAGGTTTTTTGCGATATAGGCGGATTTGAAGCAGGTGTCGTTCAGCGGATCCCGATGAGAGACCGTCGAATTCCATTCTGTCAGATAAATCGGTATCTCGCCATAGCCCTCCTCTGTAAGCCGCTTCTGGAGCCGATCCAGGAACTGCTGAAAGGAGTCCTCCACCGGGCTGAGAAACAACTCGCCCCATTTCTTTGTGCTCTTTCCGGAAAAGGGAGAGAGATCGATGTCATAGTAGTGGATATCAAGGAAGTCCGGCTTTCTGGAAAAAGCGTCTGTCATGTGCAGGAAGGCAAACAGCCAGTCCTCATTTTTCCCGTAGGTGGAAAAAGAAGACGGTCCGCCAAAGCGCAGAGAGGAAGAAACGCCTTTCACCGCGTCGTAGGAGCGCCGATACAGTTCAAAGAAGATCTCGTCATTACGAAAGCCGAACATGTTGTTGGAGGAGCTGGGTTCGTTCCAGACCGAGAACAGCCATTTCTCTGCCTCCTCCAAGCCATAACGCTCCACAATGTGCCTTGTCAGCGCCTCCACAAGCTGCGCCCATCTGTTCATATCCTTCGGTTCGCTGGTGACAGAGCCCGCCCAGAACACTTTTTTATCCGGATCTGCGGCCAGCGCGGAAGGCATGAACGACAGCTGGACAAGCGGGCGCAGGCGGACAGAGAGCAGAAAATCAAACACCTCATCCAGCCGGAAGAAGTTGTACTCGGGGCTTCCGTCCGCCATCTCGCCGTAGACCATCATATCATCGTCCAGCAGACCATGCACCTTGATATAGCGAAAGCCGATCTCTTCCTGCGCTCTGCGCAGCTGATTCCGGATGTTTTCCATCAACAGCTCCCGCGCCCGGCTGACACCGATGAAGCAGCGACAGCTATGTCGAAGCGGCACACCCATGCTTTTGGTGATCACAATGCGGTCGCTTTCCAGGGTGGGGTTCGGAACCGGCGTCGGCATATCGCTGCCCAGCAGATTTTCCCGGATAAACTGGGACACGCAGTTGTTGAGTGACATGGGGTCGATGTCAAAGTAATTCACATGCTTGTCCTGAGAAAAGGCTTCGGGAAACCGGACAGCGTTGCTGCTGCGCCATTCGCTTGGCAGCATCCCGTATTTTTTGCGAAAAGACGTGGCAAAGGAACGGGAGTTGGAAAAGCCGTTGCGCTCAGCCACCCACTCAATGGAATTCTTCCCGTCGGCAAGGTCGCTGACGGCGTGATACAGCCGCAGGTCGGTCAGATATTCTGTAATGGTAACGCCCATATTGGCGCTGAAAAACTTGGATAAATACGGGACTGTCACATGGACCTTCCCGGCGATATACTCCAGCGAAAGCTTCTCCCGATACTCGCCGTTGAGCAGGCTGAGGATCTTCTCCAAACGGTCAAGCTGCTCTTCGGAATTCTTTGCCGTGTTTGCGGTTCCCTCCGCGAAATTCGCATACAGCTCATATAAAAGTTGGTAAAAGAGCGCGAGATTCACCAGCTCGGTCATATGACCTCCGCCGAGATTGTATTTGAGCAGCTTGGCCGCCACGTTTTTGATCGAAGCAAAATGGGTGCGATCCTCTTCCAGCGTGCTGTTGCAGGCGTAACGCATATTCCGCAGTTCCGGCGGCAGATTGCTCACAAGGTCGGGCTTCAGCTGGATCGTAATGGCGGTAACGTCGTCGCCCAGAATCTCATGGACCGTGTTGGAATTGATGAGCAGCACATCATCGGCCGCAAGGTGGAACATCTGGCTGCCGACGAACACAGAGGTCTCACCCCGCATGATAAAGATCAGTTCGATAGACTGATGCCAATGCCGCGGAACATGCCCGATCCGATTGACCTGGATGTTGAGCGGTACGCTCTCCGGGAAGGAAACGATTTCATGCTCATACCCCATTTTGTACGCCCCCTGCGATGTGCAAATTTTTATTCTCTTATGTGCTGATTATAATCACTTTTTTGCCGAACCGCAAGAAATATCTGCTCTTGCAAAAATAGAAGTTAAATTATTTAAGTTAAAAAGCCAAGAAACAATTTCTCGGTTTTGCAGCCGTGATGCTATACTTTACTCACGGGAAAAAATCATCTTCGGTCGATAAAGGTGGTCTTGCTATGGAAAAGCAATTATTTTTGGAAACCAGAGGTCTGACAAAACGCTTTGGAGAGGTTCTGGCCGTCAACCATGTGGACATGCAGATTTTTTCCGGTGAGATCCGCGGCCTGATCGGAGAAAACGGCTCCGGGAAATCTACGATCTCTTCTATGATCAGTGGCCTGCACACCGTCACCTCCGGTGAAATGTTCCTTAAGGGGGAGCCCTATCACCCCAGCGGCGCACTGGATGCCCGACGTCACGCGATCGTGATGATCGTACAGGAGGTCGGCACCATAGACGGGCTTTCGGTTGCAGATAATATTTTTCTCGGAGAAGAGCGGCGCTTTGGCAAGGGCGGCTTCATTGACAAGGCGGCGATGATCCGGGAGGCGGAGAAAGCCCTTGCTGCCATCGGGGCCGAAAACATCAAGGCCGCCGACTCCATCAACCGTTACAACTTTGAAGATCGAAAGCTGGTGGAGATCGCACGGGGTCTCTGGTATCAGCCCGAGCTTTTTATTGTGGACGAGACGACGACCGCGCTGTCTCATGAAGGGCGCGGCAAGATCCACGAGATCATGCGGGAACTGAAAAAGCAGGGAAAAGCCGTTCTCTTTATTTCCCACGATTTGCCCGAACTGATGGAAACCTGCGACACCTTAACGGTACTGCGGGACGGTGAGCTGATCGCCAATATCGCCAAAGAAGATTTTGAGGAGAGCTTCATCAAGCAGACCATGGTCGGCCGGGTGATCGAGGGCGATTACTATCGGAGCGATTTCGACCCCTCCCACAGTGAAAAGGTCATGCTGCGAGCGGAGAACCTCACCGGTGACGGTCTGCAGCAGATCAGTCTGGAGCTCCATGAGGGAGAGATCGTCGGGATCGGCGGTCTGTCCGGCAGCGGTATGCACGATTTGGGAAAGGCTCTGTTCGGTATGGGACGCCTGAGCGAAGGAAAGGTAGAGGCCTGGCTGCCGGAAATAAGGGAAGGACGAAAGCAACGGAAAGCCGGCTATACCGAAATCCGGAGCATCGCAGATGCCTTCCGTGCCAACATCGGCTACATCAGCAAGGACAGGGATAAGGAAACCCTGATCCTGCCTGCCAGCATCCGGGACAACCTGACCATCTCCGCCCTGGATGAGCTGGGGAATCGAGGCGTTATCACTCCTTCTTCAGAACGCACCTTTGCCCAGACGCAGAAAGAAAACTTCAAGATCAAGTGCTCCTCCATCAATCAGCCGGTGAAGGAGCTGAGCGGCGGAAACAAGCAGAAGGTGTCCTTTGCAAAATGGATCGGCAAGGGCAGCCGGATCCTGATTTTTGACAGCCCCACCCGCGGCGTGGACATCGGCGTGAAAACCACGATGTACCAGCTGCTGTACCGGCTGAAAAAGGAAGGCTACGCGATTTTGATTATTTCCGAGGAGCTTCCGGAACTGATCGGCATGAGCGACAGGCTCCTGATCATGAAAGACGGCAAAGTGACAAAAGAATTTGTTCGGGACGAAAGCCTTACCGATTCCGCTGTGATCGAATACATGATTTAAGGAGGGCGGTGACTGTCATGAAAAAAGAAAGAACGATGCCCTCTGAGGCGCCGGAACAATCCGCCGGCAAGCTTCGCTCCCTGTGGGAGCAGCTGATAAGCGACCGAAACAGCTTCATTCGTTACGGCGGCTTTGCGGTCGTGCTGCTGGTATTTGCTCTCTCCACCGGCGGCAGGCTTTTTTCCTCTTACAATCTGAAAGTCCTGATGAGCCAGATCACCCCGCTGCTGATCATGTCTGTGGGCATGGTGTTCATTTTCGCACACGGCGGTATGGACATCTCCGTCGGGGCGGTGTCCGGTCTGTGCTCGCTGGTATCCGTCTATGTACTCAATGCGACCGGATCCGTACTGGCGGTACTTCTGGTCAGCATTCTGCTGGCGGTGCTTTGCTATTCGATCAACTGTCTGATTTCCGAATTCTTTGGGCTCATGAGCACGATCTCATCGCTTGCCATCATGTTTGCCGCACGCGGTATTATCACCTTCAATGTCGCGCAGACAAGCGAGGCGATCCGCATCCAGCAGACAAAGCTTCTGAGCGTGTTTTCCGACAGCTATCTGTTTATGGCTCTTGCCTGTGTGCTGGCCGTTCTTGTGACCTGGTTCCTCTTTAGCTTTACCAAGCTTGGCAAGCAGGCCAGGGCGATCGGAGATAATCCGCTCTCTGCACGGCAGAGCGGCGCCAACGTCAATCTCGTCAAGCTTCTGTGCTACGTGGTGGCAGGCGTCTGCATCGGCTTCGCTTCCGTCTTCTCCATCGCCCGTGTGGGCAGCGTCTCGGAGAACATCGGTTCCGGCCGCGAGATGGACGTCATCATCGCTGTGATCCTGGGCGGCATGACCCTCTCCGGAGGCTGCAAGTCCAGAATCTCCTCTGCGGTCATCGGCAGCATCACCTTTGTGCTCCTGTCCAACGGCCTTTCCCTCAGCGGGGTGAGCTCGCTGTATGTTTCCCTGATCAAGGGTGCCCTGTTCCTGATCATTGTGTTCCTGACGCTGCGCCAGAACAAAAATGTGCTGGAACTGCCAAGATAAAATCCAACATCATAAAAAGGAGAAATGAAAAATGAAGAAAGCAATCAGTATCCTCCTCCTGTGTGCGCTTATGGTCGGGCTCTGCGTCGGTATGAGTGGCTGCGGCAGCAAACAGGAAACAACCAAGATCGGCGTTATCCTCTATAACTTCACCGACATCCAGGGCAAGGAGATCCAGGCCTACTGCGATTATCTGAAGGCCAATTTCCCCGTAGAGTTTGTCTACCGCGCTGTCGGCTCCAATGACGAGGATCATATCAGCGGCCTGCAGGATCTGCTGAGTCAGGGCTGCAAAGCGATCATCAGCGGCTACGACACGGCTCTGTCCAAGAGCATTGCCATGTGCGAAGAAGCCGGCTGCTATTATGTAGTCGCACTGGGCAGCGTCTCTGCGGTGGAATTCCCCGCGCCGGACTACCAGCCCACGCCGGTTGAGGGCATTGAAAGCAAGTACTTCCTTGGCGGCACGACCCAGTTTGGCGGCGATCCGGCGGCCGTCGGTGTGGCCTATGCCCAGAAGGCTGCGGAAGCCGGCCTCAAGCATATCGGCGCCATTACCTTCCCCACCTTTGCTTTTGCCGAAGGTCAGGCTATCTATGAAGCCTTCAAGGCCACGCTGGCCCAGCTGAATCCTGATGCCGAGGTGTACGACCTTCAGGAATTCATGTTTACCCAGGAACTGTGCAACGCGGAAGTCACCGCGCTGATCAGCAATCACCCCGAAGTGGACGCTGTGCTGGGGCTGGGCTCCGGCCTTGACTTCATCCGCCCCGCGCTTCAGGCGCAGAACCGCGCCGACATCAAGCTTCTGGCTCTCGGGTACAACGATACGGTTCAGTCCCTTATGGAAAGCGGCAGCGTCATCACGGCCGGCACCAACAACTACACCCAGATCACAGCCAGCTGCTTTGCCCGCATCTATGACGCGCTCAACGGCAACAGCTATGCCGACCGCACCGCAGAGGATCTCAATGCCGTCGTCGGATATCCCGTGATTCTCTCCATGGACGACCTGGCGGATTTCCAGCAGATCGTTGTGGCGGCCGACAAGGCAAACAGCTCTATCACCGTGGATGAGCTCAAGAGCGTGATGGTAACCACCAACAAGGACGCAACCTGGGCTGCTCTCAACGAGCTGACCAGCCGCGACGTGGCTGCGATCAAGGCGGCAAGAGGCTAAAAAAGTTTCGGCATTTCAATTCACTCCCCGCGCCGATCGGTGCGGGGAGTCCGAGGGGGACTTGGCATGAAATCAAAAACCAACTCTTGGCTTCGAGGGATCGGCAGAACCATGATCTTTCCTTTGGTCATGTATGTCTGTTTCCTGATCATTACACTGCTGAGCGGAAAGACCGGGTATTTCTCAAAGAATGCCTTCAGCTATATTTTCAGCCAGAGTGTGCTCTCTACGATCATCGCCCTTGCCATTGCCGTGCCGCTCAGCGGCGGCCGGTGGGATTTTGCAACCGGGACCATCGTGGTGCTTGGCGGCATCATCGGCTGCAATCTGGCGATTCAGTGGAACACCGGCGTGCTCGGCCTGGTGCTGATCACCGTGGCCGTCTGTATTCTTCTTGCCGTGCTTGAGGGACTGCTTTATATCTTCCTCCGCGTGCCAACCATGATCGTTTCTCTCGGCGTCGTCATGCTGTATGAAGCCCTCTCCGGTATTCTGTTCAACGGCGGCGGTGTTCAGCTCTATGTCCATGAGCGGTTTTTGGTGCTGAGCATGGAGCCCTGGTGCTATCTGGTTCTTCTGGCTGTGCTGGCCGTTTCCTATCTTGTCCTTTACCGTACCGGCTTTGGCTATGACACCCGCTCTCTCGGTTCAAACGCAAGACTTGCAATCGGAAACGGTGTCAATGAGAAGCGAAACATCCTTTTGACTTATGTCTTTGTGGGCGGGCTTCTTGGGATCGCTGCTATTTTGAACGCCAGCAAGGGAAATGTCACCCCCGCCAGCAATCTGAGCTCCACCATGCTGATGTTCTCCTCCATGGGACCTGTTCTCGTAGGCCTGTTTCTGGCCAACTATTCCAATCTGCCATTCGGCGTCTTCATGGGTGCGGTGGGCATGACCGCCATGTCCTACGGAATGGTCGTGCTTGGAATCGACGGTTCGATCCAGACGATCGTACTTGGCGTGATCATTGTCCTGATCATGGCCTATACCACAAACAAAGCAAAAATGGCCGCTCTGCTCAGCAGGTTTTTCAAACGACCGGAGACACAGATGGGGTGATCAGACATGACAGAAAACAACTTCGCGGGAAAGCCGTTTAATCTTAGCGACGCGGATGCCCGCTGGGTGGAAGAAACCTGGGCGGGTATGTCCGAAGACGAGAAGATCGGCCAGCTCTTTTTCATGGTAGGCTACCGCAGGGATGAGGAGTTTCTTCGGCATGTGGCACATGATCTGCACATTGGCGGTCTGATGTGCCGCTGCATGCCTGCGGAGGATGTCATCGGCACAGTCTCCGTATTGCAGACCAATGCCAGGATTCCTTTCCTGATTGCTGCAAACCTGGAGGCCGGAGGAAACGGCGTCACACCGGCAGGAACGAAAGTCGGTTCCCAGATGGCGGCAGCAGCCACCGGAGATGTCGAAAGCGCTTATCTGCTTGGCAAGGTCTGCGCCAGGGAAGCGAAGAGCGTCGGCGTCAATTTCGCCTTTGCGCCGGTCTGCGATATCGACCTCAACTTCCGCAACCCCATTACCAACACAAGAACCTACGGCGCGGACGGCAACACAGTCCTTGCCATGGCAAAGGCGTATATGAGGGCCTGCGACGAGCAGAGGGTCTGCACCTCCGCCAAGCACTTTCCCGGTGACGGTGTGGACGAGCGTGACCAGCATCTTCTCTCCTCGGTCAATTCCTTGTCCTGCGAAGAGTGGGACGAAAGCTACGGGAAAATCTACAAGGGTATGATCGATGCCGGGGTCAAGGCCGTTATGGTCGGTCATATTATGCAGCCCGCCTGGTCCCGAAGGCTCTGTCCCGAGATCGCAGAGGAAGATATCATGCCGGCTTCCCTTTCCAAGGAGTTGCTGCAGGGATTGCTGCGTGAGCGTCTGGGTTTTCAGGGTCTGATCATTACGGACGCCACGACCATGGCGGGCTTTGCCGCGGCGATGCCCCGCAGCGAGGCGGTGCCCGGAGCCATTGCCGCCGGCTGCGATATGTTCCTCTTCACCAAAAACCTGGACGAGGATCTGCGCTTCATGCGTCAGGGCGTCCGCAACGGCACGATCACGCCGGAGCGTCTGGAGGAAGCCGTCAAGCACGTGCTTGCGCTCAAGGCGTCTCTCGGGCTGCACCGGAAGGAAAACCTTCCGAATGAGGCAGAGGCTGAGAAAATCCTCAGCTGTGCCGAGCATAAGGCCATTGCACAAAAGATTGCAGATGAGAGTATTACCCTTGTCAAGGAAGAGAAGGGCGTCCTGCCGATCTCGCCGGCGCGCCACAAGCGCGTTCTGGTCTATGACATTGAGGGCGGGGCCAACCCCCTCGGTTATGACAGAACGACCGGCGTTGCGGCTCAACTGATGACTCTGCTGGAAAAGGAGGGCTTCGCAGTAGAGCGCTTTGTTCCGGGTGGAGTCTACGAAGGGGCGCAGTCCAGCTTTGAAGAGATGTGTTCCCGTTATGATCTGATGCTGTATGTCTGCAACCTTGGAACGAAATCCAACCAGACAACAGTGCGTATCGAGTGGATGAACCCCATGGGGATCAATGTGCCGGTTTATATGAAGAGCATCCCTACGATCTTTGTCTCACTGGAAAACCCCTACCACCTGCTGGATGTGCCGCGCGTAAGGACCTACATCAACACCTACGGCGTGAATGATTACACGCTTCCCCTTCTTGTGGACAAGCTGATGGGCCGCTCCGACTTCAAGGGCGTTTCCCCTGTGGATCCCTTCTGTGGGAAGTGGGATGCAAAGCTGACAAGATAACAGGAGTGAACAATATGCTGAATCAAACATGGAAACTCAGAGAAAGCGGCGGTACACTCACGAGCTATATTCTGGACGACGGGGAATATGCCCGGGCCGGACGGAAGCATCCTGCCGTAATTGTCTGCCCCGGCGGAGGCTATACTTACGTCAGCCGCAACGAGGGGGAACCGGTGGCGCTTGCGTTTAACCGATATGGGTATCACGCTTTTGTGCTGGATTACTCGGTAAAGATCGACAATCCTTTTCCCACCGCGCTTCAGGAACTGGCGACCGCCATCATGCAGGTAAGACAGCATGCGGAAGAGTGGCGGATCGATGCGGACAACATCATTCTTGCGGGCTTTTCGGCAGGAGGAAATCTGGCGCTGAGCGCTGGGATCTATTTTGACAAGCCGGAAATGACAAGCGAGCTGGGGTTTATGCCGCAGCAGGTCCGACCGGACGCCATCGTGTTGGGCTACCCGGCCGTCACGCTCCACCCGACACGCAGTGCTGTGCCGCCGGAGATTCTGGAAAAGATCAAAGCCGGGCTTATGCCCAGCTTTGAAGGCCCTTCCATCCGGCAAATCCTTTTGGGCAAGCTGGACTGCACAGAGGAAGAATATGAGTCGCTGAATCTGCTCAGCAAGCTGCACGCCGATATGCCTCCCGTATTCATATGGGGCAGCTTTGAGGACAGTCTGATCCCGGTCACGGATCTGACAGGCCTCGCGGCCGAACTGAGCCGTCTGCATGTCCCCTGTGAACTGCATCTTTATAACCACGGGCCTCATGGAATGTCTTTGGCTGACGAAACGGTCAAAGATGTCGAAGAGCTTGCGGGCATCCATCTGCGGACCTGGTTCGATCTGGCGATCCAATGGCTGAAGGAGCGGCACTGAGGTGAAGGGAATCATTTTCGATCTGGACGGTGTTATCTGCTTTACGGACAAATATCACTATCTCGCATGGAAGAAGGCAGTTGAGCCGCTGGGAGTTGAGTTCAATGAAAAAATCAACGACCGTCTCCGCGGCGTCAGCCGTATGGAGAGCCTGAATATCATTCTCGAACGCTATCCCGGCAAACTGAGTGAGGAAGAGAAGCAGGCGCTCTGCACGTATAAAAATGAGCTTTATCGAGAGTATCTTATGGAGATGAGCAGCGCTGATGTGAGTGCAGAGGTGTTGGCTACGCTGACCACTTTGAAAGGCAAAGGGCTGAAGCTGGCCATCGGCTCCTCCAGCAAAAATGCCCAGACGATCCTCGACCGTTTGGGTATCACAGAACTCTTCGATGCTATTTCCGACGGGAACAACATCACCCACTCAAAGCCAGACCCTGAGGTCTTCCAGAAGGCGGCAGCGTATCTTGGCCTTTCTCCCGGCGATTGTATGGTGGTCGAAGATGCGGAATCGGGCGTGGATGCTGGGATTGCTGGCGGATTCTCCGTTGCGGGTCTGGGACCGGCAAGCAAATACGCCAAGGCTACATATAAACTGGATCATTTCTCGGATATTCTGCAATACATATAGCGAAAACAGAAAGAGACCCCAAATGTGAACGAAATTGCTTCACATTTGGGGTCTCTTCTAACCAACCCTGCTAGCCAGATGCCCAAATCAGTTCTTCTTTCAAAATTGTCTTATGAACACCCGGCTAAACGCCAGAGGCCTCCGGAGGGCAGAAAGGTCGGTATGGAAACGGTTTTACGCGGCTGAAGCGCTGCGCCGTGAGGCCATCAGCTGCCAAAGCAGAGCCGCAGCGAAAACGACGATCCCGATGACGTCCGTGATGTTGCTCGGATCCATCATCAGCAGGCCGCCTGCGGCGAACAGGATCCGAACCAGAATGTTCATCCGGCGGAACAGATACCCGTTCAGCGCAGCTGCGACACCGAAGATGCCGACCAGCGAGGTCGCGACCACGATGATAACCTGCAGTACGGTTGTATCGACAAAGAGCATCGCCGGGTTCAGCGCGAAGATATAGGGCACAATGAACGCGGCAATGGCGAGCTTGGTGGCGTTGACCGCCGTCCTCATCGGGGGCGCCTTCGCAATGGCGGAGCCGGCGTAGGCGGCCAGTGCGACAGGCGGCGTGATGTCCGCGACAATGCCGAAGTAGAAGACAAAGAAGTGGGCGGCAATCTGCGGCACGCCGATGGTAATCGGGATCGGGGCGCAGGTGGATGCC
>JAEEGH010023399.1_pt1 | contig 12565 bp, 11 predicted proteins | sample 9134181 | NCBI WGS metagenome assembly JAEEGH01 (sample SAMN16246544, study PRJNA631951) | gut metagenome | biome: gut microbiome; feature: rumen; material: DP-attached | host: Bos | place: Iran: Karaj | collected 2018-10 | reverse complement strand
CGGTGTCTCTTACCCGCCTTGTGAAGGAATGGGTTATAGACATCATTAACGATCCGGCGTTCTCATCAAGGGATATCAGCTTCGAAGGTGATGAAGATATCATCTGTTCCATCGACCCGACGCTTATGCGAAGGGCTTTTACGAACCTTCTGATCAACGCGCTTACGCACAATCCCGCCGGCACCAAAGTCGTTGTTAAGGCTGAGCTTAAGGAGAAGGTCCTGATAACGATCTCCGACAACGGTGCGGGCATTGATGAGAATGAACTTGAACATCTTTTCGACCGCTATTACAGAGGCACTTCAACCTCTCAGAAGCCTGAAGGAAGCGGCCTGGGTCTTGCTATCGCAAAGCAGATAGTATCCCTTCACGAAGGCGATATAAAAGCTGCGAGCAGGCCCGGCGAAGGCACGGACTTCGTGATCAGTCTCCCGCCCGCTGACAGCCAAAATTAAGACAGAATTAAGATTGCCTAAAGAACGGCATAAGAAGGACAGTCTATGTTTTTTACATAGGCTGTTTTTATTTGGCCTTCTCGAAAACATGGAGGAATAATATGGAATTAACACTGAAAAATCTCCGCAAACAATACGGTTCGAAGACCGCAGCAGATGACATCAGCATCGTCTTAAAGCCCGGCGTATATGGGCTCCTGGGCGCCAACGGTGCCGGCAAAACGACGCTTATGCGCATGATCTGCGGCATCTTAAGACCAACATCGGGTGAGATCCTGGCAGACGGCAGACCCATAGAAAAGCTTGGAGAAAAATACTATGCAAAGCTCGGATACATGCCGCAGCATTTCGGCTTCTATCCTGACTTCACCGCGAGGGAATTCCTGCTCTATATGGCAGCGGTCAAAGGTCTTGATAAGCGTCAAGCAGGCGCCCGCACTGATGAGCTCCTTAAGACAGTGAACCTTTCTGAAGTGGCCGATAAAAAGATAAGGTCCTTTTCCGGCGGAATGAAGCAGCGGCTGGGCATTGCGCAGGCTGAATTAAATGATCCCGAGCTCCTTATCCTTGATGAACCTACAGCAGGTCTGGACCCCAAAGAAAGAGTGCGGTTCCGCAATCTGATATCGGACCTTGCAAAGAACAAGACCGTCATCTTATCCACCCATATCGTGTCGGATGTCTCATACATCGCCGATACGATCCTTCTGATGAAGGACGGCAGATTCATACTTACGGGATCAGTTGACAAGGTGACAGCCGGCATGGATGGAATGGTCTGGGAAACTGTTACCGACGAGCAGACTGCAAAAGACATCATGAGAAGGGTCCCTGTCGTAAATCTGCATCACGAGAACGGTTATGTAAGGTTAAGGCTCGTAAGTGCTTACCGGCCTGATGCAAGTGCTGTTCCGGTCAGGGCGGGACTTGAGGATCTTTTCCTCTATCATTTCGGCGAAAAGGGCAAGGAGGACGATCAATGAACACGCTCATAAAATACGAATTCCTTAAGATAGCGAAGAGACGCTCCACTCTGATAATCATGCTGGCAAGCATCATCATTACCGCGCTCCTGTTCGGGCTTCCGGTGCTGCAGTTCCAGACATACGATAAGGGCGAATTAAGGAAAGGCTTGGACGGCATCAGATATGAGAGATCCATAATGTCCGGCACAGATGTCGTCATCACGGATGAATATGCAAGAGAGGTCATAGACGAGGTGAACGGTCTTTTCGAAGACCCCGAGAACGTCGGAACTGACGGTACCGAGAGCTTTCTCATAGGAGACGCATACTGGGAACACATAGCGCCGAAAGAGAGCCTCATCGATCTAATCGCATCTGCCTACGCACGTCCCGGAGAATCAGCAGGATACACTTCGATACCCGGCATTGTTTCAGAAGGCATGGCAGGCTTCGATCAGGCAAGGAAGGAAAAGATCCGCGCAGTTATCGGATCACCTTCGCGGGATCTGTCTGACAGCCAAAAGGATTACTGGCTTTCCATGACTGAGAAAAGCGGCGTGCTCAGGTACGGTTATCACAAAGGATGGGAGATTATACACACGAACTTCGAGCTCCTGATCTTTGCGGTGCTCGCGTGCTGCATGGCCATAGCGCCGGTCTTCGCCGGCGAATACCAGAACGGAACCGATGCCGTGATCCTTGCTGCCAGGTACGGCAAGACCAAGCTCATCAATGCGAAGATAGCAGCATCAATGCTCTTCGGCATCCCGGCATTCCTGATACACGTTGCTGTGGCCTTTGGAATACCGCTGCTGTTCTTCGGCGTTGAAGGGTGGGATCTTCCGCTTCAGGTACTCGGGCTGACGATACCATATCCCTGGACTATAGGCGGCGCCGTCTTAAGGACTGTGGGAGTCATCCTTCTGGTGCTTATCGCCATGATCGCATTGACGCTTATGCTGTCGGCAAAGATGAAGTCGCCTTTCGCGGTGCTTGCAGTATTGTTGCCTGTCATTCTGGTGCCGATGTTCTTCATGCCGGCCGGAACATCAGACGTATTCAGCCGGATCCTCTTCCTGCTCCCGTACAGGGCGATGGTGCCGGAGATAGGAAAATACATATCCTACAGCTTCGGAAGCGTTACGGCAGGCCTTGCAGAGGTAAGAGCGGCATTCTATCTGATACTGACACTTGTGTTCATTCCGCTGTGCAGGCGTGCGTTTAAAAAGCACCAGGTGCTGTGAGCGTCGGAACAGCTTATGGAAGGCGGGCTTTGACGGCCCGTCTTCTCGCGTTTTTGGTATAATCTAACGGTAAGAGAAAAGCAGGATAGACGGGATAGTACAGATATGGATTTTGACAGCTTCGTAAAAGATATAAAGACCAACAACTGGAATGTGTTCGGCGCTGAAGTCTATCAGAACGGCGAGCTTAAATACAGCTACGGTGACACGTCAGAGCCTCACGAGATCTACTCGGCAACAAAGACCGTGCTGTCGGTTGCTGTCGGCATTGTATACGATGAAGGCCTGATAGATCTTGACCGTCCGATAACCGATTATCTTCCCGAAGATAAGTGCAGAGCGCTTCCTCCGGAACAATTAGGCAGCTTCAGCAGGATAAGCGTAAGGCGGCTTCTTACGATGTCGGTAAAGGGGTTCCCCTTCAGACCGGAGAACAGCGACAACTGGCTGGATTTTGCGCTCGCATGTAAGATCGAAGACCCTGACAGGGTAGAGTTCGATTACGGCAACATCCCGCCGTTCCTGATCGGCGTTGCACTTACGAACATCATCGGCAGCGATCTCGGAGGATTTATCGAGGAGCGGATTTTCGCGCCCATGGGCATAACTTCGTTTGAGTACGGAAGGTCGCCGGAAGGCTATTTCTACGGCGCTTCGAACATGAAGCTGTCTGTCCATGACCTGAGCAAGTTCGGCCTGCTGCTCAGCAACAAAGGCGTTTACGGCGGCAACAGGATCTTGTCGGAGGAATATATCAGCCTTGCGACTTCGACGCAGCAGATGAACAGGGAAGGCGGCTACGGATTCTTTATCTGGAGATACAGGGGCGGATTCAGCATTAACGGCAAGTGGAAGCAGAAGTGCTACGTGCTGCCCGGGCAAGGCCTGATCGTCACTTGTCTGTCGCATATTGAAGACGATTCACAGGACCTTTTGAACAGCATCGAGAAGAACCTCTTAGGCATCGGAAAGAAGGAAAAGCAAGCCTTTACCCGCATCGCCGAAATGGAAGAACTCTTCGACCTCGTGCGTGCAGGAAACGGCACCGCAGAAGACAAGGCAAGACTTGAAGCCTATTATACAAGCAAGGACTGGAGATTCGACTTTGAGCTCGATGAAGCAGGTCTCCTCCCCGCGGGCCTCAAGCGCGGCGTCCTGTCAGAAGACGGAGTCTACGACCTGCTCGAAAACGAGGACTAACAGCGATCCATGGAAGACAATATTCACGGCACAGAGGAGATACTTAATGCCGGGATCGACGCTAAAGAAAATGACCTCAGGAACGAGATCTATAAGCTCGCACAGGCATATGTTGCGGAGCGATTCCGCGAGAGCATGGAGCCGTCGTTCTATGTCAAGTTCTGGCACCCTAAAATGCGCGGCTATAACGGTTACGGGCTGTGGCTGGGGTGAGCGGGCAGCAAAAAGCAGTTACATACATCCCTTAAACATCAAATCACATTTATATGGTAAAATTATCTGGTCAAATGCAGGAATATCACCTGATGGCATACAAGAATAAGGGAGGTAAGATATGGGACTTTTTGATAAGAAATACTGCGATTTTTGCGGAAACAAGATCAGCCTTTTGGGCAACAAAAAACTTGAGGATGCGAACATGTGCAAGGACTGCGCTGCTAAGCTCTCACCGTGGTTTTCCGAGCGCCGTCACAGCACGAAGGCTGACATCGAGAAGCAGCTTGAATACCGTGAGCAGAACAAGTCTGCGGTAGCATCCTTCTCTGCAACGAGAACTTTGGGAACGGCAAGCACGAAGCTCCTGATAGACGATAATGCAAAGAAGTTCATGGTAACTTCTGCAAAGGATCTCAACGCGGCAAATCCTGACGTTCTGGATTTCTCACAGGCTGTAGGCTGCGATCTTGATGTTAAGGAGAGCAGACACGAGATCAGAACGACGGACAGCAGCGGAAAGTCTGTCAGCTACAACCCGCCGCGCTATAAGTATTCGTATGAATTCCATGCGATCATCCGCGTCAATCATCCTTACTTTGACGATATGAGATTCGCGCTCTCGAACGGCTACATCGAGGTAGGCGAGCAGCCTATGAATCCCGGCCAGAGCGGCGGATGGAGCGTCTCGCGTTCGGGCTTTAATCTCTTCGGAAACAAGATCGATGAATACTATAAGTGCGTTGACTGCGGCAACGAGATCAAGGCTGCAGTTGATGCGATGCGCACAAGCGCTGCACAGGCAGCATCTCAGCCGGATACGAGAGTACTTGACACTATTAAAGCTGAAACCGAAAAATTGCGTGAGAAGATAGATGCGGCGAGGGCTACAGGAAATATTGATCCGACTGAAATGTCACGCTATATGATGCTTCAGCAGAGTATCGCAATTGAAGCAATCCGTCAGCCGGATAATCACCCGATCAATGCACTGATTGATGAAGCACAAAGTCTGGCACTTAAGATAGATGCCCAGCGGCAGGCCGGAACGCCAGTTCCTCAAGATGAACAGCGGTATCAAATGCTGACGCAGCGGATCACCGCGGAAGGACTCGCTATACAGATGGGTGCACTTAGAATGGGTGCCATGGGTTCCATGGGTGCTATGGGTGCGGGCGCAATGGGCGCTGCAAGGCCTTTAGATCCGAATGACCCGAGTGGCAGCGGCGTCGTCCCGATCCAGCAGATGCCGATGCAGCCCGGATTCCAGCAAGTTCCGATGCAGCCCGGATTCCAGCAAGTTCCGATGCAGCCGGGATTCCAGCAGATGCCTCAGGCTGCTCCGATGCCTCCTGTGCCTGCTATAGGATCTCAGGTTGTCTGTCAGATGTGCGGAGCGACAGTAACTATCGGCAAGGCCGGCATCTGTACGAACTGCGGAAACAAGCTTGTCTGATACTCTCATAGTCAGGTTCTGACTAAATCAAAAGCTGAAAATAACGGGGCTGCTCTAATAGGGCAGCCTCTGTTTTACTTTTTTTCGAGTTCTTGGACTGTTAGTCCCGGCTAGTTCTGTCAGTTAAGAATTGTTGCTCTAAATGTTGCTCTTGCTGTCCGCTTAGAAGGCAACAAATAAGGCAACATTGGCAATGTTGCTCTCTGTGTTGCTCTTTTTGTCCGCCTAGAAGGCAACAAATCCTTAACTGAGCGTTAGTTATAAAAAACACGGGGCAACTGTTTTTATTTTGAGACAGTTTTTCGCGCGCATACCGCATATCAGCAAATACTGTTTGCCATCCGCACGCGACAGATTTACAGCACGCGAAAGATTTTACAATTCCTGTACATTTACCGTAGGATTGCATTACAACACAGGTGTACTATCAGGGTGCAAGCAAACCGCGGCGGTAAACAAACAGCATGCAGGCCGGCGGCGACCAACAATCAATCAGCGCAAACAAATATGGCGATATGGAGGAATAATATGGCACTTACAAAGAGAATCGCAGCAGGACTTACGGCGGCAGCAATGCTTTTTACAAGCTTTGTCGTGACCGCGTGTGACAATGAAGTATCCGGGACGTTCGAAGGTACCGAGACGACGCCGGAAGTGACGATGGAAAGTTCCGGCGGTACAAGCACGGGAACAACAGCAGATCAGGGCAAAAACGACAACGACAGCAGCGTTAAGGTCAGCCGCAATAAGGAATCACTCTTTAACAAATACGAGGCTTTGTCCCGTGAACAATTGGTTATGCTGGATCAGCTCTGCGAACCGCAGATGGGCGGAAACGATCTGATCACCTGGAGCAACGAGAAGGATTTTTACGACAGCCTCTCGCCTGAGAGTAAGAAGCTTGCAGGATTTAAGGATGTCAGGTTCGACGAGACATCCGGTTACATCGAGACCGGGATCGATATTATTGCCGTAAAAGATCAGGAGCTTCAGAAGGCTCTGGCACCTTATGTTAAGAACGGATACAACATAACGAGCGTTGTCGGTGAGAATTGTATTACCTATAACGGTGAGCGCCTTGTAGGAAATATCTTCTTTAACAACGGATACCATATCGCCAGCTTTAGCGAGAATCTGGCCACCACAGGTTTTGTGGTCAAGGTAACGGATGAGCTTTTCCAGGCGTATATGTATGCATTGAGCAGAAGAGCGATCATTGAAGTTTCGAAGAAATACGATTATACGGTTACCAAAAAAGACGGCATCTATCAGGTCAATATCACAGGCAGGGAAATGAGCGATATCGAGATTGAATATGACCCCTCTACAGGTATAATGGCTTATATCATCAAGATAGATCCTTCTGATACAGTTGGCTGATTTACTTAAGGAGATAAAGGAATAGAAATGCACAAGATCCTGATAATCGAAGACGACGCTGCTATTTCCAACCTGATAAAGTCAGCCCTCACGAGGGAAGGTTATTCCTGTGAGATCGCATCAGACGGACTTATCGGAGAGCAGATGTTCGACTCCGGGAGTTGGGATCTTGTGTTACTCGATCTGATGCTTCCCGGCACGAGCGGTTTTGAGCTCATCGAGTATATCAAGCCTTCGAAAACGCCGGTGATCGTTATTTCCGCAATGAACCAGACCGGCGATAAGATCCGCGGCCTTAAGATGGGTGCTGACGATTATATCGGAAAGCCCTTCCAGATAGGCGAACTCTTAGCAAGAGTCGAAGCCCTTTTAAGAAGGACTTCACATACAGAGAAGGTCTTCAATTACCTTGATATCGAAGTTAATCTTGATTCAAGAACGGTGACAAAAGCAGGCGAGCAGATTACACTGACCACCAAGGAATTCGATCTGCTCGAGACCTTCATCAGGAATAAGAACATTGCGATCTCAAGGAGCAATCTTTACGAGATGGTCTGGAATGAACCCGTGATGGGTGATACCAGGACCATCGATAATCATGTCAGCAGTCTTCGAAAAAAGCTCGGCTACGACGGCCTCATCCGGACGGTCCACGGCATCGGCTACAGAATGGATGTAATAAGCTGATGAGACTGTCCGCAAAGCTTTTCCTGGGAATATCCGGCGTCATTGCAGCAACGCTTCTTGTCTTCGGATATTTCATCCTGTTTGCCGGATTCAAGAAGAATCTGGATCTCAGGATAGATAACGGCCTGGAGGATTTTCAGGCAAGCAGTCTCATAATCTCGCAAAACTACGATATCCTCAGTGCAAATCTCGATCAGAAGAGCGCCATAATCCTTGCGGCGCAGTATGCCGACAGAACTGATCCCGATCACATCAATCTCTATACGGAAGGCTTGGAACCTGTAATTGAAGGGATCTCTTATGAAATACCTGAGGAATATCTGGACGGTGCGGCAAATAACCAATACAGGAGCCTGGAATCAGACGGCAAAAGGATAATCGTCTATACCGGCATGATCAAGGCAGGAGACAGTCAGTATATCCTTCAGACCGTAAAAGACGTGACCGATGTTTACAAAAGCTCAGAGAGCTTAAGGAACAGCTTTATCATCATCCTTCTTGCTTCACTGGCATTAAGCATGGTCATAGCATATGTGTTCTCAAGATCGGTCACGGCCAAAGCAGAGCATGTCAGGAAAACAAGCGAAGCCATGGCTTCAGGCGACTACAAAAAGCGTATAACGGTCAATTCAAAAGACGAGTTCGCCGACATGGCCGCATCTTACAACAAGATGGCCGATACCATTGAGGAGAAGATCTCCGAACTTGAAGATTCGGTAAGGAAAAGAGACGATTTTATCGCGGCCTTCTCTCATGAGATGAAGACACCCATGACCAGCATCGTGGGCTATGCCGACATGATCGCCCACAGCAATAAAGGCAATGAAGAGATCAGGGAAGCTGCGGGCTACATCCTGAACGAAGGCCTAAGGCTTGAGAAGCTATCCTTCAATCTCCTGAACCTGATCGCCGCGGACAGCACCAATATCACCAGGGAGAGCATTCCTTCGGAGGAACTTTTCGATGACCTGAAGCATGTATATAAGCAGGCAGAAAAAGATGTTACCATCACATACGACTGCGACAGCGCTTACATCAACATCGAGTACGATCTGATAAAGACCGTGTTGACGAACCTTATAGACAATGCGTTAAAATCAAATACGGACCGCATAGAGGTGTCCGGCAAAGTTATCGGCGAAGGCTACACATTCAGTGTCAGAGATTACGGCATCGGGATCCCTGAAGAGGACTTGAAGAAAGTCACCGAAGCCTTCTATATGGTCGATAAATCGAGATCCAGAAAAGCCCACGGCGCCGGCATAGGCCTCGCGCTGTGCGACAGGATCGTTAAGCTCCATGATTCAAGTCTGGACATTCAGAGCAGGCTTGGTGAGGGAACAACGGTCAGGTTCACGTTACCGGACACTAAAGTTTAAGATCAGAGAGGACATAGAATGGACGAGAGACTTGCAAAGCAGATAGCTTTCTCGCTTGAGATAGATAAAGAGAAGAACATCATGCGCCAGACGCATCTGTCGGGACACGGCAGGAATGAGAATGACGCAGAGCATGCATGGCACATGGCCATAATGGCCTACCTGCTCCGCGAGTATGCCAATGAGGAAGTCGACATAACAAAGGTCATGCTGATGTGCCTGATCCACGATATCGTCGAGATAGATGCCGGTGACACATATGCTTACGACAGCGAAGGTCTTGCGACGCAGAAAGAGCGCGAGGATAAGGCCAAGGAGAGGATATTCTCTTTGCTTCCCGAAGATCAGAAGAACGAACTGATAAGCCTTTTCGACGAATTCGAGAAATACGAGACACCCGAAGCGAAGTTCGCTCACTCAATGGATAATTTCCAGCCGCTCATTCTGAACAACAGCAACGAAGGCGGCGACTGGAAGGAGCACGGCGTGACTTCAAAGCAGGTCTACGGCCGCCAGTCCAAGACGAGGCTCGGCTCTGAGAAGATTTACGAGATCACGGATCAGATCGTTCAGGAGAATATCCGAAAAGGAAATCTGAAGGTATAAGCATCTTCAAAATATTATTAATATAGGGCCCGGAAACCTTGTAAATACAAGGCTTTGCAGATTCTGAGAAATTTGAAAAAAGGTCTTGCGCATCGTTTTTTGATGTGTTATCTTATCGGCGATGAAGGAAGTGCCTGTCCGACATCCTGCTCTAAGATCAAGAGCACGGATCGTACTGCACTTCTTTTTTATTGCTGAAATTTGATTAGAACGAAAGGATAGGAACAATGCAGACTGTAACTATGAGACTGAATCTATTGCAGAACCTCAGAACGCCCGGAAATATGGCGTTTGGTTCAATATGCTCCTATGCTCCGGTATCCCTCCCGGATAACGATTACCTCTATGAGAATAACCTCAGCAAGATCTGTGGACGATTACGATGTTGATCTGACTTTGTTTAGGCACAAACAATTGATGACTGATATCAGGATCGCCCGGATGAGAAGAATTCGAGCGATCCTTTTTTATTCTTCGCGATCTTTGACAACTTATTTCCCGACACATCCATGTAGCTCAACAGGTAGAGCGTCCGGCCGTTAACCGGGTGGTTGAAGGTTCAAGTCCTTCCGTGGGTGCCAACAAGGCGATCTGCGCAAAGAAACAGGCACTCTTTGCGCGATTGCCCGGGCGGCTTGAAGTCAGCAACTCCTTTAAGTCGCATCACAAGGCCTCATGGTATAACGGCCATTATGCCGGCTTGTCGCGCCGGAGACAGGGGTTCAACTCCCCTTGAGGTCGCCAAAGACTGTTCTATTCAGTCTTAAGATCCGCATTTGAAACAGGCTGTTTTTAAAGAGTCCTCCTGATAATAGGAATACGGCCTGTTTCATCATCGGGGTGTCGTATAACGGCAGTATCCGTGGCCTGGGACCACGTGGCGAAGGTTCGACTCCTTCTGCTCCGACCAACATGTCCTTATGGCGGAATGGCATACGCAAGCGGTCCAGAGCCGTTTTTCTCTCGGTTCGAATCCGAGTAGGGACACCAGATCTCCCGGTGTCGGAATGGCATACGAAGCGCACTTAAAATGCGTATATTGCGGGTTCGACTCCCGCCCGGGAGACCACATAGAATCAATATGTCCGTGTAACCGAATTGGCATAGGTACTGCGCTAAGGACGCAGGTTTTGCGGGTTCGACTCCCGCCTCGGACACCAATACACTCCTATAGCACAACCGGAAAGTGCGCCGGTCTTCTAAACCGGGTATCAGCGTTCGAGCCGCTCTAGGGAGTGCAAATGTCTGATTGATGCAACAGGTAGACATGGCTGATTCAAGATCAGCAGTTTCAGGGTTCGAATCCCTGATCAGACACCAATATGCCGCCGTAATCCGTTAAGGAGGCGGGACGGACTGTAAATCCGTCAGTCAGAGACTTCGAGTGGGTTCGATACCCTCAGGCGGCACCAGATATTGGAAAGTAACTCAGCCGGTCAGAGTGCCGTTCTTATAAAGCGGTGGCCCAAGAGTTCTTGTCTCTCCTTTCCAACCATTTTCACACCCTTACTGAATGGGACACCATATGTCTCATTCAGTAAATCCGGGCATTTGCCCGCTTTGTGTCCTTTAAATCCGGCTCCCGGTTTTCTACCATGAGCTCAAGAACCAAGGCCGCGGAATACGGTTTCCTGCCGGCGAAAATCAAGTCCGGTCAAGCGCGTTTTCCGGCCGGCAAGATCAAAAAAGGAGACTTAAGAAAATGAAGAACACAAAGAAGACACTCATGATGGCAGCAAGGATCATTTTAGCTTTGGCAGCAATTACCTGCATAATCATATCGATGGTTACGGATAAGGTCACTCCGTATTTGGGAATCGGATTGTTTCTGACAGCAATAGCTAATGTCATTAACTGCTTTTCGATCAAGAAGATGAAAGAGGAAGAGCAGAGGAATCCGTGATCATAAGAACCGCGTGCAGAAAGTGCCGGATGAGAGAGGAAAGTAAGGAAAATCCTTCTTCGGCAGTTCACATAGTTTTCTTTTGAGGACAGAAGGCCTGTTGCCGTCATATTATTGGCCGCAAAACGGGTCTTGAACTCTCAAAACACTATTGTAAAAATGCTACGATTTGCTATCTGAAAAAATTAAAGCAAAGGAGGCAGATCATAGTGAACAAGGAAAAAGAAATACAGCGTCAGGAAGATCTGAAAAGGATAAAGAGCCTTCGTTTGATTGACGATGATTTTATGACTATTTGCTTTGATAACTACATCGAAGGCGCTGAACTACTCTTGAAGATAATTCTGGACAGGGACGACCTAAAGGTCTCAGAAGTAAAGGCTCAGAAGGCACTAAAGAATCTTCAGGGACGCGATCTCAGGCTCGATATATATGCCACCGACGCCGCCGGCAAGAAATACGATATTGAGATTCAACGTGCGGATAAAGGTGCACACAGAAAGCGCGCCCGTTATCACTCCAGCCTGATCGATTCAGACATGCTCAAGGCCGGTGAGGATTTTACCGATCTTTGCGAGAACTACGTTATATTCATTACCGAGAATGACGTGCTGGGTTCCGGCAGACCCATCTATCACATAGATCGCGTTATCAGAGAGGATAATGTGCAATTTGAAGACGGCGAGCATATAATATACGTAAACGGATCGATGAAAGCCAAAGACACGGCTCTGGGGAAACTCATGAGTGACCTGTACTGCACTAAAGCAGATGACATGTGTTACGAAGAGCTATCGAAGCGAGTCAGACAGTATAAGGAAACTGAGGAAGGAGTAGATACTATGTGCGATATATTAGATGAGATGAAAAAAGAAGCAGCTGAAAAGGCAAAGTATTCAATGGCCTGTGAGATTGCTTTAAAATTGATAAAGGTCGGAAAGCTTTCTTTAGATGAGATAGCTGATACTTCCGGTCTCTCTGTCGAAAAAGTCCGCGAGCTCGCGGGCAATAAGTCAGCCTGATCTTAAGGCACAACAAATCAACACATTAGACCCGCTGTTACCAGGCGGGTTTTCT
>JAEEGH010023398.1_pt1 | contig 12566 bp, 12 predicted proteins | sample 9134181 | NCBI WGS metagenome assembly JAEEGH01 (sample SAMN16246544, study PRJNA631951) | gut metagenome | biome: gut microbiome; feature: rumen; material: DP-attached | host: Bos | place: Iran: Karaj | collected 2018-10 | reverse complement strand
CTGGATTGAAAGTTACTGTGAGGCTCAGGCCCGTATGCAGGCCCTTACCACAGAGAGAGAAACTTCCTTTTAATGTCTTTTGCTTCATCTTGTTTATTTCGATTTATTGATTTCAACTCTTCAATTTCTTAAGCTCTTCCACTTCTCTGCGCAGGGCAGCCAGTTCGCGGTACATGTCGGGCAGTTTGGCATAGATAGCCTTGGCCTTGAAGAACACCTTCGGGTTCATAGCCGGTGATCCTATCAGCGTCTCACCGTCACCTTTAGTGTCCTTGATAACGCCACACTGGGCACCGACAATGGTTCTGTCAGCCACCTTGATGTGTCCTGAGAAGCCGGCTTGTCCGCCAACCATGCACCATGAGCCGACTTTCGTTGAGCCGGCGAGACCCACTTGTGCCGACATGACGGTGCTCTCGCCTATCTCGCAGTTGTGGGCCACCTGTACCAAGTTGTCTAACTTCACGCCGTGGTGGATGATGGTCTGACCCATCGTCGAACGGTCTATGCAGGTGTTGGCACCGATTTCAACGTCGTCCTCGATGATGACGATGCCTATTTGCGGAATCTTCTCATAACCCTCCTGATTGGGGGCAAAGCCAAAGCCGTCGGCACCAATCACTGCACCGGCATGGATGGTGACGCGCTGGCCGATGCGGCAGCCATCGTAAATAGTGACATTCGGATAGATGCGGGTTCCGTCGCCTATCTGGACATTCTCGCCGATGTAGACAAATGGGGCTACATAGACATCCTTGCCAATCTTGGCCGTAGGCGATACGAAGGCCAGCGGGTCGATCCCCGTCTTCTTGGGTTTCATCGACTCGTAGAGCTGCAGCAGCCGGGCTACGCTCTCATAAGCGTTCTTCACTCGTATCAGCGTTGGACTGACAGGCTTCTCCAACTCGACGTCCTCGTTGATGAGCACAATCGATGATTTCGTGTCGTAGATATAGTGGGTGTACTTAGGATTCGAAAGGAACGATAGGGCTCCCTCTTTGCCTTCCTCGATTTTTGTGAAGGTGCTGACGGTGGCATTTTCATTGCCCTCGATGCGGCCTTCTACAAACTCTGCAATCTGTTTCGCGGTAAATTCCATAGCTATTTTTTACAATTTGCTTGCAAAGATAATGAAAATTATTCAAAACGCTGATAACAGAGGTAATATTTTCTTATTTTTTTAGAAAGTAATTGCACATTTAGCAATTCGGAAGCTTCGGAAATATCCTTCGTGGAACCGTCTTTGTAAAGAATTGTGATACTATCGTCATCCACATTGTACATGTCCTTCTGGATGGTGTTGATGCTCATCATGTAACGGCGGGCATCGTCGGTGCTGATACCCATCTTGGTGGCTATCTGGGCTGCTATGTCCATGATGCGCTCTTCGCCAACTGGTGTCTCGTTCACCTCCACCTTGAAGATGTGACGGTTCAACATGTCGGTAGCCAGCGTCGAGAGTATCTTGTCGTCGCTGTACTTCCAGGCTTTTAGGGCACTCCAGATGTCAGAGTCGTCCAGGTCGCCGTACATCATGAGGGCTTCCTCATGGCTGTCGAACCACGCCTCGTCCACCTCGTTCTGCAGGAAATACTGGAGTGAAGGTGAGGCGAATACAGGCTTCCCCTGCCTCGTCAAATCCTTCGCCCGCAGCAGCGTGTTGACCAGTACCTTCTCGCAAGCCACAGCTGTTTTATGGAGGTACACCTGCCAGTACATCAGCCTTCGCGTTGTCAAGTAATTTTCAAGTGAATAGATACCTTTCGACTCAACTACCAATAAATCGTCGACAACGTTCAGCATCTTGATGATGCGCGCCGAGCCGATGTTTCCCTCCGTCACTCCTGTGTAAAATGAGTCGCGGCGTAGGTAGTCGAGGCGGTCCATGTCGAGCTGGCTCGAAATTAGCTGGTGCAGGAAATCTTTCGGATATTCGCCTTTGAAGATGCTTACGGCCAGGTTCAACTGTCCGTTGAAGTGACGGTTGATTTCCTCCATCATCATCAGCGATATCTCCTCGTGCGAGATGCCTTTGATGAGTGTGTTCTCCAAGACATGAGAGAAAGGCCCGTGCCCGATGTCGTGCATCAGAATGGCCGCCTGCACCGCCTCCGCTTCGGAGTCGAAGATAAAGTTGCCCTTCTGCTGGAGCGACAGAATGGCTTCGCTCATCAGGTGGAATGCGCCGAGTGAGTGTTGGAACCGTGTATGCCGTGCCCCTGGATACACCACCGAGGCCAGCCCCAACTGGTTGATACGGTTCAGACGCTGCATCAGCGGGTGCTCCACGATGTCGTACAACAATCCCCGTGGAATCTTGATAAACCCGAACACCGGGTCGTTGATAATCTTATGTTCATTCATTTCGGCTGCAAAGGTACTTAATTTCCTGCGAATGGCCAAATGTTGGCTTTGTAAAAACACCTAACCTCCTAACCAAATCCTCCAGAACGCCTTTGTACAAAGTGTATCAGCGAGGTTAGGTGTTTCGGAAAGTCCTAACCAACTCCTAACCCACTGGAAGTAGGTTAGGAGTTGGTTAGGAGTCAGTCAAACTCTTAACCTGCCTGAAACCACGATATACAAAGGCTTTCAGCCCGGCTGGGTTAGGTGTTAGGAGTTTATTTCAGAAAGTTTCATCAAGCAACCGTTCTGCCAATCATCCTTGCATATTCATGCACGATGTGCATAAACATGCGTCCCACCATCACCGCTTGATTTTCCATAGGGTAAACCCGAGGTTTGCTTACGGTAAACCCTTGCTTTACTTACGGCAAACTCCCACTTTGCTCCGTCCTGTCCGTAAGTGCATATTTATGTGTTTGAGGATGTGCCCATGTTTTCTGAATCTACGAATAATTAGTAAAATAATTCGTGATTTGTAATTCATAATTCGTAATTATTTACTACCTTTGCACCCGAATTATGAATGTTATGGCAAAGAAGAGAAGATGGCACTGCCTGTCGGGGCAGGAGCCGACAGAGCTGGATAGGCAGGTGATGTACTGGGAGAAGAAGGGTAAGCTGGTGCCTACCCGCGACCTGATTAAGACACCCGAACAGATTGAGGGCATCCGTAGGGCGGGCGTTGTCAATACGGGGGTACTCGACGAGGTGGCCAAGCATATACGTGCTGGCATGTCGACGCTGGAGATTGACCAGATTTGCCGCCGCTATTGCGAGGAACATAACGCCACCCCAGCCTGTCTGAACTATGGAGGAGACGACGAGACACCACCGTTCCCCATGTCGGTATGCACGAGCATCAACGAGGTGGTGTGCCACGGCGTACCCAAGGAGGAGGATGTTCTCGAGGAAGGCGACATCATCAACGTGGACTTTACGACCATCGTCGATGGCTACTATGCCGATGCCTCGCGTATGTTTATAATAGGTAAGACGACACCCGAGAAGGAGCAACTTGTCAGGGTGGCCAAGGAGTGTTTGGAGATTGGCATGGAGGCCGCGAAACCTTTCGGTTTTGTGGGCGACATCGGCCATGCCATCGAGAAGCATTGTAAGAAATATGGCTACGGTATTGTACGTGACTTGGCTGGTCACGGCGTGGGTCTGCAGTTTCATGAGGAGCCCGATGTCGACCACTACGGCCATCGTGGTACGGGTATGCTCTTGGTGCCCGGCATGGTCTTTACCATTGAGCCGATGATCAATATGGGTACGTGGAAGGTCTTTATCGACGCTGACGACCCATACGGTTGGGAGGTCATCACCGAGGACGAACTGCCCAGTGCTCAGTGGGAACACACGCTCCTGATGACCGACCACGGAGTGGAAATACTATCACGTTGAACATTGAACGTTGAACATTGAACGTTGAACGTTGGAGGACGATGAAGAAAGAGAATGCAATTGCAAATATCTCAAAACAGTTTGCATTACGGATAATAAAAGTCTGTAAGTATCTGTTAGATAAATACCGGGGAGATGTGATTGTTCCTGTGTTATCAAAGCAGTTGCTACGAAGTGGTACAAGCATTGCAGCAAATATAGCAGAAAGTAATAATGCTCAGAGTCGTAATGATTTTCAGAGTAAATTGAATATTTCACTGAAAGAAGCTGATGAAACGAAATTGTGGCTTGAATTGATTCACGAGTCAGGGTATCTGACGGATGAGGAGTTTGAATCTGTGTATGATGATAACCAGAAAATCATAGCCACTTTGATTAATATAATAAAAAAGGTAAAAGAAAAGAAAGAATAATATGGAAGAAAAACGTTCAACGTTCAACGTTCAACGTTCAACGTATATATTAGGTATAGAGTCAAGCTGCGACGACACGTCGGCGGCAGTGCTCAAGGATGGTGTGCTTCTGTCGAATGTGACGGCATCGCAGGCCGTACATGAGGCATACGGCGGCGTTGTGCCGGAATTGGCTTCGCGTGCCCACCAGCAGAACGTAGTGCCGGTAGTAGACCAGGCACTGAAGCAGGCTGGGGTAGGGAAGGAGCAACTCTCAGCGGTGGCCTTTACCCGTGGGCCTGGTCTGATGGGGTCGCTGCTGGTCGGGGTCAGCTTTGCCAAGGGCTTTGCCCGAGCATTGGGCATCCCGTTGATTGACGTGAACCACTTGCAGGGGCATGTGATGGCGCACTTTATAAAAGACCCCTCCAACCTCCCCTGTTCAGGGGAGGCTAACGATGCGGCAGAAACCTCCCCTAAACAGGGGAGGAAGGAGGGGCCTCCCCCTTTCCCCTTCCTCTGCCTATTGGTCAGCGGCGGCAACTCGCAGATCGTCAAGGTGAAAGCCTATAACGACATGGAGGTGTTGGGGCAGACGATTGATGACGCAGCGGGTGAGGCCATCGACAAGTGCTCAAAGGTGATGGGACTGGGCTATCCCGGTGGTCCTATTATCGACCGTCTGGCACGTCAGGGCAATCCGAAGGCTTTCACGTTTGCTGAGCCGAACATCCCTGGGCTGGACTACAGCTTCTCGGGACTGAAGACCTCATTCCTCTACTCGCTGCAGAAGTGGGTCCAGGAGGATCCCGACTTCGTGGAGCACCATAAAGAGGACATTGCCGCCTCGTTGGAATGGACCATCGTGGACATCCTGATGAAGAAGCTGAAAAAGGCGGTGAAGCAGACGGGCATCAAGCATGTGGCTGTGGCGGGAGGCGTGAGTGCCAACAACGGACTGCGCAATGCTTTCCATGATGCCGCAAAGCGTTATGGCTGGACTATCTATATTCCGAAGTTCAGCTACACCACCGACAATGCCGCCATGATAGGCATCGTGGGCTATTATAAGTACTTGGACAAGGCGTTCTGCCCCATCGATGCGCCCGCGTTCTCGAAAGTAACATTCGAATAATTTAATAACATCATAACGTCATAACGAAACAAAAGAAATATGGATTTTGAAGCAAAGATTATTAGCAGGGAGATTAGCGAAATGCTTTGGGACATGGAAAGGACTGTCGGGACGGCTGAAAGTTGTACGGGCGGACGCATTGCCGAGGCCATCATTTCGGTTCCCGGTGCCTCGAAGTATTTCAAGGGTGGTATCATTTCTTACACCAACGAAATCAAGGAGGCACTGCTGGGTGTCGACCACGACCTGTTGGAGGAGAAAACGGCTGTCTGCGAAGAAGTTGCCATTGAGATGGTGAAAGGTGCCTGTCGGGCGTTGAATACAGACTACGCTATGTCGGCAACTGGCATCGCCGGACCCTCGGGCGGCACGAAAGACATCCCAGTCGGCACCATCTGGCTGGCTTGCGGCAATGCCAGTCGTGTGGCAACCCTGAAGGTACAGGAAGACCACGGTCGCGACATCAACCTGGCCATCGCCACAAACAAGGCTATGCAGCTGTTCTTGGACTACTTAAAGGCTGAAAATGTGCCGATGAAGGAGTTGGAAGGTTAAAAAACATTAAGATAAGTATAATTCTCAAATCTCAAATCTCAAATCTCAAATCTTTTTCGTACCTTTGCACCCTGTTTGGAATAAGTTACTAAAAAGTACACAAAAAAAGTAGATAGAAATGTCTAAGATTTGTCAAATTACAGGAAAGAAGGCACAGATAGGTTGCAATGTGTCTCACTCAAAGCACCGCACGAAAAGAAGCTTTGACGTAAACCTCTTCAGCAAGAAATTCTACTATGTAGAGGAGGATTGCTGGATTCAGTTGAAGATCAGCGCTGCTGGCCTTCGCATGATTAATAAGGTAGGTCTCGACGCTGCATTGAAGCAAGCTGTAGCCAAGGGATATGTAGATTGGAAGGACATTAAAGTGATAGGAGATTAACAGACCATGGCAAGCAAGAAAGCAAAAGGCAATCGCGTCCAGGTGATTCTGGAGTGCACCGAGCACAAGAACAGTGGTGTGCCCGGCACGAGCCGCTACATTACCACCAAGAATCGTAAGAATACGCCCGAGCGTATGGAGTTGATGAAGTACAACCCCATCCTGAAGAAGATGACGCTTCACAAGGAAATTAAGTAAGGGTAAACAAGGTAACAAAGTTAAAAAGGTAAAAGAAGTATGGCAAAGAAAACCGTTGCTACCCTCCATGAAGGTTCAAAGGATGGTCGCGCTTACACAAAGGTTATCAAGATGGTGAAGAGCCCGAAGACGGGTGCTTACATCTTCGATGAGCAGATGGTTCCCAACGAGGCCGTAAAGGACTTCTTCAAGAACTAAGATATTACATTTGTACGCTATAAGAGAGCTAAGTCACTGTCTTCTCAACGAAGAAGACGGTGACTTGTTCTTTTTTTGCCCTAAAAATTTGGAGAAGCTATTCTTTTTCCTTATCTTTGTAGCCGATAATGAAATGGTTTGTAATGAAATCAACTGATAAGCTGATACTGTTACTGCTCTTGGTAACAATCTGCATGGGGGTAAAAGCGGCTGACGACAGCGGCCGAATCTTCAGGCCGATTACCGCTTCGGATGGTCTTGCCGACAACTCGGCGCAGACCATCAAATGCACCAAGTCCGGACGCATGACCATTACGACCATTGGCAACATCAACTTCTTCGACGGAGCCAGTTTTACGCGTATAGACCCCGACGAGGAAGTCATCTATCAGTTGGAAGACTATCACGGGCACTATCACCTGTACTACGACAACAACCATCACCTGTGGCTGAAGAGCAGTAGCGGCGTGAGTTGCGTGTTCTTGACGACGGAGCACTATGAAACCAACATGGACAGCCTCTTTACCGCCTACGGGGCTAAGGAGAGGGTGACCGACATGTTTGTCGACGTGAACGGCGACGTCTGGCTGAACGACGGTAAGGTGATGCACTGCCAGAAGTACACCAAGGAGATACCTCTGCTGAAGGGACGTAACCTACAGGACCTTGAGGTGTACGGCAAGCAGATTCTGCTTTTCTACGACGACGGGCAACTGCTCTGCTACGACCTGCCGACGGGGCGGAAGCTTTACCAGAACCGTGCCTATGGCGAGGATGAAGTGAAGACCTATCACCGCAGCGGTGTGCAGCTGATGTATGAGAACGGCCTCTTCATGATCCGTAACGGCGAAGTGGGCGCCATTCTGATGCACTACAACATTGACAAGCGGGTGTGGAGCGAGGTGATGCGCTCGGACTATCACCTGAACAACATGGTGGTCCACGACGGCAAGCTGTATATTGCGTCGGAATGGGGCTACTTCACTTATGAGCTGAGGACAGGGGAAATCGTACACAATAAGACCATCACCATGAAGGACGGCACCCAGCAGTCGACCGACATCAACGTTATAGAGTTCGACCTGCAAGGGGGTATGTGGTTAGGCACGGAGATGCGTGGCGTATTGTACGACAGCCCGATGAACGCTAAGTTCAGGGCATTGCCGTGGACCAGCGAACAGGCCTTGAAGTATGAGGAAATGATGCGCAACCTTACTGGCATCTATGAGTTCAAGGGCAAGAAAGCGAACGTGATGCTTATCGACAGCCGCAAATGGACATGGGTGGGAACACCTAACGGCCTGTACCTCTACATGTCGCCCCAAGCCGCCCCTGTCGTCTTCTCGCGCCGTAATGGTTTCCTCAACGGCGTCATCCATTCTGTGATTGAGGATGACATGCACAACGTCTGGGCTAGTACCAGCTATGGCATATCGTGTGTACGCATCAAGGACGGCACGGTGAAGCAGGTGTACTGTTTCAACGATTTCGACAATGTACCTAACGAGACGTTCATCAATGCCAAGGCCATCAAGCTGCCCTCGGGCGAGATTGTGATGCAGGCGCTGGATCACGTCGTCACTTTCGACCCCAAGCAGTTTGTCCCGATATTCGACCAGGATGCTTATGTTATGCACCCGAAGCTCACCAGAGTGATGGTCAACGGCATCGTCGTCTCTGCCGGCGAGAAGGTAGACGGAAAGGTGGTGTTGGAGAAGGCCGTCTCGAGGACTAGGGATATCGTTGTGGACTACAACCTGAACTCCATCTCGCTGACTTTCTCGGCCTTGAACTATGCCCGTCCGTTACAGACCTGTTACCGTGTGAGAATCCAAGAACTGGACCGTGAGTACCATGAGTATTCCTACTTCAACGGTAAGGGACTGGTCGACGGCAAGGGACTGCTCCATCTGCCATTGTTGGGACTCAAACCGGGCAAATATACCATCGAGGTGCAGGCCTCCGTCGTGCCAGGCAAGTATCCGAACAAGCCTTACATCTGGACTGTCGAGGTGAAGGAGCCGTGGTGGCGCATGACGGGTATCATCATGCTCTTGGGCTTTGTCGTGTTAGGCATGGCGGTGCTGAACTTCGTGGTCTACAACCGCAACGTCCACATGAAGATAAAGCGCAATAACGAGGAGGGCGACCTGATACGCCGCTTTAAGGCTTATGTCGAGCGTTGCGACCATTATTCCAAGGAGAAGTTGGCTCCCACGCTGGATGAAATCTGCGGTAGGGACGACGGCTCCGTGGAGCTCAGTGAGGAGTTTGTCGAGACCATGCTCAAGATTATACCCTATGTACACAGCGGCAACACGATGACGATGCACATTCTTTCGGAAGAAGCCGAGATGGATATGCTGGAGTTCTATGAACTGGCCAACAAGAACATCTACAAGAACCCGCGTGCACTGATACGCTCCATGCGGCTCGACCAAGTGGCTGAGCGGCTGTTGGCTACTGACGACTCCGTGGCGAAGATTGCCCTTGAATGTGGGTTCGTCTCACCCAACTACATGATGGCCAAGTTCTACCATCGCTTCAAGATGACACCTCAGGAGTTCCGTCAGCACAACAAGTGATTGGTTACTTCTCGGTAACTTGCTGATACCCTACTAAACGCCAGGTACGTTCGCTGATGCCTTTGTAATAGACGAAGGCTTGGTAGCGGTTCTCAGTCTCGAAGAACGACCCTTCCTCAGGCAGTATGCCCGTCCTTCCCTCAGCGTCCCTCAGCACGTATTGGTAGGAGTAGTAGCCCTGTTTCTGCAGTATCCGTGCATTGTAGCTCCTGTCCCCCTCGTTGTAGGTCATCACGTAGTTGTCGGGATGCTCCGTTGTCCAGTTGCCGTCTATCACGACGTCGCCTTGATGGTGCTCGGCGGGCATCAGTTTGTAGTTCACATAGACATAGTCGCAGGTACGGTCTATCTCTATGTTGTCGCTGTTACGGATGAAGAAGGCACCGTTGGCATCCTCGTCATAGATGTAGTTCTTGCGAGGCACATTGACGAAAGGGTAGGCCTGGTAGTGCTCACCGTCCCAGTTGATATGGTCAATGCCCATCGTGGCGTGGCTGACGTCGAGCACCTCAAACTTGTGGTACTCGTTGCCCGCGTCGAATATCAGGTCGCGGTTATGCTCCCATTGTATCTTGCCCATCTGCATGTAGGTAGGTTTGGGGTTCACGCGCTGGTTGTCCTCCCTTCCGTTCTGCATCACCACCGTTCTAATCTGGTTCTCCAGGTTAGTGATGCTGAGGCCGTTGTAGTTCACCGTCATCGACACCTGATGGTGGCTCTGGTTGAAGTCGATGTCGGTGTTTGTTGTGATGCTCATCCCCACCTTCACCAGCGGTTCCACCACGCAGAACTCGGCGCAGAGCACCTCGCGCTCGTCGTCCTCGTCGTCGTAAATGTGTAGCCGGTAGTTGCCGCTCATCTTCAGTTGACAGCGGTCGTTGGGAATCTGTAGGCGGTAGTGGGTGTAGAGCACCGTTGTGTTCAGCGAGTTCTCGTAATCCTCAATGGGCGATCCGTTGAAACCTTCCAACCAATTGCTCTCAAAGAGGTCCTCCGAGGGAGTCCAGTCAGCCTCGCAATGCTCCAGTCGATATATGTAGCGGTGGAAGTTGTGTGACAACTCGTCGAAACCGATGTTCAGCACGTCGTCGCTGCCTAAGCGCATAACCGGTGGCGATAGCCATTCCTGGTTGACCACCACCTGCAGGGTCTTCACCTGCGTGTCGTACACCACGTTGCGTGCGGCAGCATCTGTCGGCGCCAGCAGCAAACACAGCACAAGCACCGTTAGCCAGTAGCGTCCTACCACCTTCAGCGTCATTATGTGTAGAGGTAACGTTTGATGCTACGCTTGGGCGTCTTCTCAAACTCGTCTTTGTGAATCTCAATCTCGGTAATCTTCTCGTAGGCAGGCAGCATCTGGTTTAGACCGTTGCGGTTCTGTTCCATGATATTCTTCAGATCGTCCTCTCCGAGTCCTAAGTTCTGAGCTTCGTCCATGTCGGGGTGTACCAGTGCCACCAACTTCGTGTCGCGCTGTACGACGATACTCTCAACGACCATCGCCATGGAGTTCAGCTTGTCCTCAATCTCCTCGGGGTAGATATTCTGTCCGCTGGGTCCCAGCAGCATGTTCTTCGAGCGTCCGTTGATGTAGACGTTGCCGTAGGCATCCATCGTGCCTAAGTCGCCCGTGTGATACCAGCCCTCGCGGTCGATGGTCTCTGCCGTAGCCTCCGGGTTCTTGTAGTAGCCGAGCATGACGTTGGGACCCTTGGCCAGGATTTCTCCAGGCACGTTCTCCGGGTCGCGCGAGTTTATCTTTACCTGCATGTGCAGGGCAGCGCGTCCGCAGGAACCCGCTGCAAACAGGTGCCAGTCTTCATAGCAGATGATAGGAGCGCACTCCGTGGCGCCGTAGCCCACGGTATAGGGGAAGTTGATGCGCTTGAGGAACTGCTCCACCTCCTGGTTCAGGGCAGCACCGCCGATAATCACCTCGTACATCTCGCCGCCGAAGGCCTTGAGCACCTCCTGGCAAATCATCTCGCGCACCTTCCGTGAGATGACGGGCATCTGCAGCAGCAGGCGCATGCGGTTGTTCTGAATCTTCGGGAACACCTTCTTGCGGATAATCTTCTCGATGATGAGGGGCACGGCGATGACAATCTTCGGCTTCACCTCCTGCAGTGCCTGGGCGATGATGGCCGGTGAGGGCACGCGGCTGAGGTAGTAGACGTGGCAGCCGTGGAGGAACTCGAAGATGAACTCAAAGGCCATGCCGTACATGTGTGCCATGGGCAACATCGAGATGACGCGGTCTTTCTGGTTGATGGTCTTGCCCAGCACGCTGCAGGCGAAGTCGTAGTTCGACCAGAGGGCGCGGTAGGGCAGCATCACGCCCTTGGAGAACCCCGTGGTGCCGCTGGTGTAGTTGATGAGTGCCAGCTCGTCAGGCGACTGTTCCTTATAGTAGCTGACGTGCTCCTTGCGGAAATATTTGGGGAACTTCTTGCCGTAGAGCTCGTTCAGGTGCTCACGGGCGTAGGTCAGCTTGTCGGTACGGCTCACCATCAGCGAGTAGTCGGGATTGTTGATGATACCTTCCAGTCCCGGCATCTGCTGCGGGTCGATGATGGTGGCTACGTGGTCGCCGACGAAGAGCAGCTTCGCCTCCGAGTGGTTGACGATGTTATGTATCTGTTCGGCGTTGAACTCATGCAGGATGGGAACGGCTACGGCGCCGTAGGTCAGGGTGGCTAAGAAGGCCACGGCCCACTGGCTGGAGTTGCGTCCGCAGAGGGCTATCTTGTCGCCCTTTGTCACACCAGAGTTCTCAAACAGGATATGCAACTTCTCAATCTTGCGTGCTACGTCGTGGAACTGCAACGTCTGACCCTTGAAGTCTGTCAGCGCGTCGAGGTTCCAATTGTCAATAATCGACTTTTCAAGCAGTGCGTTAAAACTCGGTATCTGTTCCATAGTATATCTTTTTTCTTACTCCTTACTCCTTTACTCCATACTCCTCACTTATAAAGGTATCGTTTGATGCTTTTCTTCGGGGTTTTCGCAAACTCCTCTTCCTGCAGTTGCAGTTCTGCAATGCGGCTGTAGTGTGGCAGTTTCTGGTTCAGTTCGCTGATGTTCTGTTCCATGACGGCCTTCAGCTCGTCGGCACTGAAGTCTACCACTTCGTCCTTGTCGGGGTAGATCAATGCCACTAACTTGGTATCGCGCTGAACGATGAGGCTCTCGCTGACCATCGGCATGGAGTTCAGCTGGTCTTCTATCTCTTCCGGGTACCTGTTCCGTCCGCTGGGCCCCAACCGCATGCTCTTGCTCCGCCCCCGGCCGAAGATGCGTCCGTCGTC
>JAEEGH010023392.1_pt1 | contig 12567 bp, 6 predicted proteins | sample 9134181 | NCBI WGS metagenome assembly JAEEGH01 (sample SAMN16246544, study PRJNA631951) | gut metagenome | biome: gut microbiome; feature: rumen; material: DP-attached | host: Bos | place: Iran: Karaj | collected 2018-10 | reverse complement strand
CCATCGACGCCGTCCGCGCAAAGGTGGACGATTTCTTCCTGCGCGGGCGCGTCGCCAGCTTCGACGCGAAGGCCATCGCCCCGATGAACCGCGGGGAGGCCGACTACGCGGCGGTCTCGCAGGGCGACATCGTGGCCCAGACCGCCGCCATCGCCGAGTTCCCGATCGCGCAGGTCGAGCCGGGCCGCGCCCTCCCGCTTTGCGAGGGCGTGAACCCCGCGTGGGCGGTCGCCGTCGCCACCCTCAAGTCCGCCGCCGTCGACCCCATTCTCGGCGTGGACGCCCAGGAGCTGACCGAGGACGACTGGAAGGCCGTCTGCGCCAAGATCGCCCCCTACCAGGCCTGGCAGAAGGGCGTCGCCGCCCCGAACGCCGCCCCCCTCGGCGAGGCCCGCCTCCGCGAAGTCCTCGCGGATACCGCCTCGAAGGAGGCGCTCGCGAAGCTGATCGACAGGGACGCCGCCAACGCGGCCGAGGTCGGCAAGCTCGCGGAGCTGGAGCAGTTCGTCCGCTACCACGCGAACCTGAACCGCCTCTTCAACAACTTCGTCAACTTCTCCGACTACTACGACCCGAAGTACCCGGAGACCTTCCGCGCCGGCCGCCTCTACATCGACGGCCGCGTCTGCCACCTCTGCATGTACGTGGACGACGCCGGCGCGCACTCCACCCTCGCCGCCTCGAGCAAGATGTTCCTCGCGTACTGCGAGATCACCCGCTCCCACACGGGCGAGAAGCGCACGATCTGCGTCCCCGTCACGGCGGGCTTCGCCTCCTCGATCTGGGTCGGCCGCCACGGCATCTTCTATGATCGCCGCAACAACGACTGGGAGGCCGTCGTCATCAAGATCGTCGAGAGCCAGATCAGCCTGAAGGAGGCCTTCTGGTCCCCGTGGATCAAGATCTCGCAGATGGTCAGCGACCAGGTCAAGAAGCTGCTCTCCTCCAAGGAGACGGCCATGATGTCGGCCGCGACGACCAAGGTCGGGACGATTGGCGAGCAGCCGGCGGCCGCGCCTGCGGCGGAGCCGAAGCGCGACGGCGCCGCGATGGCCTCGTCGGTCGCGGCGATTGGCATTGCGATTGGCATCATCGGCTCGGCGATTGGCGGACTAGTCTCCGCGCTGAAGGGCATATCCTTCTGGTATGGCGTGCTTGGCGTGGCGGCTATAGTGCTTGCCGTGTCCGGCCCGTCGGTAATCCTGGCCTGGTTCAAGCTGCGGGCGCGTGACTTCGCGCCGGTGCTGAACGCATGCGGCTGGGCCATCAACAAGAAGATGCTCATGCCGATGCGCCTGTCTCGCGTATTCACGCACGAGGCTGTCATTCCGGTTGGCTCCAACATCAAGCTCGAAGACCCCTACGTCGAGAAGCACTTCTGGCGCAAGACGCTTATCGTGGTCCTTGTCCTGGCGGGGCTGGGCTTCTGGGTTTGGAAGTGGCACAACAACTGGCTGCCAGAGTCGCTGCAGCGCAAGGCCCCCGTCGCCGAGCAGGCGGCGGAGGCCGCGCCCTGCGCCGACGAAGCCCCGGCTGAACAGCCGGCAGAGCCTAAGGCTGACTAGCCTGGCGCCTCCGCGCCAGACATCTAAACTTCCCAGGCGCGCCAACGCCAAACTTCCAAACTTCGCCCGAAGGGCTCAAACTTCCAGGGCGCGCTAGCGCACACTTCTCGCCCTTTCGGGCAAGGGAAACACCCTTCTGTCTGAAAGATTTTTCCATAATATCGCATTTTGAGGAGCGAGGAGGCGAGGCAATTCGCTACGAAAAGTGTGTCGTAGGCTGGATAATTCGCTACGAAAAGTGTTGCAGGATTGATGGATCTTAGAAAGTCTGGCTGCGAACTCTACTATAGGCGTGGCTATTCCGCCCACCTGAACGAATACAGCGGAATCTTCATCATAATGAAGATATTGGCGCATTGCCCCTTGACACAAGGGCAGAAAATGTGATATTCTTCAATATAATGAAAATCGATGAGATAGGATTGTTTCTTGCACAACGGCGCAAGTCGCTGAAAGTCTGCCAGCGGGACTTGGCGGCCTTGAGCGGCGTTTCCGAACACGCGCTTGTCAATCTGGAACGCGGCATCGGCAACCCCACCCTAAAACTTGTCAATGCGGTGGCCGATGCATTGGGACTTGAACTTAACCTTTCCGTGAAGGACCAGGAGGCGACATGAAATGCGTTACGGTTTATGTGAAGGGGGTCGAGGCCGGGGTGCTTGCCCGCTTTCGAAGCGGCAGCTATGAATTCCGCTATACGCGCCGTTATCAGGAAAGCGCGAGGCCGTCGGTAGCCTTTCCCATCCCAAAGCGCAAGGCCGTGCACCGTTCGGCAATGTTGTTCCCTTTCTTTTTTGGGCTGCTTGCCGAGGGCGAGCAGAAGCGAATGCAGTGCCGGACATTCCGGCAAACGAGCACTTGAGGCTCCCAAAAATCTGCGGGAAATGCCCTATTTCGCCGTGAGGGCGGGATCGGCATAGGCCCCTTCGCCTGTCGGCGGGAAATACCATGTGATGAATGATGGCGGCGAGAAGTTGACGCCGTCGTCCGCCACGCATATCACGTCGGCCCGGCAGGACTCCACTCCAAAGGGGGTGGCGAACGGCGACTCGTGGCGCTTGATGTTGATTTCAACCATGCGGCCATTCGGGGCAAGTTCGCGTATGGCTATCTTGTCCTGGTCGCCCTGTCCCACGAACCAGTGGAAGACAAGGTCCTTGTTGTTTTCGGGGAAGAGGGCGGAGACGACCATCTTGCGGCTTTCGGGCTTGGCGCGCCAGACGCGCGCGATGGCGAAGGGGGAGTCGAATATCCGTTCGCCGCGCTTGTCGTCGTAGTCGCGGCCGGGGACGAACGATGCGGACTCGTCGGCGAGAATCCGCAGGGGCGCGATTGGCGGCAGGGCGTTGGTTTCAATAGAGTGGGCGAGCATTGCCAGGCGCAGGGTGTCGATGGCGTTGCCGTTGAATATGACCGGGTGCGCGGCTGGCGTGAGGTAGTCGGCGCGGCGGACTACATTGGTCTGCGCCATGCGGAGGAGATACTGGAGGGTAGGGGCTATGTGGCCATGCGCTGCGAGGGCGTCCTTGGTCTCGGGGCGGAATGCGGCGAGGGCGGTTGCGAGGCAGGCGAGAATCGGACGGTCGGTCCAGGATGAGCCGGGTGCGATGAAGAGGTATGGCGTACGGGAGGGGAAGACGTCGCCGTGGATGGAGGGGAGGTAGTCGTGGTGCTGGGGATAGACGTAGGTGGTGTTGGAGAGGTATTGCTGTAGGAGTATGTGCGGGAATTCGTTCTGGAGCCTGCGGGCGCACGACCCCCACAGCGGGCCGGAGGTGTTGGCCGTGGAGGAGTTGCCGATTGCGATGCGGCCTGGGAAGTTGAAGAGCGAGACGCCGGTGTCGGTGCCCACGTCGCGGGATTCCGCGCAGTGCGTGGTAGGGGTGAGGCCGGTGAATGGAGTGACGTCGAGTTTGGAGTGGCCCCGGTCGTGGTTGTCGTAGAGGTCGCCGGCGTTGCCGGAGGCGGTGCCTTCGGCCAGCCATGCGTTGATGGCGGCGCCGGTCTTGCCTGGAATGGCGGTGGAGCGCGGTGCGTAGAGGACGGATGGGGAGCGCGGCGTGAAGAGAGTTGAGAAGCCGCCCGCTTCCATGTTCCATACGGTGTTTGAAGTGGTGATTGGCGCGGTGAGTTCGACCGCGAGGGGATGCGGGGTTCCTGGAACGGTCTCCGGGTGTTCGTGGTTGGAGCGGATGATGGTGAGCGCTCGCTGGAAGGCCGGATCCCGGCGGAGGAGGGCGAGGTCGGTGTCGGCTGCGGCGCCGTCGGCATCAGAGAAGCCGAGGATGGCCGCGGCGAGGAGCGCGGTGCGGGCCTCTGGGATTTGGCCGAGGCGGGTCTTGGCGCAGGCGAGGTTGTAGCGCCAGATGGGGTCGCGCGGGAAGAATGTTACGGCGTTGGAGCTGATGGTCTCCATGGCCGCGTAGTCGGAGGCGGCCATCGCGCGCTTGAAGTCCGCCAGAAGGGCGTTGTGGGCGGGGAATGCCTCCTGGAGTCCGAAGACGGTGGTGGCGGGAGGGAGGTAGATTGTTGTTTGCGCCTTTGGCGCCTCGGCGGCCTGAGTCGCCTCTGGCGACGATGCCTGGGCCTCTGCGGCCCCAGGCCCACTCTGGCCAAACGCAATTTGGCCATTGATACAGGCGATGACGAGGAGGGTGGCTGCGAGCTTCATCGGATGCTGGATGCTGAATCTTTTCACGCTTTTACACTTTCACGTTTTCCGCCAGGTTCCTTAGGATGGCGGGTGTGACGTCGGCGATGGACGTGCAGGATGAGAGGAGTGCGTCTGCGCCAGGGCCTGTGGCGATCAATGGCACAGGGTTGAGGGTGTGGGTCTTCATCGCGATGGCCTCGATGTTGCCATGGTCTGAAGAAAGGGCCGTGGAGATGCCCATCTCCGTGGCGAGGGGGAAGAGTGCGCCCAGGAAGGCGTCGAGGGTGCGCAGGACGGCGCAGGCGGCTTCGTATGAGCCAGAGTGGCCGACCTGGTCTGTGAGGAAGTATTCGAAGAGGGTGTAGTCGTAGCCCAGGGCGAGCTGGACGAGGTGGTCGGCGGCTTCCTGCGGCGTGACAGTCGGCCCGTCGTAGCCCTTGGAGGCAAGGGATTCGCGGGTGATGTCGTGGAGAAGAGCCTGGTTGTGGAGAAGGTCTGCGCGGAAGGAGAGCGTTTCGGGGACTGTGAGCGCGGCCGTGGTGGTCACGGAGCGGAAGCGGCGGGCGCGGAGTTCATCGGGGGAGTCGGCGAGGTAGGCGTCAGCAAAGCGCGCGCGGCGGCCCTCGGCCTTGAGCATGGTGAAGACGTTTGATTCTTCTACGAATGCGCGCAGGGTCGGCCCCGGGAAGCCTGTCACGTGGCGGCCCATGAAGGTAGCTGCGTTGCGGCCGCAGAAGAGCGTGGCCTGTCCGGTGGCGCTCTGGGGAAGGCCGGGAACGCCGAGACAGGCGTCGAGCGGAACGCAGTGCGAGGCGAGCAGTTCGCAAATGGCGGGGCAGACCTCCGGGCGGATTGGGTTGTCCGCCGCCGGAGCCCCGAGGCCGAAGCCATCTACGAATATGAAAAGCTGCTTCACGGTTGATGTTGGGTTTCTGCGCTGCGCCTGTTTGCCGCGCCAGGCGACGCGGCTATGTCGATTACAGAATAGCAACATCCCCTTCTGAAGTCAAGCATGCTGGAAAACCGATGCCATGCGGAATGGTATAATAGATGCCATGAGACATACCGCTATCGCCATTCTTTCAGCTCTCCACCTGTTCGCGTTTTTCGCGGCTGGCGCGGTTCCCGAGGCCCGCGTCCTGCCCTTTGAGCGGGCGGCGTGGGAGAAATACCATCCGCTGGGTGGCGAGTTCGTGGACGGCCGCTATGTCTCGCTGCATGAGCAGGCGCCATCCTTCGAGGTGTCGCGGCTTGTTCCGCCGTCGGCCAATTTGGCCGTGGAGGCCACCTTCACGCCGGAGCGCAAGGCCGCAAAGGCCGACGGCACCGCCGCGATATCCATCTTCGAGTCGCCGGGCCACTACTGGGATCTGGCGCTTTACGAGTCCAAGCCCGGCAAGCGCTCAATCTCCATGTCGGAGCGCAGCGGAACCTCGCAGGTGCACTCAGCGCTGAAGATGGAGGCCGACATCGGCGCTGGCGCCACCTGGGAGTGGGGCCGCGCCTACAGCCTCCGCATCGCCCTTGACGGCAAAGGCGTCCAGGGCGAGGTGCGCGACGCGGAGAGCGGCGAGCTTCTTTTCCGCCGGCGCTACGCGCTTGAGCCGGGGCATATCGCCTCCGGCCGCCCCGCATTCAGATTCAACCGCATCATCGGCAACTTCTCGGGCATAAAGGCGATGGTGAATGAAGCAGATTCACACAGAGCCACAGAGGCACAGAGAAGTTCATTGCCCTCAAATCATGAAACAAATCTCTGTGGCTCTGTGTCTCTGTGTGAGGAGAATAAAAAATTCTATCGCACAACGCGCGCCGAGGACGGGCGCTGGTGGTTCGTGGATCCCGATGGGAAGCGCTTCTTCCTCTCCGGCATCGGCGTGGTGTCGCACAACGGCTTCTTAAACTCGGCGCTTGGCTACGCCCCATACGCCCGCACCGTCGCCCGCAAGTATCCGACGCTTGACGACTGGGCCACCAACTCCCTCGCGCGCATCCGCTCATGGGGGTTCAACTTCCTCTCCTCGCCTTCGGCCATCCTCCTGCGGCGCGGCTTCCCGCACGCCCATGTCATCAACATCGGCCAGAACTTCGCCTGCTACGGCGACGAGTTCGACATCCTCCCCTGCGACGGCGGCCCGTGCTCTGGCTTCCCGAATGTTTTCCATCCGCTCTTCAAGGAATACTGCCGCTTCCGCGTGCGGTCTTTCTGCACGGCCGACCGCGACGACCCCTGGACGCTAGGCTGGTATATCGACAACGAGCTATCATGGTGGGGAGACAAGCGCAAGTTCAAGACTCCGCCTGCGCGTGGCCTTTTCGACGCCGCCGCCCGCAAGGCGCCCGACCATCCGGCGCGCAAGGCGCTGGAGGCGTTTTTGGAAGAGTGGAACAATTCACACAAAGATACTGAGGCACATAGGGGTTCATTGTCCATCAATGCCGGCACAAATCTCTGTGTCTCTGTGTCTCTGTGTGACATAGAAAGCATTCCCGTTGAAGTGACCCGCGAGTTCGTGCGGCTCGTGGCCCGCAAGTATTTCGAGGCCACGACAGCCGCGATACGCGAGGTCGATCCCAACCACCTGATCCTCGGCTGCCGCTTCGCCGGCTTTGGCTCCGCGGACCCCGTCGTCTGGGAGGAGTGCGGGCGCTTCTGCGACGCCATCTCGGTGAACAGTTACCCGATGGTCGATCTCGACCGCGGGATTGCGGTGAGCGGCTTTGCGCAGCACGACCGTCCAATCGCCGACATCATCCGCGAACGCGCCCGTCCTGCCGGCAAGCCGGTAATCATGACGGAATGGGGCTTTTCGGCGCTCGACTCCGGCCTCCCTTGCACGCACGGCGCGGGGCAGCGCTTCTTCACGCAGAGGGAGCGGGCGGAGGCGACCTCGATCTTCGCCCGCACGATGTGGGCCTTGCCCGAGTGCGCCGGGTATGTCTATTTCATGTGGTGCGACGAGCCGGCTGTCGGCAAGAACGGCCCCAAGAGCGAAAACACCAACTACGGCCTCGTCAACGCCGACGACGAGCCATACGAGGAGCAGGTGGCCGCGCTGTCCGCAGTGCAGCTGCATCCCGAAGAGTCGCGCCATGCGCCGCTGCCCGAGGCTCGCGAGGTCGTCCCGCCCAGTGCAGCAGAGATGGCCTCGAGGTTTGGACGTGTGGAGTCGCAGGACATCTCCATTGGCGTGGCGAGCTCTCATGGCGCGCAGCGTGGCATCCCCATTGGCGGCGGAACGCTCACGCTGGCTCTTCACGGGCATGAGAACGGCGCCTTTGAGGCCGACGTGCGCCTCCACCGCATTGCCGGGAGGCCATTTGTCCTGGCCGAACTGCTTGCGGTGCGCAACTGCGGCGCGGAGCCTATGACCTTCGACGCGGCAACCTTCCAGTTCCTGCCTGCTGACGAGGCCGCAGTCGCGGGCACTGCGCCGGCGCGCGGTGACGACGTTTTTGCGCCACCGGCCGATGGCCAGCCAACGCCGATTCCGCCGATGCTGTGGCGGCCGTGGCAGTCCGGCGCGTGGGTGCTGCCCGACGGTAACATCCTCGGCATGCTCTCGCCGCGCACCGGCGGCGTATCCATCAAGTTCCGCAAGGATGACGCCCTCCACGGCGACGCCGAGTATAAATGCGGAAGCCTCACCCTCGCCCCAGGCGGGGAGTGGAAGCCGCAGCATGCGCCATTCGTGATCGCCGCGGCCTTGCCGGGCGGCGAGGATGCCTGGCGCGACCTCTGCGCCGAAATCCGCGCAGCCGCCACCTTTCAAACTCCCGCAACATTTTCCCTAACCATCGACCCCTCCCGCATCCTTGGCCCGGTCAAGCCGGTGAACGGCGTGGGGCAGCCGCCGATTCTCGGGCTTCGCAAGTATTCGATGTTCCGCTACCTCAAGGAGGCAGGCGTTCCTTTCTCGCGCCTTCACGACGTGGGTGGGATGTTCGGGCGCGGAATCTTCGTGGACATCCCGAATCTCTTCCCCGACTTCGATGCCGACGAGAACGACCCTGCCAACTACGACTTCACCTTCACGGACATCTTGGTGAACGCGCTGGTGGAGAATGGCGTCGAGCCTTTTTTTCGGCTAGGCGTAACTCTTGAGAACTACGCCACGATTCGCCGATACCGCATCGACCCGCCCAAGGACTACGCCAAGTGGGCGCGCATCTGCGAGCATGTCATCCGCCACTACACCGAAGGCTGGGCCGACGGCTTCCACCACACTGTCACGCACTGGGAAATCTGGAACGAGCCGGACAACTGGGACGACCCTGAACAAAACGAGTCGTGGCATGGCACCTTCGAGGACTACTGCCGCCTCTATGAGACGGCCTCCAAGCACCTCAAGGCGAAATTCCCGCACATCAAGATCGGCGGTCCCGCGAGCTGCGGCGTCGCATACCTGACGGGCTGGGATGTCCCTCGCGCCAAGCACCACCTCGACTGCTTCCACGCCTTTCTGCGCTACGTCCGCGAACACGATTGCCCGCTTGACTTCTTCTCCTGGCACAGCTATTCGACCGTGGAGAGCACCATGGCGCAGGCGCGCTATATCCGCGAGAAGCTCGACGAGGCAGGGTTCGCGGGCGTTCCCTCGGTTCTTGACGAGTGGCTGCCGGAGCCAGACCACGACAAGTTGGGCACGGCGGAGCAGGCGGCTGAAGTCGCGGCGGGGCTGATTGCGATGCAGAACGGGCCAGTTGACGCCGCCGCCATTTACGACGCCCGCTGCTCAATAGGCAAATACAGCGTGCTCTTCAATCCGCTCACCTACGAGCCGCACAAGGCATACTGGGCATTCGTGGCCTTCAACGAACTTCGCAAGTGCGGCACGGCGGTGGAAATCCTCGAGTGCGGCGCAGACCAGCCTGCGCACGCCCTCGCGGCAGGACGAAAACAAGGCAGTTCCGCTTCCGTCTTGCCGCAAGGGCAAGCGCATGGCGCCGCACTTGCGGTTTACGCGGCGGCGAAGGGCGCCGATGGCACGGTCGCCGTGATGCTCGCGAACACCGGCGACGAAGAGGCGCCGTTTGCGATAGAGAGCGCGGATGACAACAAGCGGACAACGGCAAGGAGCTGCCGCATAGTCGATGCTTGGCGCACATGGGAGGAGATTCCGCTTCCTGCGGCGCTGCCGCCTCATTCCTTTGTCCTCATCTATTTTTCAACCAACCTCACAGGAAAGGCACAAAAAATGAACACACTGAATCCCAATGTCCGCGCGCTCGTCGCGGTTGACCAGGCAGCCGTAGTCGGCCCGATGAAGCCCATGCACGCCGTTAACAACGGCCCCGCCGTGAAGAAGCCCGGCGGCGACCAGGTTCGCGGCAACTTCGATGAATACAAGGCGGCGCGAATCCCATTCGCCCGCACCCACGACTCCATCAACTGCGTCTCAGGCGGCGCGTACACCTGCGACATCAACGCCATCTTCCCCGACTTCGACGCTGACGAGAACGACCCCGCCAACTACGACTTCGTCTTCACCGACCACTACCTAGACAACATCCGCCGCGCGGGGACGCAGGTCTTCTTCCGCCTTGGCCAGACGATCGAGCATGGGCCGAAGAAATATGGCGTCTTGCCCCCGAAGGATTTCGCCAAGTGGGCGCGCATCTGCGAGCATGTCATCCGCCACTACAACGAGGGTTGGGCGTGGGGCGTTGACAAGGGCTGGACGACCCAGAACATCGTCTGGTCGAACCAGTTCAACATCGTCTATTGGGAGATCTGGAACGAGCCGGACCTCGATCCGTCCGACGCCGAGCCGCCGCGCCATCCGCGTTGCTGGGGCGGCACCGTGACCAACTTCTTCCAGCTCTTCGAGACGACGGCCAAGCACCTCAAGGGGAAGTTCCCTGCCCTCAAGATCGGCGGTCCCGCGCTCTGCGGCAACTTCAGGTGGGCCGAGCGCTTCCTCGCCTACTGCCGGGACAACGCCGTGCCGTTGGACTTCTTCTCCTGGCACACCTACGCCATGGAGCCGAAACAAATCGCCAGCAACTGCCGCCGGGCGCGCGCGCTGATGGACAAGTATGGATTCGAGAAGGCGGAGTCGATTCTCAACGAATGGAACTACGTGAAGGGGTGGACGGACGATTGGGTGTATTCGCTCGAGGCCGAATCGGGGCGGTTCAACCAGAAGGTGGCGGCGTTCATCATGGCGGCCATGATCGACTGCCAGGACTGCCCGCTCGACATGCTGATGTTCTATGATGCGCGCACGTCCACCGCGATGAACAGCCTGTTCGACAGGACGACGCTCTGGCCGATGAAGGGGTACTATCCGTTCTGCGCGTGGTCGAAGCTCGCCGCGCTCGGCACGCAGGTCGGATGTACGGTCCACGAAGGACGCGGGAAGCTCTCGACGGCCAATACGGGGACGGTGTTCAAGAGCGAGAGCGGGAAGCCGGCCGGCTCGTTCCGTGCCGTGGCGGCGAAGGGCGCGGATGGCGGCGGCGCGCTTGTCGTCGCACGCTATTCGGACGACAACAACGTGACGGAGACGGCGGACGTGACGGTCAGGGTTCCGGGCGTTTCGCTTGCGAAGGTCCGTTGCCTGATTACGGATGCCGTGCGCACGTTCACGGAGGTGCCGCCCATCCTTCAGGACGAAGACTCCGTCCTGATCCGCCTGCAGCCCAATTCCTTCGCCGTCGTGGAATGGTGAAGCGTCTGTGGACTGCGGGCGGCATGACGCCGCCGGCGGGCCATGTTATTGCGGCGCGCTTGCGTTGGAGGGCGAAAATTGATATACTACGCGCCGTTTTTTTGTTTGGCAATTTAAGGAGGAAACGTGAATCCGATTCAGACGGTGATTGATTTGCAGGAGGTTGATGGGCGCATCCGCGAGCTTGAGCGGGAGGCGAAGGATCTCCCCCGGAGGAAAGCCCTGGAATCGGCGCGTCTGAAAGGTGTCAGCGCGAGCCTCGAGGTCGCCCGCAACCAGCTTGCCGCCGCCCAGCAGCGCATTCAGGAGTCCGAGCAGGAGGCCTCTGCGGCGAAGGACCGCGTGCGGGAGCTCAAGATTCTTCAGGCCTCGGCGTCATCGAACAAGGAGTTCCAGCAGCTCGCGATGGCGATCGAAGGGCTGGAGCATGAGGCCGACGAGGCGGAAGCCCGCGCCTATGCGATGATGGACGAGGTGCCGCGCCTGGAGCGTGCCGTGAAGGAGGCCGAGGAGAAGATGAGCGGCGAGACGGGCGGCGTGGACGATTTCTGCAAGGAGCTCGACGAGCGGCTCGCCGCCGTGAAGGAGGAGCTTGCCCAGCTCGCCGTGGAGCGCACCGAGAAGGCGAAGCTCGTGAATCCGCGCACGCTCCTCTACTATGAGCGTCTGCGCGCGAAGCGCTGGCCCGTGGCCGTCCCGCTCAATGCGGACTCCGTCTGCGAGGGTTGCCATCTGGTGGTGCCGCCTTCCACGGAGCAGATGGTTGAGCACAAGATGGAGCTTGTGGCCTGCACGAACTGCGGGCGCATGCTCTACCGCGATCTTTGAGTTTTGGCGGTTCCGCGCGCGTGACCGGTCGCGTCCGAAAGGATGAGGAAAGTCCGGACTCCGCAGGGCAGAGGATCCGTCCGTCAAGGACGGAAGGCACGGGGCAATCCCGTGCGATGGAAAGTGCCACAGAGAAAAGACCGCCCGCAAGGGCAAGGGTGAAAGGGTGGAGCAAGAGACCACCGGTGCGTCTGAAACGCCGCACGCAGGGCAAACCCTCCTCGGAGCAAGATCAAATAGGGGATTGAACGGGCGGCCCGCTCGGTTTGGTCGCCTTCGGGTGATCGGTGAAGTCCCGGGTTGATCGCTTAGATGAATGATCGGAGCGCCGCAAGGCGTGAACAGAATCTGGCTTATTCGCCGCGCGGAACCGCCTCTTTTTAGGCGTCATCAAAAGGAACTGAAATGAAGAACTTGCTGTTGATGGGTGTTCTGGCCACGTCGTTCGCGGCGGTGGGCGCGGAGGCGCCCGTACATTTCGTCTCGTGCCCGAAATGCGATAAGCGCATGCGCATCTCGGAGGATGGACGCGAGGCGTTCGTGAATCTCGACCGCATCGATCCCGCCCGCAAGGACGAGATGGCCGCGCGCGCCCGTCTCCTGCTGGCGCGCGGCGCCGCCGTCACGCCCGCGAACCCGCTCACGCCGCTCATGGGGTGGTCGAGCTGGAATACCTTCGCCGTGGACATCTCCGAGGAGATCATCCTGGGCGTGGCGCGCGCGATGGCGACGAACGGACTCAAGGCGGCCGGCTACGCGTATGTGAACATCGACGACGGATTCTTCGACGGTCACGGTCCGGACGGCCGGTTGCGCTTCCATCCCGTGCGCTTCCCGAAAGGGATGA
>JAEEGH010023387.1_pt1 | contig 12568 bp, 9 predicted proteins | sample 9134181 | NCBI WGS metagenome assembly JAEEGH01 (sample SAMN16246544, study PRJNA631951) | gut metagenome | biome: gut microbiome; feature: rumen; material: DP-attached | host: Bos | place: Iran: Karaj | collected 2018-10 | reverse complement strand
TGCCGATGCCCCATTTGTACTTGATCATCATGAAGCCTACGCAGCCGATGTCAGCAGCATAAAGCTTGAAGTAATGGAACCATCCGTCCATGTATGCAACTGTTGGGTTAGCCTTTCCGCCAAACATGCCAACGTGTGCAAGAATAAAGTAAAGTGTTAAAATTGATGGAATGATAACAAATACTAACATTCCGCCGGCCTTTGTTCTACGGCCGATCTCGTTCATGAGAATAAGCCCCACAAACACCAGTACCCAGCCTATGAGCTGCATAGAAGCAGCGTCGCTATAGAGTTGGAATAACATAATTAAATCCTCCTTTGATATCGCATTATATTTTTGTGCGCAATATCACTAATATATTTCATTATAGCATATTGCACAATACTGCACAACATTAATTATGAATGTTTTGTACAATGTGGGGCACTGCGCCGCGCTAAAGCAGTTTCCTTTTCCGTATATTAATTCACCGATTTCCAAACGGAATATCAAAGTCGTCACCTGACTTCATAGGAATATCAAAATCGTTGTCTAATTTCTTTGCACTCGTCTCAGTTTCCACAGGCTCAGAATCTTCTTTTATTTCTACTTTTACTTCTTCTTTGATTTCTTCTATCTTTTCTTCTTTTTCTTCTTTCTTTTCTTCCTCCTTCACTTTCTGAAGTTCAGGATAGAAATACTCTTTCTCCTCTTCAGGCTCTTTCTCTTCTTCCTTCTTCTCCTTCTTATCTTTCTTCTTGATAAGCCCCTTGTCCCTAAGATCTGACCTTCTGACATACCAAAGAAGAAGTATCAGCAACAAAAGACCTGCTACCGTAACCAGAATTCCCTCAATAAAATACGGAGGAGTGATCTTTATCTGTGTATGCCCTTTCCTTACAATAAGAAGATTGTTGTCGGTAAAAATTTCCTGATCCGATCTGAAGCAGTCATGATAAGAAAGGCCTGTATTTAAAAAATCTGCTTCAGAGTCAATAGCTATTTCATTGTTCCCATAGCTTATGGCCATAGGATATATCTCTCGTTGAGGAAGCACTCCCGGGTCCATTCCCATGACCCACTGCATGAGCTTCTCAGCGTTTACATCCTGAGTCAGGTAGTAATAGAACGGAATATTCAGCCCTATATAGCAGAGGTTTTCATTTAGTCCTGTGCCAAAGAAAGCCAGTTCAACATTGTTGTCGGAGATGGTTCCGCAAACGTTATGAAGCCCGTTCAGATAGTAGGTAACCCACTTTGAATATCCTCTCGGGAACAGATCACAGTCCATCTCTCCAAAGTCTTTTGTATAAAGGATCGGATAGCCGTTCTCAAACTGAACAACATTACAGGTAACACCCAGGAAGGTCTTTGATCTCGTCTCTCTATCCTCCGGCATTCCGTCTGCAAGAATGACGATCCTGACTCCGTTCTTTGAGAGGGTTTCAACCATATCCTCAGCCCTGTTTCTGTCTTCGTACATAAATCCGCTGAGGTATATAGTCTTAAACTGCTTCAGATATTCATAGGAATAGTGGTCAATGTAATAGTCTCCGGTCTCCTTGATATTAGGGAAAGCCAGGGAAAGGCTATATGCGCTGTATCCGATTCCAATTGCATCATACTTTGCCTTTGTGCCAAAGGTTCCATCCACATTCAGGTGGTAGAGCATATAATTTTCATTCTCATCTATAATATCGTAACCCAGCACTTCAGCTGCTTTATCAAGCTTTACAAGAGTTCTCTCCCCATAGGTTGCCTGATCCTTCTGAATAATGATGGTATCTGCTCCGAGCTCAATACATCTGTCAAACATATAAGCAAAATACTCATCGCTCATGGCGCTGTTAAGGCGTTTGGTGTTTCCGCTTGTCACGGAATACTGCCATCCGCTGCCGAACACGCTCATGTTTTCGCCTATAAAATCACTGATGAGGAACGCACCTTCTGCGCCCATACTTGATAAATCGAAAAGAGCTATTCTCTGAACACACAGCTCTTTTGCCTCGGTAATTAGAGCATCATCGCTCTCTTCAATGTATCTTACTTGAGGCGCTGCATTGTTCTGGTGACCGATTATCCAGTAAAAAGAAGGAACACAGTCCGCGCAGATAATGATCACAAATAAAACCAGTACCCACTTCCTTAGTTTTTCCCAGTAGAGAACTCCAACCAGCACAAGTGCAAGTGCTATTGACAGGAATCTTAGCATTAGCAAAAGCTCAGATCCGGGGACTATGCTTATCACCGAATAAGCCGATGCAGCAGTCAAAACCACAATAAGGATTGCAGTAACAAATCCCGGAGCAGCCTTCCTGTTGCTCGCCAGCGCGCCAAGTATGGCAATGGCAAATAGTGAAAGCCCGAAGTATATAACCTCAGGAGATCTGGTCATCCTAAGTACCGGATTTAATGTAATAAGTATGTTCTGGAAAAATCCGGCCGCATATTCTTCTCCTTCAGCAGCCACTTCTCCTTTGTAGTACGGAACAAGGAAAAATCCGCAGATCAAAAAAGTTGTAACAATAGAGGCTATGATCTTGGCAATCCGTCTTCTCTTTTTCCAAAAGAGTCTGTAGATGACAAGGAACGTTACAAGGCTCACTGTGGTCATCTTAGCAAACTCATAGTTTGACAGCATCATCAGCAAAAGAGACACACAAAGCCCTAAAATATGAAGATAATAGCCATTATCCAGAAACTGATACAAAAAGTAGAAAATCAGCGGAAGAAAAGCATAAGCAAGTGCCCTCGAAAGCTCTCCCTCCACAAAGAGTGTATGCATATTGTTCGGAAGAAAGAACCACAATACACCCAGTACCAGCCCGAGAACAGGCCTTTTCTTAAGGATTCCGACTATCGTCCAGGTAATAAGCCCCAGGCAAAAGATACATTCCACATAGTAAAGGTATGCAGCAAAAACGTTGCCTCCTGCAGCAAATTCGCACAATGCAAAGATCATCGGAGAAAGCGGAGGCTGATATCTGAAGGGTTCCACACCGTTATACATAAGCCTTGAATATAGAGGAACATTCCCGTCACGAAAAAGCGACTTATACAGAATATCGCCCCTGAAAACATGGTACATGGTATCAGAACCTGAGGGGTAGAGTCCTCCCGATGCCAAAAGGTCCGTAAGTACAACAGAAATCCCTGCCCCGATTATGAACATAAATATTATTACAATAAAATTTGTAACCTTATTCTTCATTTATGCTCTCTTCAACAATTGAATGTATGATATTTCCAAGAGCGTTTCTCGTATGCTCCTGGAGATCGTTTAAATACTCATCCCTTCCTCTGAAGGAATATATATATGTTCTTGATGGAGTCTCGCTGGCTTCTATCTTGATGAGAAGCCCTCCTATCTTCTTTACTTCTTCATAGAAATGCGGCGCAAAATAATCCATCATATTTTCAAGGGTCGGAATAACATGGTCAAAGGGCTCGATATCATTTATAAGCTTGTCCTGATAGGGTTCAAGGTATTCATCAATAGCCTTCTCAAAGTCCAGGAACTTAATGAATTTGTCCTTATCTACAAGCACCTCAATTACAAACTCCCAGGTGTGGGGGTGCGACTCGCCCTTTTCCCCGTTGAAAATAACGAAGTGATTGGCATTAAGATAAAGTTTGAACTTATACTCTCTAAGCGCGTCATTACGCATTCTTTTTATCCTCTGAGTTTTCCTTTGCTCTGTATCTGGACTCGGTCCTGCTGTCGGGTCTTTCTATCTTCGGACCGTTTGCAGAAACAAGAGGCGGATTTCCCATTATTTCCATTATCTTTCTGAACTTATCATCAAGAGATGAAGCGCTTACTGCCGTCTCACTTCCAAGGAACTCGCAGTCGCCTTTTATCATCTTCGAAAGCTCTTTTGCCTTGGTGGCATTGCACTTAACGCAAAGGATAAGTGCCAGATGAAGCCTTCCGTCATAAAACTTAATATCGTGTTTACCAAGTGTTACACAGTTTTTGCCAAAAAACCTTGCAACAGTCTCATTCTCGCCGTACTTAAAGGCAACAAATGAAATCGGGAAGGCAGCTCTTTTATCCTTATACTCATCAAGGAAGAGCTTTATTGTAGGCAGGGAAAAGAGATTTTTCCTGTTGTCATAGATCTCGTCGGTTGTGAGCTTCTCATTCAGCCTCTCTACAGCATTGTTGACCTCCACAAGCTCCTGCCCGGTCACAAAGATCTTTTTCTGCATGATGTTATATAGGATCGTGATCAGTATGGGCATTATGAATATCAGCGAATATACCACGATGAAGATAATGATAAGTTCCATCTTTGAGCCAAGGAACTTATTGTTATCAAGAAGGACTGTGGTATTTGTCAAAAGACATATCCTGTATTCTTCTCCGCCGTACTCAAAGAGCGCGCCTGACGCAATATAGTCTTTTCCGTCGAGCTCTATCCTCTCATGGTTTACCTTATTGACGATGAGGTTGTCGATAAACTCCGTTGCCGAGTCGGACCTGTAATAGGAATTAGCCGTCAGAGACTGGTATCTGTTGGTCTCAAGGGCATCCTTTACATAGAGCATTGTCTGCTCCTTTGAAAAAGTCCAGTAACGGTTTGATGAGGAGTCCAGAGTGCTCAGAATATTCTCAATGATCTCCTGGTCTGTTCTGTTCTCTTTTAAGTTTATCTGGTCGATAACCAGCTGTACGTACGAATCCTGCTGAGTTGCACACACGTCAATAATACCGTCCTCATATCTTTGCATCTCAAAGAAAGTGAGGGCAGCAAGTCCGGAGGCGATGATTGCCATAAGGATCAGAACCAGCGTAACGCTTATGTACTTTTTCTTTTTCTTATTGCTCTTACTCATGGCTCATTTAAGAAGGAATATAACTTTCCACTGATGCTTGTCAGCTTTATCGCTTCTCTCTTAACTTCCTCTTTGTACTCTTCGATCTCTTCCGTCAGTGTCTTGGTCTTCCACGCACTGGTGGTGTTCATGCTGTTAAAGATTCCCGTAAGTCTTATAAAGAATGTCAAAACGTTAAACAGAGGAAGTATCGGCACTACCCACCAGAGCGTCCTGTAATACTCCCTGATCTCGGGAAATTCTTCCAGGAAAATGCTTATCGAAACAAAATACAGATAGGCAATGAGAATGTAGCAGACCATTACCAGTATCGTTGAATACATGATCATGGTGGTTGAAAATCCCATCAGGAAAAGACATAGCAGCGCAATGCACCATACAACTCTCGGGAACGCAAAGGTGTGGTCATAGATAAGTGTCCTTACATTGACGTCTCTTAAGATCCTTATGGGCCTGAAGCTCCTTGAATCAAAGAGCTTTGCAACTTCCAAAGAGCCCCTCTGCCATCTCTGTCTCTGGGTGTATAGCTTGTTCATGCCCTCGATGGGGCCTACAAAATAGATCGCGTTGTCACAGAGCTTAACCTTCTGCCCCATGAGATATCGCATCTGGAATGTGATCTGCGTATCTTCGGCAATGGTATTAGTGTTGTACATTCTGGACTTGAGCACCGTAGACTTTCTGAATGCCGAGAAAGCTCCGGACAAGGTATATACGTTGTTTTTCTCTGAAGCATAGCTTCTTCCTGCCAGGAACGCCTCAGCATACTCTACAAACTCGATCTGCCTAAGGAGCCTTGAAAAGAAATGCTTATACTCGTTGATCTGTTCAGGAATGGTCAGGATTGCTCCTGTCATGCAGCCGATGGTGTGATCGGATTCAAACTGATCCACCATGTTTTGCAGCGCGTGCTTTTCCAGAACTCCGTCAGAATCTATGTTGATGATGTATTTACCCGTGCTGTTATAAAGAGCCATGTTAAGAGCTCTTGATTTTCCCTGCCTGGCATTTAGCCACTGCATTCTGATAGTCGGAAACTCCTTCTGCGCCTCTGTGTAAACGTGGAAGGAATCATCCTTTGTTCTGTTATTTACAAGATAGACTCTTATTTTATTGTCATCATAGGTCGATTCGTGTATGGACTTAATGCAGTCGTGAAGCGAATCGCAGGAATTATATACCGGGACGATAAGGGATATCTCAGGGTAGGCCACCGGCTTTGGAGGCCTTGCGTTTTTTATCCTCTTCTTTATAAGGACAATAGCGCTTCCTATAGACGGGATGATCTCCATTATGAAAGGGATGATTATCCACGCGCCCCAGAATATAAAGGAGTTTAGAAGATTATTTATTCTCATCCGCCTTCTCCTTGGAACTATCATCAGAAGCATCTGTCTTCTCCGGGGCCTTTTCCTTGTCATAGGAGAAGCTTCCAACCTTCATCCTGACAACCTGTGACTTAGTGAAGACATAGAAGTACAGCACGATCGTCGCTGCGTAAAAGAAAATTCGGCCGACATACGTGTGTGCTATATAATACATATCCTCGCCTCCGAAATGGATCATGGTGGCGATGATTATAATTCTCAGGGCATTGGCTACAATGATATAGATAAATCCAACTGCAGAAAGGATTGCTCTCTCGGAGACAGAATATACTCTGTAGAACGTAAGAATAGAGAGATAGACCATGATCTCGATGATACCCGAGCACTCAAAATCTATCTGCAGAGTAATAGAGCCGTTTCTGGTTCCAACAAACAATATTCCGTATTTGAAGAAGGGAGTAAAAGTGCCGGTGAGCCTTCCCACAAAGCCAGCGAGAGCTGCTACAATCCTGGCAAGGGGCTGAGTCGCCCAGGGACGTACAAAGATCATCATAAGTACAAACATTCCAAGCATACCTACAGTTATAAAGGCCGCCTGATTCTTTATCTTGTAAAAGATCCTTAGGTTGACCAGCCAGATAACTGTAAGCACAACAAAAAGAATTATCTTTGTTGTCGTAGAAAAATTGATAGTCGAAAAAAAGGTAGAAAGTCTCTGCATAAAAAAGCCTCCCTCGTAATAAATTCTATCACCCGGGAGGCTTTACTTTAAGCAATTTTGTGCATTTTATAGATATTTAATATTCGCTATATCAATTATTTTTAATTATTTCAAAAAACAAATTTCTTTTTTATAACAAACGGTACAAGAGCTGTGAGAACACACATACCTGCTCCTGCCCAAGGTCCTGTGGATGTTCCTGCGCTGGTAACCACCTCGGGGCCGATCCTGATGTACTGAGAAGATACTGTCTTCATGTCGGTTTCCAGGATTCCGTATCTTGCTGCAAGCTTATTGGAGTCAACGTACCACTCCATGTCATGTCTTCCCTCTGTAAGGGTTACTGTCGCTTTTCCGTAGCAGACATCTGCTGCAACAAGATTGTTTATGTTAGATGATGAACCCCAGCAGCCTACATCAAAGATGTAGTACTCATAGGATCCGTTTTCGAGATTCTGCCTTGCCGGATTCCAGTTGATGTTTCCTGCTGAATCAACAGTTGCAAGTCTCATCTGAAGCGCATGACTCCAGTCATTGTTTACGATGATAGAAACGCCTTGTGTATACTCTCCGCCTTTTTCGTTAAGATGAGCCTGCATTCTGGTCTCACAGTGGCCGTAAACATTGTTATCTACATATATGGCTGCTTCTCCGTCAGGAACATTCTCATGAGTTCCTGCAGTCGCATACTGGATCTCCTTGTGAGGATAGTTGTCCCAATCGCCGTAGAGTCCGTCATACTTGATATCTGTGGTTGACTCATGTGAAAGAGTATCTCCGTATCCATCCAGAGTTGTATCTGAGAGATAAAGGCCAAAACTAAGTCCACCGTTATTGTTTGGAAGTGAGCTTGTAGGAATGGCGATCTCCCACTGACTTCCGACATGTGTAGCGGAAGCTCCCTTTGCACCGACTACTGCTCCGTCTTCTGTGAGCTGGAATACCAGTGTTCTTCCAAGGTCAGTTGTTATCGCATATTTTCCGTTATGATTAGGGCCTGCCCAGGTTGCTGAGTTTGATCCGTCGTCCTTTAAGTAAATATATACATAGTCGTTCTCGATCACCCATGCAACTTCTTCTACACAGTGATCACCGTTTGGTTCATTGAGTGTTGATTTCTGAACAGCATTCCAGTCATTGAAAGTACCGTCCATGTTGATGCCTGTATATACAGCTGCGCTGTTGTCCTGTGCGATCGGAGTTCCGTCAATCTCTGCCTTGTATTCTCCGCTGGAGAGTGTGAAGTCCATGGAATTGAAGTAAGAAGCAGGAATTGTTATAGTCGCGATTTCTGTATCATTTTGATCCGAAGATTTTGTTACAGTTGCGCCGTCAATATTGGTCCATCCGTCACCGTGAATTCCGTTTCCGTCCCAGTCAAAAGTGATTGTCCTTGTAGTTCCGTCAGGATAAGTGATGGTGATGGGATTTCCCTGATATGTATATTCCCAAGGATTAGAGTGCTTTGTCTTGTAGGATATTACAACGCTGTCACCCTGATTTGAAACCTTAAGTCCCATAACATCAGTGATCTCAGCTGCGTTTGACCACATTCCCGACTCGCCTGATCCTGATGAGCCTGAAGATTCTGATTCTGAAGATGAGCTTGATGAAGTATCCTGAGTCTGCGCCTCCTGCTGCTTCTGAGCAGTTCTTCTGGTTTCTTCCTCTGTGTTTTCAGTATTAGTGCTATCGGGATTTGTACCCTCAGTGCTCTGTCCCTGAGTCTCTGAACCATTCTGGGAGTCCCCCGAAGCAGATGGAGTTGTTCCTTCACCTGTGCTCTGAGATGCACCCTGATCCGAACTGCTCTGGTCAGTACTTCCCTGACCTGAACTGCTCTGGTCAGTACCTGCGCCACCCTGATCTGCACTTCCCTGATCATTGCCGGCACTTCCCTGATCTGCACTTCCCTGATCGTTACTTTGCTGTTCAGCTGTGGTGCTGCCCTGATCCTGGCTCGCCGGCTGCTCAGCAGGTGTTTCCTGCGTTAGTGCTGCATCCTCAGCGGCAAATACCGTAGCACTCATCATATTCATTGCAATAAAAATTGCTACAATACGATAGAATTTGTTTCTCATCTTGCTTTTCCCTCACACTCATTAGTCACGTAGTTCGTTTGTAATAACATAAACACGAAGTGGTGTTTCGCCTATCTCAAAGCGATCCATTTCGTAGCCTATCTCTTTAATTGCATCATCTATCTCAAAGCACAAAACTTCTCCAAGTCTCTCGATGGTTGCATTGTCTTTAAACTCTTCCAGGTCATTGAGATATTTGTTTTCGTATTTCTCTATACACGAGTGGATGATCTTCTCAACCTTTTTATAGTCTATGATATCTTCCGTCTCAGTCTTTATGCTGCAGTTTATGGCTATTGTATGGGCATGCAAATTATCCTTGTTGCCGTCATAGCTGTGCTGTATTGCCAAAAACTGTTTTAACTTGTACCTCTTTTCCTCGATAGCCTGCATTAGCTTTCTGCCTTTCAGTATAGATTTGCACAGTCTTCTACAATTTTATGATAGTCAATAGGCAGCCTTAATTCTATTAAAAAAAGTTAAAATCTTATCCATTTAACAATTAAATTTCACATAAAAAGACCCGGAAAAGAATTAAAATTTCCTTTCCGGGCCTTGCTTACTCTTTTAAACTCAGCACTCTAAGATATTCCAATGTGTGATATGCAATTGCTATGTTGTGGTCAGGATAGGCCTTCATCAGCTCAGCATAGTTCTCTGTAACTGCTTCAATACCGTCCTTGTAATAAGTAATGGTATTGTTGGTCTGGGACAGAAGCCCCGGCTGAAGCTCATAGACATTGACCATGCGCTTTGAGTAGTATCTTGCAAGCGCTGCTTCTCTCTTAATATTCTCAATCTCCATACCCTTTAGGTAATTAAGGACAAATACCTGATCCGACTCCTTAAGGAGCTTTCTCATAGCCCTGTCATGCCCCATGTTGTCATAGGAGTACGGGATACATACACAAATATCAAGATGATCTTCATCAGCCGCGCATTCCTGCTTTATGCTTATGATGTTGTTTGTATATTCTTCCAGAAGCTGATCCGGTATATTGTGCCACTTATCAAGAACATAGGGCTCGACATCATAGACAATACCCTTGATCCTTTCATCCGGCTCAACTGAGCTGTTAAGGTTTCTTACTCTCTCAAGCACCCTTCTCATTCCGGGATACTCAGCTTCATAAGACCACTCCGGCTCTCCGTCCAGGATATAGACATCAATATCGACATCGTTCATAGCCTTTAAGAAGTCAGTCATCTCCTGATCGGTGTATTCAGGCCTTAAATACTGATAAACTTCTGTAATGTGATTGTCCTGCATACACTGAACATCTTTTATGTTTGGAAGATGGTCCCAGGAAAAAACGCCCGCCCCAAGACTAAAGAGCTTCTCTATATCTATCTCTTCCACCTGTTCTTCCTCCAAAGGCTCCTCAGCCTCTGTAGTCTCCATCACAGCTGCTTCCTCTGCTTCAGGAACAAAGCCATCGTTAATGGACACTGTCTGATACTGGTCGCTGTCGTAGAGAGTGATTCCTTCTGATGAAGAGCAGCCTGCCATCACAAATGCCGATAACGACATACATATTATGCAGTTTATAATCCCCTTAACTCTTTTCAAAAAGTTCCCTCTTCCTCTGGATCATTTCATCAATGTTGTCCATATATAGCTTAACATCCTTGACGTTGTCACACCTCTCTATTCGTCCGCCTTCGCCGAACACTCTCTTTGTGACAGTTCCTGCTCCGAGCGCAACAATGGACTGTACTTCCTCATTTATCAGGATGTTATAGATGCCGGCTTTCCCCTCTTTGGCATAACCGGTATTTTCAAAATTGCCGCTGATATTCTTCTGCCTGTAGAGATAATAGGGCTTAAGGGAAAGAGCTTCTGCTCCCCTTCTTGCTATCTCCATCATTTCTCCAGTATTCTTCATGGAATAATCGACGCCCTTTTCCCTCATGACTTCTGCAAGTCTCGATCCCCTCTTTATTGCCAGGGAATGTACCGTCAGATCATCAGGCGCAAGCTTTATTATCTCATCGATAGTATGCTGAACGTCTCTGTCTGTCTCACCGGGAAGTCCCAGAATAATATCCATATTGATATTATCAAATCCCTCTTCTCTTGCCATGTTAAAAGAGTCAATAAGCTGAGCGACAGTGTGCTGCCTTCCGATGAGCTTAAGCGTCTCATCACTCATAGTCTGGGGATTAACAGAAATTCTGGTTACTCCCATTTCCTTCATGGCAATGAGCTTATCTCTGGTTATTGAATCAGGCCTTCCCGATTCCACCGTGAACTCTTTTACATGGGACAGATCAAGTTTATCCTGAAGATACCCTATAAGTCTTCTTATCTGATCCGGCAAAAGAGTTGTCGGTGTACCACCACCGATATAGATGGTATCAAGAGTCTTTCCTTTGAAAGCCTCGGCTACATAGTCAATCTCTTTTTCCAGGCAGGAAATGTAATCATCTACAATTCCCTTAAATGCTCCGATCGGATATGAAGTAAAGGAACAGTAAAGACAGGTTGTAGGGCAAAAAGGAATTCCTATATACAGACTATAACCGTTCTCATAGTCTATGCCTTCCAGTATCCTCTTTTCCCTTCTTGCGATATCAATGGCAAGATCAGTCTTTTCCTCACTTACAAGATATGTTTCCATCATGTAGGTGCGGATCTCTTCGTCACTCATCCCCTCATCTATGAGATTCATGGCAATCCTGGTTGGCCTTATTCCTGTAAGATCTCCCCAGGGAAGGAGCTTTCCGGTCTTTTTGGAGAGGTCCTTGTAGATAGTTCTCTTTAAGTCATTTTTATCTCTGTTTACATCAATAAAGGATATCTCATCATCAGGTGAAATATCCATTTCCTTATCGGGAACACATCCCCTCTGCCCTACAATGACCCTTACATCCTGCTCAGGATAAAAGGCCTTGTAAAGAGAGTGTATATCATATTGAAATTTATCTTCTTTAATGTAAATTACTTGCATCCTTGCATCTCAAACAATAAATGGATTGTAGAGCTTCTCATGCCCTATGGTTGTTACTCCGCCGTGTCCGGGATAAACTATTGTATCTTCCGGAAGTATGAAGAGTCTCTCCTTGACGCTTCGTATGAGCTCTGATGTAGAACTTGTCGGAAAATCCGTTCTTCCGACAGACTCCTCAAACAGAGTATCACCTGCGATAAGGATATTATCCTCTTCAAAATAATAACAGCATCCTCCGGAGGTATGTCCCGGAGTTGCAATAAGTTTGCACTTAAGTCCTGCAGCCTCTATCTCTGCGTTATCTTCGTACAAAATGTCCGGAGTTACAGAAAATCTAAGGCCATAGTCATTGGACAGATTGAGGTACATATCTTTGCACATGGCCTGCTCTTTGGTATAGCAGCCAATCTTTGCACCGGTGAGTTTTCTTAGTTCCTCTGCTCCACCGATATGATCAAAGTGTCCATGGGTTAATAGAATCAGATCAACAACAAGGTCGTTCTCTTTCAGCGCTTCGAAAATCTTGGCACCCTTATCAGCAGGATCAAAAAAGATGCAATGTCTTTTTCCATCGTCATCCGTCCTGTTCTCATCAAAGACAAAGTAACAGTTTGTTCCCACCATTCCGAGGGTAAACATTCCAACTGAGGTTTTCTTATCTGCCATCA